>R27__coassemble_353_pt1 | contig 32195 bp, 19 predicted proteins | sample R27__metabat2_high_PE_018 | metagenome-assembled genome bin R27
GGGTAACGTGAACTAAGTTACGAAGCGAGGGCCCGCGCGATGGTGTAACTTAGTGCAGCATCACGGTGAGGCCGGCCATGACGATGGAGACCATGCTCATCAGTTTGATGAGGATGTTGAGGGAAGGGCCGGAGGTGTCCTTGAAGGGGTCGCCGACGGTGTCGCCCACAACGGTGGCGTGGTGGCTGGAGGAGTTCTTGCCGCCGAAGTGGCCTTCCTCAACGAACTTCTTGGCGTTGTCCCAGGCGCCGCCGGAGTTGGCCAGGAAGATGGCCAGTACGAAGCCTGCGCCAAGGCCGCCGGCAAGGAGGCCGATAACACCTGCAGGGCCAAGGATGACACCAACAAGCATAGGGACGATGATGGCAAGGAGGGACGGGAAGATCATCTCGTGCTGAGCAGCCTTGGTGGAGATGCGCACGCAACTGGTGTAGTCCGGGCGCTGTTTTCCTTCAAGGATGCCGGCAATCTCACGGAACTGGCGGCGTACCTCGATGACCATCTTCTCTGCGGCACGTCCCACGGCGTTCATGGTGAGACCGCAGAAGAGGAATGCCATCATTGAGCCGATGAAAATGCCCACCAGGACCATGGGGTTCATGAGGGTGATGTCATAGTGCTCCACAATATCCGTGATGCTACCGTGTGCAAGGCGGGAGAATTCTGCGGCCATTTCGCCGCCCTTTTCGGCAAGGTGGCCGAAGCCTATCTTGATTTCCTCAATGTAGGATGCCAGGAGGGCCAGGGCCGTGAGGGCAGCAGAGCCGATGGCAAAGCCCTTGCCGGTTGCGGCTGTGGTGTTGCCAAGGGAGTCAAGGATATCGGTCTTCTCACGTACGGAAGGATCCAGTTCACTCATCTGGGCGTTACCGCCGGCGTTATCGGCGATGGGGCCGTAAGCGTCCGTTGCCAGGGTGATTCCAAGGGTTGAGAGCATACCCACGGCGGCAATGGAGATGCCGTAGAGGCCCATACTCAAAGTGTCAACGCCAAAGTGGAAGCCGGTTGCGAAGCCGTAGGCCAGAAGGATGGCAACGGCGATTGTGACCACGGGAACGGCGGTGGAGATCATGCCAAGGCCAACGCCGTTGATGATGACGGTTGCAGGGCCTGTCTGGGCACTTTCGGCCAGTTTCTGGGTGGGCTTGTAGGAATGGGATGTATAGTATTCGGTAATTTTGCCGATAACCACGCCCGCCACAAGGCCGCTGACCACGGAAAGGGCCATCTGCCACCAGTTGGGGAAGCCAAGGATATAGAACACGCCGAAGGAAACCACGGCGATGAGGACGGCCGCAAGGTTGGTGCCGCGGCTGAGGGAACCAAGGAGGTCCTGCAGCGAAGCGCCTTCCTTTGTACGAACCACGTAAATACCTAAGATTGAGAGGACTACGCCAATTGCCGCTATCATCATAGGGGCAAGGATAGCCCTCATCTGGACGGCTGTACCGTCTCCGAAGAAGGCCGATGCTCCAAGCGCCATGGTGGCGAGGATGGAGCCGCAGTAACTCTCATAGAGGTCTGCGCCCATACCGGCAACGTCACCCACGTTATCACCTACGTTATCAGCGATGGTGGCGGGGTTACGGGGATCGTCCTCGGGGATGTCCTGCTCTACCTTACCAACGATATCGGCCCCAACATCCGCGGCCTTGGTGTAGATGCCGCCGCCCACACGGGCGAAAAGGGCCTGGGTAGATGCGCCCATTCCGAAGGTGAGCATGGTGGTGGTGATCACCACAAGATTCTGGGCCTGAGTGGGCTCATAGAAGATCTTGAGGATGCTCCACCAGATGGCGATGTCAAGAAGGCCAAGGCCCACCACTGTGAGGCCCATAACGGCTCCGCTGCGGAAGGCTATCTTAAGGCCTGAATTGAGGCTTCGCATTGTTGCATTTGCCGTACGGGCGCTGGCATAAGTGGCGGTTTTCATGCCCACGAAGCCGGCAAGGCCGCTGAAGAAGCCGCCGGTAAGGAATGCGAACGGCACCCAGGGGTTCTGGACTCCGAAGCCGTATGCCAGGACGGCAAACAGGGCGGCCAGGACTATGAATACGATTACAACAACTTTATACTGCTGTTTGAGGTACGCCATTGCGCCCTCACGCACATACTGTGCGATTTCTTTCATAGTTACGGTTCCTTCACTCTCCCTCATCATCTGACGGAAGAAAATCCACGCAAAGAGCAGGGCTAGTACTGCCGCTGCCGGAACCAGATAAAAAAGATAGGTCATTTATAAAGGTTTAGTTAGTTGTAGTAGAAATAGGCGGTCTTTTCCTCTCCCCACACCCTCTTGCCGGTGCTTTTCAGGACGGCATAGGCCTGATACGTCATGGTTTGTACCACGTCTTCAAAGTACCAGGTCCTGTAGTCTGTAAGCTTTCCGTCAGTAATGTTGTTCCATTTCCAGGAGTGGCTTCCTTCCTTGAAACCTATTTCCGATGTCTGGGACGTCGAGTAGTAACTGAAGGTGGCGTCAAGTTGCGCGGAGAAAGGATAATACTTGCTATCATATGTAACGCCGTAGGCCAGATTTGATGCGCTGAATCCTTCCGTAACGGCGTATGTCTGGATATAATTGCTCTCATCCGAATAGATCACGGATCCGTCCTGGAGACGGGCGTAGGCCCTGTAATAGAACATTTGGCCGGGGCTCATGGGGATGTAGCCCTGCATAGTGCTTGACGTTCCTGCTATGGCAACTTTGTAGTCGTTCACCGTAGGTACTTCCGATGTGCCGTAACAGAATCCCCTTTCTGTACAGCCGTCAAAACTGCCTTCCTTGAGGACTGCCTTAACGTAACCGCCGTCCTTGGTGTTGGACGTGGGATAACCATCCAGTTCAAGAGAAAGAAGGGATTGGGTAGATATTTCGAAAAGCTCGCTATAATATGCCGATCCGTCCGACGTGACAAAAAATGCCCTGCATTTGTAAGTGGTGTTTGGGGTTAAACCTGTCAAGGTAATAGGGCCTGACTCTCCATATCTTACATCTGCCACATTGTCTCCGATGTCCGGCGTGCGGACCGGATTGCAGCAAAGACCATATCGTGAGACAACTGCGCCCGATGCAGAGAAATCCAACGACTCTACCCAGATGGTTGTTGCAGTTGAATGGAGTTGGCTTTGGGTAAGATAGAAGAAACGGTTATAATCCGGATCCGCGCCAGGGGCGTTTTTATCCTTCACGGCGCAGGATGCGGCGCATAGGGCAAGAAGTAGTATTAGGGCCGTCTTTTTCATAGCGATAGTCCTTAAAAGTTATAACCAACGCCAAGGTTTAGGCGAATACAAGTAACGTCAAGAGGGACAAATGCACCACCAACCATAAAACTCAGATGCCCTGCGTGGAAGATACCTCCCAGTTCTGCCAGAACAGACTTGAAATTGTCATACTCCAGCCATTCCATGTTCTGCTGCTGATATAGTTTCTGACCAACGGAAAAACCGCTTCCCAGATATAGATTAACGGCAGGTGTTATTCTCCAGATTCCGCCGGCGACAACAGAGAAACGGGGATCACGGCGCATGCCGTTGAGAATGATATCATACGAGTAACCATCCTGAACTTTGGCCGGGAAACCGCCAATTCCGGTTTCTGCCCCAATGTAAAAACCAAAATGCCAGACCATACCAAACCTGAGTCCGAAAGTACCGGTTGCGTCAAAATGATTTTTCTGGAATGAAAAAAACTCAGGACCTCCGGTGGCCATAATGAAGGTCTTGCGCTCATAGACTTTCTTCACGCGTGCTGTATTGATTGAGACGCCGGTGAAGTCAATGGTGGTCTGGGCACCTGCCGACAATGCCGCAAGAAGCAAGGCAGCAATAAGTATCAGCCTTTTCATAACTACCTCACCTCCATTTTGGTTTCTGTCTGCACGGCTTCCGTGGAGGATATGGATCTCACGTTCTTATGGCTTGAGAGAGCACTGTTGATGTACACGATGGTGGTGTCGGAGGGCTTGACGTTACGGAAATTGGTATAGCGTGCGGGATAACCCTTCACCCTTACGGTAAGAGAGATGATGCGGCCGTCGCTCTTGTCCGTGACAACGGAGAAAAGCGGCGCCACGATAAGGTCTGCGCCGGCACTTTCCGCGAACTCAAACAGGGCCTTGGCCTTGAGTTCCTCTATGCCGTCCAGGATAACGTGCTTGGCGTCTGCGGCATAGCGCTCCAGTTTTGCGGAGTCCTTGGTGTCCGGGACCTCGGGGATGACGATAGTGCCCTGGGTCTTGAAACTGGAAGAGGTGGCCTGGATAATAGAAATGTCGGCCGCGATGGGGGTTACAAGCATCTTGGGCTGGGCCTCAACGGAGGTTGCCTCAAACTTGGTGACGTTTACACCTGTTACTGTGGTTTGGGCAAATGCCGATGTGCAGGCCACGGCAAAGATTACGGAAAGAAGGAGTCTGGTTTTCATATGGCGGTGTGTGTGTTAGTCTGAGACAAATATAATATAAATAATTGAGATTCTTCGACTTCGCCCTTCGGGCTAAGCTCAGAATGACTACACTATTCAGGAACGACGATGGTTTCTCCGTGCTCCTGGGCCACGGTCTCTTTCCATAGTTCAGTGTAGCCGGGCCACTCCACCTTTTCAGGGATGCCTTTGGAGAATTCCGAGTGCTTGAATGAGCCGTCAGGGTTCTGGGGCTTGACGTTGCCGTCCATGAACTTTACAAGGAGTTCTTCCTCCAGTTTCTGCCAGGCGGCAAATTGCTCCTGAGCCGTGTTCACGGAGTAATCTGTGACGTATTTCACAACTTTTGCAAAGGGCTTGGAGGACACCATGACGTCTCCCTTGGAGGAGAGTTTCTTCTGGAGTTTAATCACAACCTGATTGTACATAACAACGGCCATTGAGTCTACGGAATGGGTGCGGCGCTCCATTTGGTCGCGCTCGAAGGAATCCACTTTTGCGCGTACGTACGGAGCCATGATGTTGTACATCTTGTAGCAGGCGTTGGAGACGCGGTTGTTGATCCAGAAAGATGCCGTGGGAGAATAGTGGAGGAGGTCTCCGTTACCTTCGCGGAAGCATTCCGGGATCTTGGTGACGGATGTGTATATGGGAGAAAGGTAGGAGGTTGCGGCGTCGTCCGTGCCGAACCAAAGGATACCGCCCACAACGTCCGGGACGTAGTTGCGGGCCTGGCCCACGAACCAGAATCCGGTTTGCTGGGTGGCTATTGCGCGCTCGTTCACATAGGTTTTGCCGTCAAACTCCCATTCCATGGGCCTCCAGCGGTACGGAAGGGCGTTTCCGCCTGCGCCGATGTCCTGGGTCATATCCATGGGGGTGCCCTCGAAGTGATCCCTCATAACATCGGCCAGTTCCTTTACGCCCACTTTCTTGCGGGGGTACACGAAGAGCGGGAAGTCCCCTTCCAGATTCTTGCCCATTACGTAATCCAGATAACTGTAGGCGTCCTTTGTGACGGCGTTGCCTTCCTCATCGTAGAAGGAGAACCAGCCGTCAGTGAGGATGTTGAAGGCGCTCCAGGCACGGGCGTCGCAGCCGCGGACGGTGCCGAAATCGGCCGGACAATATGCCTTCTTGAATGAAAACTCGGAATCGGCTCCGTCAAAATAGCCTTTGCGGCGGGCGAAACGGATTACGTCCGGGGCGTAGAGGCAGTTGTCGGGGTCGTCCAGCGGAAATGTGCCTATGCGGGCCTGGTTGGCGTGGGCGCAGATTGCTCCGTCCGGGACGCGGCGGGCCACCCACACGATGCCCTTGTTCACGTTGACCCCGTTACGGATGTTCATCCCCTTGCCGATGAGTTCCATTATCCAGGCCTCGTTTTTATCGGCAATGGAGAAGGTCTCTCCCTCCGACGCGTAGCCGTAGGTGTTGGCAAGGTCCACTATGATGTCAATGGCTTCTCGGGCCGATTTTGCCCTCTGGAGGGTGATGTAGATGAGGGAGCCGTAGTCTATCCCACCCTTTTTGTCCTCAAGTTCCGGGCGGCCGCCCCAGGTGGTTTCACCGATGATCACCTGGTACTCGTTCATATTGCCCACGGTCTGGAAGGTGTGGGGGACCTGCTCTATGTCTCCAAGATAGCGGTTTGAGTCCCAGTCATAGATGTTGAGGGTGCTGCCGGGGTCCCAGTCCACTGCGGGGCGGTAATAGAGTTCCCCGAAGAGGTAATGGGAGTCTGCGGCGTAGGACACCAGGACGGAGCCGTCCTTGCTTGCGCCACGGCTTACAATCACATTGGTACAAGTATTGCCTTCTATGCCGATGGTCATCAAAATGGCCGAAACGGCTGCGGCCTTAAGTATATTTTTGCCTTTTTCCATTAATTGCGTAATTTTGCAAACATTGTTACAAGACTACAAAGATATGAAAATTTGTAAGATTTTCCTTGCCGCCCTCCCCTGTTTGCTTCTGGGCGTGAGCGTACGGGCACAAAACCCGCCCCAGACACCGGAGCAGAGGGAAAAGCAGATGACGGAGTTCATAGACAAGGAGGTCAAGCGCCTCACGGATATGCTGGAACTTGAATACTGGCAGGAATTCTACGTGGATTCCACGCTTAATCACGACCTCCGCGCCCGCCAGGCAGAACTCCTCGATATGCAGAAGGCCCGCGTGGAGAACTCGGACCTCTATATGGCCATCTCCGACAAATGGATGGAAAAGGTTGACTCTTCCTTCAGGCGTTTCTTCACCGAGGAGCAGTGGGAGAAGTACTGGAAGAGCGGCGGCAAACGCGCCAGCAAGGAAAGGGAAAAGCGCGCCAGCAAGCGATAATCCCCATAAATAGGGATGGACAATCTGTTTTTTCCCCGTCACACAGCCATCCGGTAGCCACAAATTGGTATTGAACGACTCTGGAAACCGCCTTATCTTTGCGCTGCAAATAATAAGGCATGAGAAAAATGATTATTCTTGCCGGCCTGATAGCCGGCATTTTTTTACAGGCACAGGCTCAGCAGAAGACTGACTTTGAGAAGCGTTTTTCCGTTGGCGGGTATGGTGAGGTTGCCCTTTCCCGCAATTTTTACAGTGACAATGTGTACCGTTATTCTTCCGCGGCTTCGCACAAGGGAGAACAGCACGGCCGGTTTGACATACCCCATGCCGTAGTCTATCTTGGATTCGACTTCGGGAAGGGCTGGACTATGCAGTCCGAGATTGAATTCGAGCATACCGGCACAGGCGGCGCCGTGGAAAAGGAGTTCGAGGAAGCCGGCGAATGGGAAACCGAAACCGAAAAAGGAGGTGAAGTTGAACTGGAACAATTCTGGATCCAGAAAAGCTTTCATCCCGCATTAAACATCAGGATGGGGCATATTGTGGTGCCCGTAGGAGGCCTCAACAATGCCCACGAACCCCTGAACTATTTCACGGTATATCGGCCCGAAGGAGAATATACCATACTCCCCTCCACTTGGCACGACACCGGAATAAGCATCTGGGGCCGTACAACACACTGGCGCTATGAGTTCCAGGTAATTGCCGGCCTGGACGCCTACATGTTCAACACGGAAAACTTCATAAAGAACGGAGCGGGGTCTCCGTTTGAATTCAAGACTGCAAACCAGCTTGGCCTGGTAGCCCGCATAGACAATTACTCCGTAAAGAACCTGCGCATGTCCCTGAGCGGATTTTACGGCAGGGCTTTCAACAACACATACCCTTATGAAGAACTGCCGGAGACGTCCCGCTTTTACGGAGTGAAAGGGCGCACAGCCATAGGAGCATTTGATTTTGCATATGCCGGACGCCGTTTTGTGGCCCGCGGAAATGCAGATTACGGCTATGTGGGAGATGCCTATGCCATCAGTTACATGAAGCGCAACCGCAGCGCCAACAACGCCCCTTACAAGAAATCCGCCGTAGGGCGCGGCGCCGTTGCGGCAGGAGCGGAAGCAGGATATGACATACTGCCCTGGTTCAACCTCAATGACAAGGAGCAGAAACTGTTTGTCTTTGGCCGATACGAGTATTACAACTCCTATATCCCCGACCAGGGAGAAGAGCCCGCAGAATGGACGGCTGTAAACCGTATTGCACTTGGCCTCAACTATTTCCCGCTCCCGCAGATAGCGGTTAAGGCAGAGTATTCCCACCGCTTCCTGAAAGCAGGGTACAACCCCGAACCTTCCATAAGCATCGGCGTATGCTACATGGCCTATTTCAACAGATAATGACTCAAAAAAATACTGATTATGAAAACTATTGAAAAATTTTTTGCCGTCGCAGCCATCGGAGTGCTTTCCATGGCCTGCAACAAAACGGACACAACAGGGCTTACAACACAGGAAACCCAGCTGAAAGAAGCCGTAGAGCAGTACGTTCCCGGCGTTATATATAAAATCTATGGTAATTTGGCCGATGCTACAGAGCAGCTCTACACACAGCTGGAGGCCCTCAAGGGCAAAAGCAGCATCGAGCAGGCCGACATTGACAAGGTTTGCGAAACCTTCCTGTCGGCCCGTCAATGGTGGGAGCAGAGCGAGGCCTTCCTCTATGGCGCAGCAACCGCCTATGGCATAGACCCCCACATTGATTCCTGGCCCCTTGACAAGGACAAGCTGGCAAAAAGCCTCTCAAATGCCGAAACTATCGCAGACCTTGACGAGGAAGGCGCAGGTGCGGTGGACGAGGTTGGCGCAGCATCCCTTGGCTTCCACGGCATTGAATTCATCATTTTCCGCGACGGAAAGAACCGCGCGGCAGCGGCACTCAATGGCACCGAAGACGACGAAGCCTTTGCCGGCCGCAATGTCAGCGGCAAGGACGAGATTATCTTTGCAACCGCAGTGGCCGAAGACCTTCGCAACTACTGTTTCCAGCTTCAGGTTGCATGGGATCCCAATGCCCCCGAAGCCAGGAAAACCCTTGTGGAGGACGAACTTGAAATGAACACCGTGATGGACTCCGGCTTCACTTACGGGGAAAATCTCCTGAATACCGGAAGCGCCGGCAGCACCTACCGCAACTGGCCTGAAGCCGCAGCTCAGATTCTGGTGGCCGGATGCTCAAATATCTGCAACGAGGTTGCGAACACAAAGATTGGAACTGCACACTATGTAAACAGCGACGAATATGACGCCGACTACATTGAAAGCCCCTATTCCAAAAAATCCTACCAGGACTTCAAGGACAACATCCTCTCTATCCAGTACAGCCTCTACGGGGCCCAGGGGGCAACATCGGCAAATCCCAAATCCATTGCCGCATTCCTTGCCAACATCAACTGGGGAAGCGCAAAGGAACTGGAGAATGCACTTGCCGAAGCTGTCAAGTCCCTTGACGAAGCCATGGCCAAAGGAGCTTTTGTAGACAACCCCACTTCTGAGGAGGCCGAAAACTGCATAGTCAAGATAAATGCGCTGGACGAACTCCTGAACAGCGCCGCAGACTGGATTTCCAAACTTTAAACTGAATTATGAATAACAGGCAATTATGCGCTTTTCTGGCAGTCACGGCCCTTGCCGTGGCTGCTTGTGAGCCTAAAGAAAACGCCACTCCGGCACCGGCAAAGGAATCCGATGCCAAATACGTGGGACAGGCGGTGGGAAATTTCTCTGCCGCAGAGTGGTATCCGGGCGGAGAACTGGGAACCACCGACAACATTACCGAAGGTTGTTACGAAGACGAAACCCCCGCTGTCACGGAACAGGGCCTTACCCGCGCCTTCAATCATGGAGAGATGTTCTTTGAACGCAACGTAACCCTCTCCACAGAGCCCTTCAAGGGCCTTGGTCCGGCCAGCGTGAGGAAATCCTGCCTGGACTGCCACCCCGGTTACGGTCATGGAAAACGCCAGACCGTCTATGAAGCCAACACCGCCCGTGCATACGGCAACGGTTACCTGCTTGTGGTGTACTATGCCAACGAGCCCGGAAGCAATGACGGCGGCTATGTGGCAGAGGTGACCGGCATGCCCCAGACGATGGCTGCAGAGCCCTTCCTCCCGCCGATTGACGAAAGCGGGATTACCATCACCTGGAACGAGATTGGCGCTATGGAAAGCGGCCTTCCCATGACATTCCCCGACGGCGAGGCCTACAAGCTCCAATACCCGGACCTCAACATCACACGCGAGGCTTTCAACACAGACCCCAACCCCTATGACACCGCGGCAGAAAAAGGCCTTACGGTGGGCTTCCGCCTGGAGTCCACAATAGGTGTCATCGGCTCCGGCCTGATTGACGCCATCGACGCCGACGACATTCGCGAGCAGTACAGGGCCGAGGCTCCCTACGTAGAGTTGAACCCCGCTTTCTGGAACAAGGAAGCCAACGATTTTGCGGAATCGGCCTTCTATGGCAACTGGCAGCCCGGGAACTACGGTGACGGCATCCTGGCCGACGGCACCAAGGTGGCCCGCGGAGAGTTCAAGCCCGTCAAGCGCTTCACATACGCCATGACCCGCGGTTCCTTGCAGGACGGCGCCGGCGCCAACGCCATCTGGAACATCACCAACGTGTCCCGCCCCGACCGCCCGTTCCTGTACACCACCGCCGCCTGGGCAAAAAAGATGAGCGAGACTCCTTCCGTAATTGCCGCCATCAAGGCCGAGGGAGAGGCCTCTCCTTATTATGTGGACGTGAACAAGGACGGAACGGTAACGGACGAAGAAATAGCCGAGGCCGTTTACAACCTCCTTCTCCCCTCCACCAACCAGTTTGACAACCCTTACCACAACTTTGAGCCTGAGATGACGGCCGACCAGTTCTATGACTTCATGGTATGGCACCGCGGCCTTTCCATCCCCCGTGCCCGCAACCTGCATGAGGCCGATGTCCAGCAGGGCAAGAAGCTGTTCATGGAAATGGGCTGCGCATCCTGCCACAGGCCGTCTTGGACTACAAAGGAAGACAATTACTGGTCTCCTGCCATGAACCAGGGAAAGCCGCTGCCGCGCTATGCAAAACAGACCATCTGGCCGTATTCCGACTTCATCCAGCACCGCCTGTATATGAAGAACGACATCCACGGGACATGGTGCCGCACCACCCCCCTGTGGGGCCGCGGCCTCAGCGCCATGAACACCGGGGCGTCGGACCGCCTTCACGACTGCCGCGCACGCAATGTGGTTGAAGCAATCATGTGGCATGCCTATTCAAAGGAAAGCGACGCTTACGACAGCGCAGAGAAATTCTACCGCCTGTCAAAGGAAGACCGTGACGCCGTTGTTAAATTTATCGAATCCATTTAATGCAGAAAGCACTCAAGTATCTTAGTTTCGGAACCCTGGCCGTCCTCATCCTGACGATGATGGCGGCCACGGTTCTACATTACGATGTTTATTACAATCCCGTATTTATTGCGCTGTGGGGCGTTGTGGCCGTGAGCGGCCTGGCTTATGTGGTCATCCGCGGCGTGCCTCGCAAATTGCCTGTATTCGGCCTGCACCTGGCATTTGTCCTGATTCTCGCCGGAGCGCTCATCACCCATATCTGGGGAGAAAGCGGAATGTTGCACCTGAGACAGGGAGAATCCGAAACCGTCTTTGAGGACGAAGACGGAACTGGAAAACAGCTTCCGTTTTCAGTTTCACTGGAGCGTTTTGAGATTGTGCGCTATCCAGGCTCTGCCGCTCCCGCCGACTACAGTTCAGTAGTCACCGTGGAGGGCCAAAAGTACACCATTTCAATGAACCACATTCTCAGACACAGGGGGTATCGCTTTTGCCAGGCCGATTTTGACGAGGACCTGCAGGGAAGCATCCTCTCCGTGAACCATGACCCTTGGGGAATAGGAATGACGTATACGGGATATGGCCTTCTGCTTCTTTCCATAATACTGTTTTTCTTTGTGAAGGATACCGAGTTCCGCCGGATTGTGAAGAGACTGTCGGCAACCGGACTCGCCGTTCTTGCCTTGCTGGTTGGCGGAGGCTCGCAGGCATCGGCCTCTGAAATGCCGGGAGACACCCCGAAAGTCCTTCCAAGGGAGGTTGCCGATGCCTTTGGAGACCTGTGCGTATACTACAATGACCGCATATGCCCTCTCTCCACTCTGAGCCGGGACTATTGCCTGAAAGCCTATGGAAAGGCATCGTGGAACGATTTCAACGCAAATCAGGTACTTACCGGCTGGATGTTCTATTACGACTGGTGGCGCGTGGTTCCTTTCAAGGTGAAGGCTAAGGAAAAAGGCACGCCTAAAGAGGCCGAAAAAGACTTCCTGCAGCGTTCCGTAGCGGCAGGAGACGCCTTGAAGCTCTATCCGCTGGCAGGGGATGACGGTACTGTGCGCTGGTACAATTCAAACGAAATGCTACCACTCAACGTCCTCGAAGACGAGAACAAATGGACTTTTGTGCGCAAGATGATGGACGTGGTGGCAGAAGCCGTGGAGTCTGAAGACTGGCCGGAAGTTATCCGCCTGGTTGGCAAGATCAAGGAATATCAGGAAAAGACGGCGCAGCTCCCTTCGCAAGGAAAAATAAAGGCGGAACAGCTTTGGTGCCGCCTGGCAAGGCCGATGGTTCCATTTATGGGAAGCATAACGCTGGGGCTTCTGCTCTTTGTCCTTTCCGGGGTTTATCTCTCCCGGAAAAAACCCTTGCCTCGGCTCCTGGGCAATCTGTCGGCCTGGGTGGCCCTGGCCCTGTGGATATACCTCACGCTGACTATCGGCCTCAGATGGTATGTTGCCGGACACGGACCTTTTGCCGGAAGCTACAACGTAATGATGCTCATGGCGTGGCTGTCGACATCGGCCATGCTGCTTTTGAGAAAGAAATTCCCCCTCATACTCCCGCTGGGGTTCATCCTTGCAGGATTTACAATGTTGCAGGCCGCCATGGCAAGCGCCAACCCGCAGATTACCAGGCTGATGCCGGTCCTGCAGAGCCCTCTGCTGTCTATCCACGTCCTGAGCATGATGATATCCTACACGTTGTTGGGACTGGTCGCCCTCAACGGCATCATGGGACTGATTGTTCCGGGCAAAGAGGCCAAGGAGAAACTGAGGGACGTAAGCCTGCTGGTGCTTTATCCCGCCGTTTTCCTCATTACCATTGGAACGTTCCTGGGTGCCGTCTGGGCCAATATTTCATGGGGAAGCTACTGGAGTTGGGACCCTAAGGAAACTTGGGCTCTCATTACCCTTCTGGTGTACTCTTTTGCGATTCATTCCACATCACTCAAATGCTTCAGAAACCCGGTATTTTTCCATGCTTTTGCAATTCTTGCATTTATATGTGTGTTAATCACTTATTTTGGCGTAAATTTGCTGATGGGCGGAATGCACGCCTACGCGTAAACATACCAACAACTCCACCAACGACTTTGAAGCGGCAGCGCCGTCACTGAAATAATAGTCTAGTCCTTGAGCATTATGGACCGTAGGTCGTCTATGTCTTTTTGCGGGACTCCTATCTTTAGGAGATACTTCACTATCCTTTCCTGGTAGGTTCCGCTGTCGGTCTCATTGAAGATTGTGGTGTGGATGGAACCGTAACTGTAGTTGTCATAGGTGTGCTTGTACAGCGTATAATTGCCGTTATCGTCCTTTGACATACCCCAGTCGGTGGGAGTGAAGTACGTAAGTTCATAGTCCTTCGCCATATCGCTCTCGCTTATGCCAAGCGCGCCTTCCAGAAGCACCGCAAGCGTTGCGGTGCGGTCACGTCCGGCGGCGCAGTGGAAGTAGACGGGCTTCCCTTCGCGGAGTTTCTGTACAACCCACATAAATGTATCTTTCACCTTGGGCTGGTTGTCGCGTACCATCTCGTTGTAGCCGCTGTCAAAGCCCGGGGCGTAGAAATCCACATCGTTTCCAAGAGGTGACGACGACGGGACGTCTTTGGCCTCACGGAGGTCTACCTCGGCCTTGATACCCTCGGCCAGCATTTCCTTCCGGCCGTTTGAACTGGCGCGGGAGCCGTGGATGGCGCCGCCGCGGAAGAGTTTGTGATATGCCACGGTCTTGCCGCCATAGCCCTTGTATCCGCCAAGGTCACGCCCGTTGCGCACGTTGGGCTCATAATATACCTGACGCAGGTGTCCCCTTGTGGGGAAACTTCCGCTGGCAACCACGGCGCCGTCCGTAGTGGTGACTCTCCACTGGTAGGTGGTATTGGGAACAAGGTTGGTTATGTCCTGGCTGGAAACGCCGGAAGAAAGGCTGTATTCCCTGCACCAGTCCCCTTCGCTGACTACCAGTTTCTGGGCGCCGGATGCGGCCTTCCAACTTATGGTGTAGGTGGGAGGAAGTTCCTCGTCATTCACGCTGGGGCCGCCGCCGGGATATCCTTTTACCTTGGAACTGCCTTCCTTGCCATAAGACAGGTTGGTGCCGTAATCCACTTCCGACATATATTTTTCAATATACGCGTTGGTGGCGAGGAATGCCTGCGAGGCATCCGGAGTCCAGCCAAGGAGCGGTCCGGCAACGGCCTTGGAGAGAGTCCAGCTGGCATCGTCTCCCTGGATGGCCCAGTACATGGCGCCCTTCAGGCCCTTGTCTTTCACGTAATTGGCCTTGAGGCTGATGGACTGCTCGTTGTCATAGCTCAGGACCATATTGCCGGCGGCATCGGTGAGATAGGGGACCTTTGCCTGGTCGTCCCAGCGCTGGATGAAACTGCCCGCAACTATGTCCTTGAAGTACACAAAGTTGTCATCTTTTCCCTCTGTGAAAGCGTGACCGTTATCCCTGCCGTAGAAAGGCATTCCAAGGGTCATCCTGTCACAGGGAACGCCGGCATTGATATGGAGGGTTACGGCCTTGTCACAGGTGTTCTTGGCCATTGAAGAAGAGTACAGCGGCGCGTTGTGACGTGGCGAGCTGCTCTTTGGAGAACCCATATCATAGGTCATGATGTTCACCCAGTCCATATACTTGAGGACCTCGGGATAATCCACGTGGGCCTTATCGGCCGATGAAGCCATGGTGATAAGCTTGTCCTTGCCAAGTACCTCACGCAGATCCTTGACCAGCAGGGTGAAATTGGCTTTATCGCTTGAAGAAGCCTCTATATTCTCCGAGGTGGTTTCTCCGGGGTATTCCCAGTCAAGGTCAATACCGTCCAGGCCGTATTTATTAACTGCGGCAAGGCAGTTGTTGCTGAAGGCCTTGCGATTGGTCTCACTGGCGGCCATTCCGCTGAAATAATCGGCCCCCCAGCCGCCTATAGACAGCATCACCTTGAGCGTGGGATTGGTCTTCTTGAGCTCCACAATCTTCTTGAGACGTGTCTCTTTCTTGATTTCAAGGGTCTGATGGTCACTCTTGATTTTGCCGAATGCAAAGTTGATATGAGTCAGATACTTGGGATCAGGAAGGAAGGAATCACTGTTTGAACCGTAATCATAGCCCACAATGATATAGTTCCCGGTTTGCCCGCCGGGATCAGTACCTGGATCTGTGCCGGGATCAGTGCCGGGATCAGTGCCGGGGTCAGTGCCGGGGTCATCGCCACCAGGTGGCGGCGGCGGAAGAGGTTGAGCGTTTTCCGGCGTGGCGCAGGCCAGAAGGGTGGAAAACAGCAGGGCCGCCGCAAAGAAATTGACTTTCATAACTATATGTTTTTAGACTATAATCCGGTAAATGCTATCTTGTAAATCTTGGAGGTGGAGCCGTCGTCTCCAACCCACACGCAACCACGGGTGTGGTCTACGCAAACGGATTCGGCATTGCCGACAAAGGAAACGTCGTAGATGGCCTGAAGTTCTGTTACCTCCCCGTCAAATACAAACAGTTTGCAGGCCTCGGAGTCCGACACCCAGAGAAGGTCTGTCTCCGAATCATAGAAAAGGTCTCCCACTTCCTTGATTCCGGGCGCCAGGGCGCCGAGTTGCTTTTTCCACACCTTGGTTCCCCCAAGGGTATAGCGCCACAGCGTTGCCCCGCTCTGGGCGCCGACGTAAAGGTCTCCCTTATACCAGGTTATTCCCTCAACACCGGAATTACCCATATTTGCGGCATCGTCAATGACAAAGATAGTGGTTTTTGAATTATACGGTGACTGCACCCTGTAGACGCGGTCACTCTCAATTCCAAGATAAAGCGTTGTGGAGCCTGGGTCTATTGTTACGCCTTCCATATCGGCATCGTATTTCCACACGCTGGTGTAGGTGATGGCATCCACTCCGCCGTCAAGGTTAGTGAACTTGTATAGTTCTCCCTGGTCTCCAACGCCCCAAAGATAGGTCTTGTCCCAACTGAGGCAGAGGCCGGAAAGTTCCACTACTCCGGAATCGAACACCTTGCGGGTATAACTGCCCTGGACGGGCATTCCCGGCTTGTTCTGGAACTGCTCCTGCTGCTCGGAAATGCACCTTACGCCGCCGCCCTGTGCCGCCTTCTGGGAACTCTTTGAAGAAGTGCTTCCGTTTAGGAACACCCCGTAGCCCTGGTTGTTGGCGGAATCCATATGGGAATTCCAGATCTTGGTCTGAGTTCCGGCGCCCACGTAGGTTCCGGTAACGTCTATGTAACCCGTGAAAGGGAACCAGGCCTGAGGCTCACCAACCGCAAAAGCATAGCCTGCAGAGTACTGCCAGCCCTTGGCCGATGAAAGGGGGTCAATGGGGAAGAAACCGGAAAGGTCTTCGCGCATAGGTACCTTGTATCCCGGAGGACAGGGGTCGTAGATGGTTTTGGTGGCTCCGTCTCCCCAGACGGTCTTGTCCACGGAACTCATCCAGGTGCCGTCGGCATAATAGAACGTGTCCGGATGAGAGATTGTCTCCTGCCTGGAAACCGGACCTGAGGCGCGTTTTGAAGGGGTTTCACACGGGAACGGATCCTTTCTTCCCCCCTGGTACAGAAGACCGTAGGAATCTGCTCCGGCCGTGGCCGATGCAGCCTCCATCGCACCAAGGTTACGGTCCATGGTGGTGTAGAAGGAGAAGCCGTACTTGTCTCCTCCTATTTCCGTTTTCGGTATCCAGATGTGCCAGCTCCAGAGAATGGTTCCGGAGGCGTCTTTGGCTGCCACAAGGGCATTGCCGCGCTTTATGGATTGCGGCGTCTCAAAGGCCACGTAACCGTCCTTGAAGCCGGGGTTAAGGATCATCCCGGCATTTGTTTCCCAAAGGACTTCCGCCTTTGCCACAGAGCCCACGGAAGTGGAACTGTTGCCCTTCACGGCCTTGAACTTATAGGATCCGGCCTGCGTTACAACATAGCTGTTGGCAGTCCCGGAAGCGCCAAGGTCCGTGGCTGCGGAAGGGTTTGCGCCGGGGGTATCTCCGGGATCTTCGCCCGGTTCTTCTCCAGGATCATCCCCGGGATCGTCTCCAGGATCGTCTCCAGGATCGTCTCCAGGATCGTCTCCGGGATCGTCTCCGTGATCATCTTCGGGGGTGCTGTTGCCTTCCGGCGAAGGCGGCGGGACAAGGGAGTTGCTCTCCTTGGTACCGCTGCAGGAGAAGAGCAGCGGTACCAGGATTGCAACAATGATTGTCAATAGTTTTTTCATCTAGGTTAAGCCAAGGATGTTATTCTGCTACTCATCGTAGGTTTCACAACGGACGGATGCCGCGATGGAACGACACATCTGGCCCTTTTTCAAGACGCCGCCATCAACCAGCATACAATATGTCAGGTTGGCTGTGTCGTGGTCCATATGAGTGTTCCATACCAACGCGCCATCGGGGTGGTATGTTCCATCTTTATCAAGATAACCGCAGAGCGGAAGCGTAGAGGCCGGATTACCAATCTGGTAGTAGTAATTGTTCATATCTGCCACGAAGGTGGCGGCGACAGCCGCGTTCTTGTCCGGTTCAAAGAAAAGAGCACGCTTACGGCCTGCCACGCGGTAGCCTTTAGGGCAAGGGTCGTAGATGGTTTTCTTGTTTGAACGCTCCTGGTCTCCCCAGGCTTCGCGGTCATCCACGGTGTTCCAGTCAAGGGCGGGCTCGGCAATGAATGTGGTGGGGTTGGCCGCCGTTTCTTCCGTTTCGTCACTGCCCTGGTCCTGGGTCATCTGCCCAGTATGAAGGGTCATGGCCTCACCGGCGAATGTTGCGGATTCCGCTTCACCGGCAGCCTTGGCACCAATGAACGGATCCTTGCGGCCCCACTGGTACAGCAGGCCGAACGAACGGGAATCCGCCACGGCTCCGGGCTGCGTGTCAATAAGGGCGCCAAGGTTGCGGCTCATAATCTGGCAACCGCTTGTATACCCGTAATCACCGGTTGTGGGCATTGTCTCCGGCATCCAGATATGCCAGCTCCAGAGGACGTGTTCATTCTCGTCCAATGCCGCCACCAGTGCGTTTCCTGTGTGGAACGGAGCGGGGACTTCAATGAAGAACTGACCACCTTCATACATGCTATTGCAGATGAGGCTACCTTCCTCCACGGCCTCTCCATTGCACCAGGTTTCCCAAAGGACTTTGGTAGACTCAACGGCACCTACGGATTTATTACTGTTACCCTTTAACGTGGGGAACTTGTAAACACCGGGTTTTGTAACAATGTAGCTGTTGGCTCCTGTGCCTTCTACAAGGGCTTCGGCTGCGGTCACGTCAATGGCCTGGACATAATCCTTCAACTTACTGGTGATGTCTCCCAGATCCACAACCTTGCCCTGTTCGGCCTTAGTGTCTGTCTTGACGGTATAGACTTTCTTAGCTTCTCCGTTAATATAAAGTTTAAGGTCAAAGCCCCAAGGCATCTCCATGCCGATAGGAATGAAGACCTGTTGATCGGCCTGGGCGCCGCCTTCAATCTTGCCGCCAACTGTAACCAGGGAACTCTTATGGTACTGATCAACGATAAACTCGCTATTGGTGAGTTTGGCTTGAATGTACTCATATCCCACCGAGGCGTCCTTACGGCCTGTAAAGGCATAAGTGTCGTACTTCCCGTCAACCTTGAACGCGATGGGAGTGGTGAGTTCGCGGAAAGCAAACTGATTGTCGGCATCGTTGCAGGCAACCATAAGCAGCGCATTGGTGGTGGAGAATCCACTGTAGAAGAAACAGTGGTCCGGGTTACTTGCAAGTTCTGCAGGCCAGGATGCGTAGAGGTTGCTTGTGCAGTCCTCGCGGACATAAGGCTTAAGGCCATCTACGGTTTTGGTGGCCTTCTTGCCGCCGTCTGTAATGTCAGCGGCGGCAAGAGTCACGGTTACCTGGTCCTTGGCGTATTCACCGTGAACCACAATCTGGTCACCTTCCACCCAGGCGGTTTTGAGGCCGCCTTCGGGAAGGACAAATGTCAGGGAAAGGGATACGGGTTCAACTTCCTCAATGGGCGGAAGGCCCTCGCGCTCCCTTTCAGGAATCACCTTGCCTGTCTTTGTGCAGGAGCACATAAAGGCCGTAACGGCCAGCAGGACAGCCAATATTGCAAATATCTTTTTCATAATCTTTGCTTATTAAATTAGTCCCATGAGAACGGAGGTGTGTACTCATACCAGTCCATAACTGCGCTTCCATTGTCGACGCCAAGGTACATGTTGATGTTTGCGCCCCATTTACAATTGGAAACGGAGTTTGGACCTGTGTTGAACTTGTAAGCCATAACGCCATCCACGGACACCGTAATGGCGCAGTATTCGCCATCCTGTGCATAGTCAACGGAGAGGGTATGGTCAACGGCTGGGTCAAAGCCGTCGGTTACTCCGTATGTCTTGGCCGGTTTCTCTTCCGGAGCACTGACACTGAAGCTCAAATCTAAGGCGTTGCCATAGAAATAAAGTTTGATTTCCTGGCCTCCGGAATAGCAGAACCAGTGACGTACCTCAACATCGGCCGAGAAGTTCTTCCAGTGGAAGGCATAAGAGCCGGCAGGCATGGAACGGTTAAGTCGGGCGTAAGCATCACCTGTACCCTTTTCAAAATACATACCCACGCCATCCTGATAAACAGGATCAAGGTTCTTGTCAGACTTCCACTCTGCCATTTCGGCAGGATCCATGTTATAACGGATAGGCGTTGTCGCATAGGCCTGGCGGACAAGAATTTCACGTTTGACGAAGAATTCGTTTTCGTCAGGGTCTGTCTGGAGAACAATGACGGACTCGCGGATGAAAGTGTTTTCATTCTCCTGGAAAGAAAGCTTTATTTCGCCGCTGCCGTTGAATTCAGGTGTGGTTATTTCAAACCAAGTTGCTCCCGCATCCTTCTTTGTCACTGTCCAGTGAGTGTTGGCCGCAACGGCGAGACTGGCATCGGTAGAATTCCATTCAGCCCTGATTTCTGTATTCTCGGGCTCCAGCTGGACACCGTCCTGACAATACTTAATATCTACTACTTTCTTGGAATGGCGGTCATACAGCGTTACGGTAGCATAACGCATTTCTTTGGTGTTCTGCTGAGCAGAAACGGTTACTACGCCGTCCATTTCTCCGGTGGCGCCTTCCTTGATAGTGAGCCAGTCACCGTCTATTTCAGTAATGGCCGTGCTCCAGGACTGGTTGGAAAGCACGTGGAAAAATGCTTCTGAGGCATCCTTGGGCAACAGGATCTCCTGTTCATCTTCCGGGACGCTTATGTAAGCGGATCCCTTCTGATTCACAGTGACTTTCTTACCAACATAGCCGTCACTGGCAATCTCTATATAGTCTGTACGGTCGTCTAGCATTGTATTGTCATAATACTGGACTTTGATGGTTGTGTTCTCTCCCTTGCCAACGTGGACCAGGGAATCCGGAACCGCTTCTCCTGACTCCTGACTGATCATACACCAGTCCGGGTGGTAACTGCGGACAGTCCAGGGTTTAGTGGATTTCACTACAATGGTGATGGTCTCAGGATTGAAAGCCGTGAGATTATAGATATCGTTGACACGGTAGCGAAGGTCCACCCCTGCCTCGGCAGCAGCCTCAGGGTTCACCGGCTCCTGCTTGGAGTTGCAGGCCCAAAGTCCTATGACCAGGGCTAGCAAAGCAAGAATAATATATGCTGTTTTTTTCATAAGGCGTAAGGTTTACCAGTCGGGGTTCTGGGGGTTCAAATTAGGATTATTGAAGAGTTCCGACTGCGAGATGGGATAGAGGTACATCTTGTCGTCCCAGACGCGGTCTTCCACCTTTATGCGGGTGTATGTCTTGACGCCGCCATCCTTGACAATACGCACACCGTCGATGCGCTTTTGGGTTGCATCGCCAATCTTCCAGCGGCGGACATCCCAGAAGCGGTGGTCCTCAAAGGCGAATTCAACGCGCCATTCACGCTGCAAAGCCGTACGGAAAGCATCCTTGCCGGCTACGGTAACGTCTGGCATTCCGGCGTTTGCGCGAACCAGGTTAAGGGCTGCACGTGCGCTGATAGGGAAATCGGCGTCTGTTCCGTCGGGTCCCAGGATTTCGTTCACTGCCTCAGCGTAAGTCAGAAGGACCTCAGCGTAGCGGTAAACAATCCAGCTATGCTGCTTTTTGACCGGAGCTTCGGGATCAAAGTCTGTCTCTGGCTGAATGAAGCGGTTGAGGAAATAACCGGTGGGCGTACCGTGATCCTGACGGGTGGCGTGATAATCCAGACCGCCCTCGTAGGTCTCTATGACTGAACCCTTGAAGGCCATGCCGTCCGCAAGAATTGCACGTGCGAAACGGGGATCGCGGCCATCATATGGATGGGTGGCGTCAAAGGCGGGATCATCCGAGTGCCAACCTGTTGCATCCAGGGTTACATCGTAGCCTGCCAATGTCTGGAAAGCATCCACCAGATTCTGTGTGGGATAGGTCTCGGACATTGAGGTACCGCGTTCTCCCATGGTGAAACGCACCGGGAAATTGCGGCGCTCGAAGCTTTGGCTTTCTGAACGCATAATCTGGAAGATTACCTCCGGAGAGTTGAAGCTGTTGCAGGTCTCGTCCGGATCAAGGCTGAAGAGGGGAAGGTCATTGGAATTCTTGAGATCCATGATGTCCTTGGCGGCCTTTCCAGCTTTCCTCCATTTTTCAACGTCTTCGTTAGGGTTGAACAGGGGGCTTGCGGCATAGAGCAGGGCCTTGGTCTTGAGTCCCTTGGCAAATCCGCGGGTTACGCGGCCGTACTCCTGATCAAGCATGGTCAGGTAGGAATCCGGGAGATACTTTGCGCAGGTATCGCATTCCTCCTCAATGAATGCCACCACATCGTCAAATTTGGTTTTGCCGATAGCGTTGGCTTCCTCTACGGTAAGCATGGAAAGCGGCATGGCAATGTCACCGTAACGGCGGGCCAGTTCAAAGAAGAAGTAGGCACGAAGCACACGGGCCTGATAAGGATACAGGTTCAGGTGCTCCATCTGCTCTGCGTAACCTGCCATGTGCTCATAGCGGGACAGGTCTACCGTCTTCATTGACTCCAGGAACTCGTTGGCGGCACGGATGCCGTAGTACAGGTTCCATTTGTCGTCTACCGTTGTAACGGGACTCCAGTTGCCGTTGGTGAATGTCTGGACAGTGCCGTCGGGGTCACCATATTCGGCGTCATCGGAGCCACAGTCACGAAGAGCGCTTCCAACATCGGAAATGTCCTGGTAAGGCATATATCCATAGATGTTAGTGAGCATCTTCTGGATATTGCTGTAAGTATTGTATCTGTCCTCGCGGGTATAGACTCCGGAAGTTTCATCAAAATCCAGGAAATGACAACCGGCCGCAAGAACCAGGGTCAAAAGTATGTAAAATATCTTTTTCATAGCGTATATCCCGGATTAAAAGTTAAACTTGACACCGGCCCAGAAGACCCGCGTTGTGGGATAATTTGCGCCCAACTGCTCCGGATCTGCAAACTTTATGTTGTCTACGCTGAACAGGTTGGTCCCGGTGAGCGAGACAGTAGCGTCACAGATCTTAAGGACACTTCTGGGAATATTGTAAGAGATGCCCACATTACGGAGCTTCAGGAAAGAGCCATCCCTGTACCACTGACTGCCTGAACGGAAGTTATTCTCTCCGCTCTGGGTTGTCAGGCGCGGCATTGTAGCGCGGTCGGCGTTTTCAGGTGTCCATGGCGTCTCCCTGTTCAGGTAAGTGAGGGAGATGGTGTAGTTGTTGGCAATAGGCTGGTACAGCGGAGAATCCAGCAGGCTCACCGTAACACCTGCCTGTCCCTGGAAGTCTGCGTAAAGCGTGAATCCCTTGAAGGAGGCGTGCAGGCCGAAACCATACTGGAATGTAGGGAAGGAAGTACCGGCCATCTTGACTTTGTCATACTGGTCAATTACACCGTCATTGTTCTGGTCCTTGTACCGGATGTCGCCGGGACGGACGTCGCCATAGGTCTGGCGGGGAGCGGCGTCAATTTCGGCCTGGTCCTTAAAGAAACCAATGGCCTCAAGGCCGTAGTACTGATATACGGAATTGCCCTTGTGGTAGAGGTAATCGTAGGGCTGGTATGCCTGGCCGTCGTTCACCACCTCAGAGAAAAGGAGGCCGCCGTTTGCATAGAGGCCGTATTCAACCTCACCAATCTTGTCGTCCCAGGACAGGGCGATGTCTGATCCCCAGTACTTGTATGCACCAATGCTCTGGTCTTTCACACCAAGGCCCAGTACGCCGGATACGTTGGCCGGCTCTATGAGACACTTGGTTCGGCTTTCATAGAAGCCCTCTGCGCGGAATCCAAGGCGATTGCCGATAAAGCGGGTATCCAGGCCGATGTTGGCGGTTTCAGCCTGCTCAGGGGCAAGCGTCACGGCCGCCATATCGTCTTCCGCATAGCCGCTATAACCATTGCCGGTTTGACCGAAAGCGTAGCTGTGGGCGTTTTGGTCGTCGGTGTAGGCCTGGAGCCAGAGCTCGTGCTCAAGATCACCGTCGCTGCCGGAAAGGCCATAGGAGGCAAAAGCCTTGATATACGGCTCCCGGAGGATAATACCTGCCACATTGATGGCCGGATACCAGTTGAAGCGCTTGCCGGGGGCAAGGTACGCACTACCGGAGTAGTTCAGCACGGCATCCACAAAGATACGTTCTTTCCAGTTGTAACTGGCCGTACCAAGAATCTCCTGTGTCTTGGAGGACTCGTTACGTTCATTCAGCAGCCAGGAGCGCTGGCGGTATGCCAGATGGGCGTCAACATGGTGGTCGTCAAAGGTCCTTTCATAGTTCAGGCGGGCCTGAAACTCGAACCTCATGGCCAGGCTGCTGAACCAGTGGCTGAAGGAAACGGTCTTGGAATCCACGCCGGTGTACTTCAGGTTTCCGTCCACAAGCTCTGCATAACGATAAGACTTGTTAGCGGTCTCCGTCATCTTGCCAATGTAGTCAAATGCTACGGTAGCATCTGCGGAGAGGCCGGGGAGCAGCGGGCTCAGGTCCTGACGGAGGGTCATGTTGGCCAGCACCTTGGTCTGGGAATACTGAGCCTGGCCGGACTCCTGGAAGTTGGCAACCGGGTTGGCGGTGCCATAGGTGTCCGTTCCACCGTAGGTTCCATCGGCCTGCTTGATAGGGAAGGCCGCAGAAGGAATCTTGTAAAGGAGTTTGTCTATGCTGTTGCTGCGCTGATAGTACGTCTTGTTGAATTCAGCAAGGCGGGCCATTACGCCAATTTTCATGGCGGTGTAGTCCGTGATGTTTACGTCTACGTTGGCGCGGAGGCTCAGGCGGTTGTCATAGACGTGGCCGTTGTAGCGGTCGTCGGCCGTGGGCCTTACGTACATGGCGTTGTCCTTCATGTAGTCTACGGCTGTGAAGTAACGGAAGTTACGGTTGCCGCCGGTGAAAGTGAACTGCGCACGGTGGTTGTCTCCGTGACCGCGGTAAATCTCTTTCTGCCAGTCAACGTTGGGATATGCATACGGGTCAGGAGTACCGCCGGAAACGTACTTGTAGAACTCCTGAAGGTCTGCGTTGGAGTACCTGTGGGCAATTCCGTCAAGGTCACAGGCCTGGTTTACCATGTATGCATAAGTGTAGGCATCGGCAAACTGGGGAGTACGGGTGGGCAGAGCCAGGCCGTACTGGTATTTGGCCGTCACCTTGAGGGGTGTTGCCAGACCTCGCTTGGTTGTGATCATGATTACGCCGTTGGCGCCTTTGACGCCGTAGAGAGCCGCGGTGGCAGCATCCTTCAGGGCGGTAATCTTGTCTATTTCCAGGCCGGTGAGGTCATCCAGATCCCTGGGAAGACCGTCCACCAGTACCAGCGGGCTGTGGCCGTGAAGGCGAAGTTTGGACTGGTTCTCTTCACTTCGACCGGTACCCTGTTTCACCAGGAGGCCGGAGAACTGTCCGTAAAGGGCTTTGGCAATGTCAATTTCCGGGCTCTTTTCAAAGACGGCCTGTCCAAGGGTGACATTTCCGTCGGCGGAGAGCTTGAACTGATTGCCAAGCACAATGGAATCCATCTGCGACAGGGCAACCACATCCTGAGCGGAAGCAGCGGTTGCCAGAAGCAGCAGCGGAAGGATAATATATGTATAGAATTTTTTCATCATCTGGTACATATTTTAAGATTACCAACCCGGATTTTGTGTCATTCCATAGCCCTTCATTACTTCGGACGTGGGAATGGGGCAGAGATACCATTTGGTATCGAAGTCACGGTACCAGGCGCGGGTGGGAATTGCGTCATAAACGGGATCCGCACCGGTCTGAGGGTTACCATAGGTGAAGCTTGTGGCCATGGTTTTGCCATCCGTATCTCCCCAAGAGATAAGCGCGTGAAGCTTGGTTGTGAAAGCCTCCTTAAGACCCCAGCGAACCATGTCAAACCAACGGACCTCTTCAAAGCCGAATTCCAGTTCGCGCTCAAGGATGAGGGCTTTACGGAACTGCTCCTTTGTCATGCCGTCGGGATATAGCTCCTCAAGCTTGCAAAGGCCCACGCGGGCGCGAACTGCGTCAACACACTGATATGCAAAATCAGAGGGACCGCCATCGTACTCATTATAGGCTTCAGCGGCATTCAGAAGAACCTCCGCATAGCGCATCAGGCACCAATGGGGCGGGAATGCGCGGTCTGCGTCTTCCTGAAGGACATATTTCATCATCAGGAAGCCGGGGTTGTTGTTCTGGCGGTTCCAGTGGTTGTAGAAGGTTTTACCCTGCTTGCCGTCGTTCCAGATATCTCCGGGAACGCAGATATTCTCATACAGACGGGGGTCACGGGTTTCAATACCCACTTTGCTCTGACCGGTAGGGTCTGTCTTGAAGAAAGGCTGCTCCGGCCAGGTTGACTGTTTGGCCTTCCAGTCCCAATCGCTGGGAAACGGCGTACCGTCGGCCCAGGGGAACTTGTTCACCCATTCAAGGGAAGGGCCGGAACCGTAGTTCTTCTGAATCTCGATGTGCTTGTCAAGATAGCTGGAACTGTTGGACTTACGCGTGGAAATGATGACTTCCTCGTAGGGCTTGTCCGTGAGACCGCGCTTGAAATAGCCGTCCCTGTAGGCAAGACGGTAGTCGCGGGGCGTGTAAGTTCCGCCAAGTCCGGTGGGTGTTGCCTGGTTCAGCGCATACTGTCCGCCGACATTTGCCGCCATAAAGTCATCGGCGGCATCTTTGGCCCTTTTCCACAGATTTGCGTCATACGCCTGTCCGTAGCGCACATACTTTCCCATGCTCTCCCAATCCGCGGCGGCAGGATGCCAGGGCGTATCGGAATTGAAGGTGGGAGATGCGGCAAAGCACAGGATGCGGAGCTTCAGACCCAGGGCGGCCGCCTTGGTGAGACGTCCGTTCTCTGTGTTGGAAACCGTCCAGGGAAGATCCTTGGCAGCTTCGTCGCACAGATCCACTATGTAATCTATAGTCTCTGCGAATGTGTTGCGCGGGAAATTCATTTCCTCGTCAATGGAGAGCGCGTGCGTGAGGATTGGAACTCCACCCACATAGCGGACCATGTTGGCATAGGCAATGGCCATGCACATCTTGGCCTCGGCAACCTTGCGGGCCAGAAGAGCGGCGTCGTAACCCTGGGAATCTTCAGGAATCATACCTGCGTTCTTAATGAAGAACCATGCGTAACGAATGGTATAATAGTCGGTTTCGGCCAGAGTAGCGCTACCGCGTTTAGTGCCGAAACGGTAAGCTTCACTGCCCACGGGGTCTCCTGAGATACTGGCGCTGAGGGCTCCGCTGTAATAGAGCTCGTTGGGGCCGTTACCCTCCGTGTTCTTGTTGCTGAGATAGTGGTCTGTGATGGCTTCCAGAATATCAGAACCCATCTTGTTGTCAAAGTCCGAGACAAGGCCGTAGGGCAGATAATAGTATGCCGTTGTAAGCACTTTGTCTGCATCCTTGATGGTGGCAAAGAGCGTGTCGAGCGTAGCACCGGAGCTCTCCGGAGACTTGCTCAGGCCCGCATCACCCAGCTTGAGGCTCTCGCAGGCGACTGCACCAGCGGCCATCAGGACTATCATTATAGTATATAAAGTCTTTTTCATGGTGATGCCGGATTAGAAGTTGATATTGAGGGCCAGGTTGAAGGTCTTGACCAGCGGGTATTCACCATTGCTGCTGGAGGAATTGGCTTCAGGATCCTGGAGCTTCATCTTGGAGAAGGTGAGGAGGTTGTAACCTGTGAACATAAGGCCCACGGAGCGGATGCCGATCTTGTCAAAGAACTTGTTGCGGCTGAAGGTATAGCCGAAGCTGGCGCTCTTGAGGCGGATATAGCTGGCATCCTGAACCCAGAGGGTGGAGTTTGCAGAGTTGTATGCGCAGTTGAGGTTGGTGAAACGCGGCAGGGTGCCGTCTTCACGTCCGGGAACCCAAGGGTTGTCATTGTTGATCCAGCAGTTCTCCGCGAATACTGTAAGCAGACCACGGCCGTTACTGGAGTTGGTGAACGGAACGCGGTAGTCCGACGTCAGTTCACGGCTCACATTGGTTGCAGCCACCCAGTTGAGGGACAGATTGAAACCCTTGTAGCCGAATTTCCAGTTGGAACCGAACACGTATTCCGGACGGTCAGGGTAGCCGGCATACATCATGTCGTCGCCGTCAATTTTTCCGTCATCGTTCTTGTCCACATACTTACAGTCACCGGGATAAACGGTGGTGCCGGGCTGAGGAAGATCTGGATTCAGGCGAAGGTTGCCTTCGTCATCGGTATAGAAGTCTGACTTCTGGTACAGACGGTCAAACTCATACAGCAGATAGCGGTGTGTGGAACCGCCGGTCTGGCGCTGGTAGGGATACTTGGTCTCTACCTCATCCATGTTGATGATGGTATTGCGGGCGAATGTGACGTTGGCGTTGATGTCATAGGTGAATGCGCCAATGTGGTCTTTCCAGCCAAGTTCAACCTCATAGCCACGGTTGTTCACTTGACCCAGGTTCATGTTGGGCAGCTTGGTGGCAAGCAGTGCCGGCAGGGAAATAGGGGAAACCAGGATACCGGAACGCTGCTCCCAGAAGAGGTCTCCGGAGAAATGCAGGCGGTTGTTGAACATATCAAAGTCAAGGCCCACATTGGATTTGACGGCGGTTTCCCAGGTAACGCCCATGTTACCGGGGGTATCCAGTTCATAACGGGGAACACCGTCACTCTTGTTCACGCCAAAGTAGTAGGATCCGGCCTCATTCCAGGTAGCGTCTTTGTACATGAAACGGTTGCTGGAGCCGATATCGTTACCTACCTTACCTATTGATGCGCGGATTTTGAGATAATCTATGAACGTGACGCGTTTCATGAACTTTTCTTCCGATGCTACCCAACCAACGGAAATGGACGGGAACAGACCGTAACGTGTCTTGCCGGGAGCAAAGTTCTCAGAGCCGTTGTAACCAGCGCTGACGTCTACCAGATATTTGTCCTTATAGCCGTAAGTGGCACGTGCCACCCAGCCCACATAACCACGGGGAAGCCAGGAATACTGGCTGGGATAGTAGTCTCTGGACTGGTTGTACAGCAGGAGGCCGCTCACGCTGTGTGCGTGGGCAAACTTGCGGCTGTAGTCTACGCGGGCTTCAAGATACCAGGATTTGTCGTCGGAGGTGGATTCGTCGTAACTGAGGGGTTTCTCACTTTCGGAGAGAGTATACACAATTGTACGGTCAAAGTCCGGATCATAGAGGGCCAGGCCTGAGTTGTTGGCCCAGGATGCATAGGTCACCTCCTGGCGCACGGGACTGCCGCCCTCGTGAATTTTGGTAAGGGACATGGAGGTGTCGTAGCTGCCTTTGACGCTCACGCTGAGGCCCTCCGTCAGGAAGTCCAGACGCTGGGTAAGGGTCATGTCCAAACCGAGGGTTGTTTTGTATTTATCCGTATAACCGGTACCATAGTAGTAGTTATAGGCGTTCCACATGGTAAGGCCGGGAACAGCCTTTGGAGATACGGTGGTGTAATGGTAACCGTTGATGATACCGGGAGATGCAGTAGGATGGGACCACAGAAGGGTACGCATCCAAATGTAGGAAGCTCCTTCAATAGGAGAATGCTGGTCTCCGATAACACCGCTGATATTGAACTTCATGTCAGTGGTTTCCGTGAGCTTGAAGTCAAGGTTTGCGCGGTAGTTATAACGGTTGTACTTGTAGTTGTTGTCATAGTTCAGACCCTCCATCTGCTTGAGCAGACCGTTCTGGAACATGTAACCCATAGAGACAAAGTAACGCACTTTGTCTGAACCGCCGGAAATGTTGATGTTGTTCTTGGTCTGGAGGAAGGCCTTGCGGAACATTATCTCTGCCAGACGGACATCCGGGAACATCAGGGGATCCGAACCCGTACGATAGGCCTCGATGGCCTCCTTGGTGTAGTTTGATGCGGGGTCTGTTTTGCCGTCTTCCCACTGACGGACGTTGTAGTAACGGGCAAAGTCATAGCTGGAGCACTGGGTGGCATAGGCCAACGGGACCTGCACACCGGTGATGGAACTGACGGAAATCTTGGGCTTGCCGGCATCACCGCGCTTGGTGGTGACAATGATAACGCCGTTAGCACCACGAACACCGAACACGGCCGTTGATGCGGCATCCTTCAGGATGGACAGATTCTCAATTTCGTTGGGGTCCACAGTGTTGAGGGGACGCTCGATGCCATCCACAAGGATGAGGGGCGTAGCGGCGTCCTCGTTCAGGGAGCCTACGCCACGGATGTAAATCTTGGCATAGTCTTCACCGGGACGACCGGAATCCTGAACCGTGGATACACCGGGCATCTGACCGGCCAGGACGTTGGTAACGTCGGCCACAGGAGCCTTGACCAGAGCCTTGGTATCGATGGTGGTCAAAGCACCGGTGACCGTTGCCTTGGTCTGGGTACCGTAAGCAACCACGACGGTAGCTTCAATGGACTGGGTGTCGTCCTGAAGGACCACCGTCAGTGTCCGCTGCTTACCGATTTTCACTTCCTGGGTTGTGTAACCCAAGGCCGAAACCTCGATAACAGCAGTCTCTCCGGGGACGGTGATAACGAACGTGCCATCTACCCCGGCGGCAACACCGGTGGTTGTCCCCTTGAGGGTGACACCGGCGCCGATAACCGGCAGGCCGTCTGCATCCACTACCGTACCCTTTACGGTAATACCCTTCTGGGCAAAGGCGGAAACGCCTCCCAGGGCGGCAAGCAGACACACGGCAGCAGCCAGTCGGAGAATTTGGACTACTTTGTGTTTCATTGGTTAGTTAATTATTAGGTTAAAAGTATTTATTGCAAAACTGTTTCCCTGTCATAAATGGCTCTCACGGCAGCCTTGTTCATGGCGTGGTCTGAAGTATCATAGCGGTATTCCCAGAACATTGCGCCAAGAAGTTTGTTGGCTACTATATACGCGCCCTTTTCCGCTACGGACTCGGGGTCATCGTAAGAAAGAACGTTCTTCCAGTTGTTATCCCGGAGATAAGGAACCTTGGAGGTGGACTCCCAAACACGGAAAACGGGACGGGCAAGGTTTGAGCCCTGGTATTTACCTTTCTCAAGGATATCAGGGATTTCATTGTACTTTACCGTATAATCAAAAATCTTGGTTCCGGAAGCAGGGTTCTTTTCCGACTTGCCATAGAACGGAATACCCATTACCTGGCGAACCTTGGGAACGCCGCCATCCACGTGGGCCTTTACGCTTTCGTCCCAGCTGCGCTGGTTGAAAACGTCCGATTTGTGAAGCGGAGAATTATGCCCGTTGGGGGCCGCGCCCATGTCGTAGGTCATGACGTTGACGTAATCCAGATACTTCATGGCGTTGGGCCAGTCTACATACTTTGCGCTGGAAGAGGACGCGAAAGAGATGATTTTGCTCTGTCCCAGGGTTTCACGGAGTTCCTTCAGTACCAGATTGAAATTCTGAGTATCGGAAGGGTCACAGCCGGTTTCGTTATCGGCACTCTGGGTGGGATATTCCCAGTCTATGTCTATGCCGTCCATCTGGTGCTGGTCCAGAAGACTCTTGATGCTCTGGCAGAACTCTGTGCGCTTTGCAGCGTCACGGGCCATCATTGAAAAACCGTCGGCGTGGCCGCCCCAGCCGCCCACCATGAGGCAAACCTTAAGCCGGGGATTTACGCTCTTGAGGGCCACCACAGCGCTGATGGGGACCTTCTTTGACTCCGTAATCACAATGCCGCCGGTGCCGTTTGCGGGGTCTGCAAAGCGGCCGTGCGCGTAATTGATATGTGTAAGATAGCGGACATCCGGAACGGACTCATTATACTCTGTGAAATACGTGAGGATAATGGGGGTTTGGCCGATGTCGGAGCAGTGGGTGGATTCGTCCCAGCCGGGAGGAATAATATCCCCGTTGTCTCCTTCATTGTTCCCTTCATCATCACCGCCTCCCTGAGACGAGGAGTCATCATCCGTTGACGGGGGCGGAGCAGGAAGGGTATTGGCATTGCCGGGCTTGCTGCAGGAGAGGAAAAGCACTCCGGCAGTAATGGCAATCAAGGTAAAAAGCTTTTTTAACATGTTAACTTAATTTACTTTTCTAAATGTCACTTCCCCGCGGTTACGTGCGGTTGTCCAGCCGCCACGGACGTTGCTTAGGAAGCGCACGGTCACCCGGTGATAACCCTTCCCGAGGGCTATGCCGGCATCCTGGCGGGAATGCTTTTTGACCTCCCTGCCGTTGTCTATGAGTTTCTCTCCGTCTACCCAGAGTTGGTCTAAGAGGGTGCTCAGGACGTACACGCCGTCTTCGGGGACTTTGATGTAACCGCTTGCCTCCGCTGCATAGAAATTGAGCCCCATCATATTGTAATGGGTGGGTTCCTGCCTGGGAATGTCCCTGAAACTGTCTATGAGACGGGGTTCCGTCCAGAATGCGTCTGAAGGGATCTCACTCCAGTCAAGGAAGAAGCCGTAGGTGGTGCGGAGCATAATGGAGGGCTTTCCGTCCAGTTTCACGGCAGGCCTGAGTGCATCCTTCCTTATAT
>R27__coassemble_357_pt1 | contig 31965 bp, 22 predicted proteins | sample R27__metabat2_high_PE_018 | metagenome-assembled genome bin R27
ATGCAGTGGAGCCTAATATGCTGGTTCACAATAGTTTACAGCGCTCTTTGGGATTACCGGTAATCCCAAATGATCGTACAACACGTTGTAGTTCAATCACTTAACCACCACCGGGTTCCTTGTCCGTTTTTTTTCGTACCTTTGTACCTGTTATGAGTTCAGACATTTTAAGAAGATACAGCATATCCACGCTGGGCCTCGTTCTGGTTGCCCTTGGTGTGGGTATTTCCATAAAGAGCAACCTGGGGATTGCCCCTCCTTCCTGCCCTCCTACCATCCTTTCACTGAAGTGGGGAGCCATTTCCATCGGCACATTTACCTGGATGATGCACATTGTGTTCATCCTTACGCAGTGGGCCCTGCTTGGGAAGAAGTTCCAACTACGCTACCTGATGCAGATTCCCGCGGCGTTTGTGTTTGGCTATATGTGCGACGCCTCAATCTGGCTTTTCAATGCCATAGATGCTCCCTCCACAAACTACGTGGTCCAGATCCTTCTGAGCCTGGGAGCGGTGGTGCTCACGGCTATCGGCATTAAACTGGAGGTGGTGGGAGACGGATGGATCCTTGCCGGTGACAAACTTGTGGCGGTGCTGTCGGAGGTTACAAAGAGCCCTTTCAGCAGGGTGAAAGTGATCTTTGACATAGTGATGGTTGCCTTTACGGCGGGATTCTCATTCATCGTGTTCGGGCTCCTGGACGGCAACGGCCACACCGTTGTCATCCGTGAGGGCACCCTCATCCTTGCCATACTCACAGGCATCTGCATGAGGTTTACGGACCCTCTCATAGACCGCATCTTCACTAAAAAATGAGCCGCACACGGCAACTTGTGAATGACTGGATGCTGCCCGGAGCAATTGTTCTGGGCATAAGCCTCTATCTTGTCTATTACTTCACGCCTGGCCTCCACAGCCACGAGCGCCTTCTGCACCTTCTTGTCTCCGAGGGCCAGCGCGTTGTGATAGCCACACTCCTTTTCTTCCAGTTTGTGAAGATTTCCCCCCACGACCTCCGTTTCACCCGCTGGCACTTCCTTGCCCTGGCGTTCCAGGTGGGGCTTTTTCTGGGGTTATCGGCCATAATTTCCTTTATGCCCGTAGGAGATCCGCGTATGCTCCTTGAGTGCGCAATGCTGTGCCTCATATGCCCCACGGCATCGGCCGCAGGCGTGATTACGGAAAAACTTGGCGGAAACCTTGCCGGAACCGTCACCTACCTTGTGCTAATAAACCTTGCCGGCACCTTCCTCATTCCGCTGGTGATTCCCCTGGTCAATCCATCGGCCACAATGGGCTTCTGGGCATACGTGGGGCACATTGCGCTGAAGGTTTTCCCTGTGCTGGTGCTGCCGGGGCTGCTGGCCTGGACCATCCGCTACACAACGCACCGGCTCCAGAGGGGCCTGATGAGATGGAGTTCCAATTCATTCTATATCTGGGGCGTGGGGCTCACCCTGGCAATGATCCTTGCCACCCGCGCGCTGATGGAAAGCGGCCTTGGAGCAGCCGCCGTTGCCGGCATTGTGCTGGTGTCCGTGTTCTGCTGCTTCCTGCAGTTCTTTATCGGCCGCCGTCTTGGGGCCGATAAAATCACCCCCGGCCAGGCCCTTGGCCAGAAGAACACCGGCTTCCTTATCTGGCTGGGTTACAACTACATGACTCCTGTCACATCCGTTGCCGGCGGCCTCTACGCCATCTGGCAGAACCTCTTCAACAGTTGGGAACTCTACCGTAAGCAGCATCCGGTGGAATAGCCAACGGGTGGAAGCTAAGTAATTGAGCCACAGGGTATTGCGTAATCGTTTGGGATTACCGGTAATCCCAAAGAACTCTGTAAACGATTGTAAACCAGCATATTAGGCTCCAACGCATCGGCATTACGGACTGGGTGGAACAAAAGAACGGTCAGATGCGGGCTTCCCGGAAGACCTCAACGATGGAGGGGTAGGTGTTCTTGAGGAACGGAGGGAGGGAGGATTTTGCCACCCAGGCGGCCTTGGTGATATCCTCCTCACGCTGGGGGGTGAGGTTTGTGGGATCCGTGTACAGCATATCGTACCACCATGTGTGCTTGAGGTGCCACAGGCCGTCACGCAGATACACGTGGTCCGTGATGCAGATAAGGCGCCGAAGTTCCAACTGGTCCACTCCGGTTTCTTCCTGGACCTCACGTACGGCGCATATTTCAATGTCCTCGCCGGGCTCCTGATGCCCCTTTGGAAGGTCCCAGAGGCCGTTACGGGATATAAGGAGAAAGTCTCCGCGGCGATTACTCACAAGCCCTCCGGCCGCATTCACTTCCTTGAACTCTGCACAAAGGCGCCGATACGTCTTTTCCTCGTCATCGGCCGGAATATATATGCGGGAAAGCGTGTCCTGGACCTCGAACATCCTCACAAGATGGTGGATATCCAGTTTCTCCCCAACGTGGAACTCCACGGAGTTGGGATCGGCCAGAGCCTCCTCCTTGGGGGAGCAGATTATAATTGTGCGCTTTCCAAAGTAGATTTTATGCATATTTTGCTATCTTTGCGGAGATACAAAGATACAAACTTATGACAACAATAGAAAGTAAACACGGCATAGTTTCACGTCAGCCCCACGAGTTATATATGTCCTTCACGGACCTCCAGAACTTCAAGGCCATGCTCCCTGAAGACAAGAAGGATATGATAGAGGCCACCTTTGACACCCTCCAGGCAACGGTCCAGGGCTTCAACATTGGCGTGAAAGTGCATGAGAGGGTTCCCTACTCCCGCATTGAACTTGTAGATTACGGCGCGCCCTTCGCCTTTCACATTGTCCTTCACTTCGATCCCGCCGCGGAAGACCCCTACAAGACGGATTTCCACGTAATGGTTGAGGCCGATCTCAACCTTATGATGAAGATGATGCTCTCCGGCAAGATCAAGGAAGCCCTTGACAAGGTTGTGGACGGCCTTGTGGATGCCTCCAACGGCAAAATGCCGGAAGGGTTCGATCCAAAAGAGTGGATGAAGTGACGGAGGAATTCAGGAAATTACTGGCCGATTCTGTTGGCGCAGAGAAGGCGGAGATTGCGCTGAAGGCGCTCTCCGGGGAGCCTTCCGTATCCATTCGCCTTAACCCAGCCAAACTCACTGAATGCCCATTCCCGGACGCTGAGAACGTGCCCTGGAGCCCCTACGGCTACATCCTGAAGGAACGCCCGTCATTCACCCTGGACCCTCTTTTCCACGCCGGATGCTACTACGTGCAGGACACCAGTGCAATGTTCCCCGGGCACGTCGCAAGGCGCTTCATGGACCGCCCCGGGATGAACGTCCTTGACCTATGCGCAGCCCCCGGCGGCAAATCCACAGACCTTGCCGCATCCCTCCGTGAACGTTTCGGGGACAACTTCACCCTCCTTGCAAATGAAGTTGTACGGGCCCGGTACAACACCCTGAGATCCAACCTTGAAACCTGGGGAGACAGCCGTACAGGCGCTGTATCACGCGACCCATCGGCCTTTGGAAGCGCGCCCCTTTTTGATATGATTGTGGCCGATGTCCCCTGCTCCGGCGAAGGCATGTTCCGGAAAGACGCCAAGGCCGTGGAGGACTGGTCCCTTGAGACAGTTGAGTTCTGCGCCGCCCGCAGCCGCCGCATCCTCTCAGACATCTGGCCCACCCTTGTCCCCGGCGGCATCCTCATCTATTCCACCTGCACCTTCAACCACTTTGAAAACGACGACACCGTGGAGTGGATAGCCTCAGAACTTGGGGCCGATATCATCCCACCTGAGGACTTCCCTCCTGCAATCCTCACACGCTGCGGCCAGGTCCTCCTTCCCGGATTCGTGCCCGGAGAAGGCCAGTATGTGGCCGCGCTGAGAAAGCACGGGGAGGCCGACGGCATACGCCGCGGAGACCCGCTGAAGATATTCAGGGCAGAGATGCCCGATCAGGCAGGGCATGACGGCAAAACCGCAGGGCAGGACGCCCCCCACGTGAACGTTAACCGAAAGACTGCCCTTCAGTACCTCCACGGGGATGCGCTGAGGCTTCAGGACGCCCCTATCGGCCTTATTACAATATGCTATGAGGGACATCCCCTTGGGGCGGCAAAAAACCTTGGGACAAGGTGTAACAACCTCTATCCCAAGGCTAAAAGGATAAGGATGGACGTCTAGTCTAACGCATCTCTGTGTAGGGGATCTTATCCATGTCTCCGTAGTCAAGATTCTCTCCGGCCATTCCCCAGATGAACATATAGTTTGAAGTACCGGCAGCGGCGTGGATGCTCCACTCCGGGCTCATCACGGCCTGCTCGTTGGAAAGCCACAGGAGCCTCTCCTGCTGGGGTTCACCCATGAGGTGGCAGATCATATTGCCTTCACTCACGTTGAAATAGAAGTAGGCCTCAATGCGGCGGGCGTGGGTATGGGCCGGCATAGTGTTCCAAACGGAACCGGGTTTAAGTTCCGTAAGACCCATCTGGAGTTGGCAGGGGCCTTCTTCCAGGACATTGTTCACTATAAGTTGGTTGATCACGCGGTCGTTGGAATCCTCCATCTTGCCGGCTGCAAAGGAATTGGCCTTGAGGGAGCCCTTACGGCCGTCAATGGTGATAAGCTGGGTCTTGTATGCCTTATGGGCCGTTGCTGAATTCAGATAGAATTTTGCGGGCTTTGAGGCGTCTTTGCTCCGGAAAGTGACTTCCTTGTTGCCGCGGCCCACGTACAGGGCCTCCTTGAACTTAAGGACATACTCCTTGCCGTCCACGGTCACAACGCCGTCTCCGCCGATGTTAATCACGCCAAGTTCCCTGCTGTAAAGGAAATAGGGAGCCTTCAGGGGGTCTATGGTCTCAAGTTTCAGTTCCTTGGTGGCGGGGAAAGCGCCTCCAAAGATGAAGCGGTCGTACATGGAGTACGTAAGGCGGATTTCATCGGCCACCATTACCTCAGGCATTACGAACCTGGAACGAAGGGTTTCCGTGTCATAGCCCTTTACATCGGCCGGATGACAGGCCGTCTGGATTGTGTAAGAAGTCTGTGCGCTCATTGCAATTGTACTAAGCAGCAGTGCTGCCGTCAGGATTTTTTTCATATGATGCTTTAATGATTCTGCGTCTGTTGATGATAGCCATGACGGTGGTTCCGGCAACAAGGATGCCGGCGCCAACCCACTTGAGGTCATGTACAAGATGGAAGATCACCCAGGAGAAGATGCTGGAGGCAAAGTCCAGCGCTCCGCCCTGGAAGCCTTCAGGAATGGCCACGGCGGCGTCCCCGGTGCGGGCATAGACGTCCTGTGCGGCCTGGGTGAAGTACGGGGCAAGGTCCGTCACGAAATAGAGGCCCACTGTAAGGGCCACAAGGCCGATGATGAAGGTTTTCACCACATTGCCCTTTGTGACGGGAAGCACTGCCGGGAACACGTAGAACATGCCGGCCAGTGATGCCAGGGGCAGGAACTGGTTGCCGGGCAGGATAACCGCCAGAAGAAGGGTGCAGGGGATAAGGAGAAGGGACACCACCAGCGTTGTGGGGTGGCCTATCACAAGGGCGGGGCTCATGCCGATATTGATTCCGGCGGAATTCTTAAACTTCCTTGAAACCAGGTCTTTGGTAGCTTCGGCGATGGGTTTCAGGCCCTCAATGAAAAGGCTGGTAATGCGGGGAATGAGTTCCATCACGGCGCCCATCTTGATGCCAAGGCCAAGGATGGCGGGGATATTAGCTGCAATCTCGCTCCATGAAGGGTAGCTGAGGCAGCCTATGATAAGGCCCACAATTACACCAAGGAAAAGAGGTTCCCCAAGAAGGCCGAACTTCTTTTTCATTCCTTCGGCGTCAATGTCCAGTTTGTTGAAGCCGGGGATACGGTCCATGCACCAGTTGAGGCCTTCGGCAAAGGGCACGAAGCCCTGGCAGAAAGGCTGGGGGATGGAAATTCCGTCAAGGTCTTTGTAATAGCTTTGGAACTTCTTGGTTGTGAGGTCTGCCATCACAAGGGTGACGATGAAGCAGATGATGGCGGCGAAGAAGCCCCACCAAATGTTGTCACAGGCAAAGTAGACCACCGCGCCGATGAAGGCGTAGTGCCAGTAGTTCCAGAGGTCTATGTTGATAGTGTTGGTGGCTTTGCAAAGCAGCAGCACCACGTTGATGGCAAGGCACACCGGGATTATGAAAGCGCCCACGGTGGTGTTGTAGGCCACGCTTGCCGCCGCCGGCCAGCCCATGTCAAAGATGCCAAGCTGCAGGCCGTAAATCTCCGTAACCTGCTTCAGGGGGCCTCCAAGGCTGGAAGTGAGAAGGGCCGTGACAACACTGAGGCCCACGAAGCCCACGCCCACCAGAAGGCCGCTTTTCAGAGCCTTTCCAGGCTTGATGCCGATGCACACCCCCAGGATAAAGAAGAGGATGGGCATCATCACCGCCGCCCCAAGGCCGATAATGTAAGAAAAAACCTGTTCCATTATTTAGGCTGTTTACCGATGTATGCCAGGATACCGCCGTCCACGTAGAGGATGTGGCCGTTGACGGCATCTGAGGCCTTTGAGGCCAGGAAAACGGCGGGACCGGCGAGTTCGTCCGGATCCAGCCATCGGCCTGCGGGAGTCTTTGCGCAGATGAAGGAGTCAAACGGATGGCGGGAGCCATCTGGCTGTCTTTCACGGAGCGGCGCGGTCTGGGGCGTTGCAATGTAGCCGGGGCCTATCGCATTGCACTGGATGTTGTACTCTCCGTATTCCGAGCAGATGTTTCGGGTGAGCATCTTGAGGCCGCCCTTTGCCGCTGCATAGGCCGATACAGTCTCACGGCCAAGTTCTGACATCATGGAGCAGATGTTTATGATCTTGCCCTCACGGCGTTCCATCATCTCAGGGACCACGGCTGCGGCGCAGATGTAAGGGCCCACAAGGTCTACGTCAATGACCCTCTGGAAATCGGCCCTGGACATCTCATGCATGGGGATACGCTTTATGATTCCGGCGTTGTTCACAAGGATGTCAATCTGGCCGATTTCCTTATGGATACGCTCCACAAGGGCCTTCACGGCAACCTCGTCAGTTACGTCGCACACATAGCCGTGCACGTTGGTGATGCCGGCCTCCCTGTAAGCCTCCAGGCCTTTTTCCATGGAAGCCTCATTGGAAGTGTTGAAGATGATGTTCTTCACGCCTGCCTCCACGAATGCCTTGGCAATGGCAAAGCCAATTCCGTAAGCGGCACCCGTAACCCAGGCGTTCTTGCCTTCAAGAGAAAAGATGTTAGTCATATGATGCTGTTATTGAAATATCTGTTATGTCTACGCACCCCGCATCGTTCTTTGGAGAGAAGCGGTTGCAGAAAAAGCCCCATTTGGCGCCTATCCAGAGTTCCGGCTGCGCGACGAACTCTCCCGGGACAGCGGTCCAATTGTCTCCGTCCGGGCTGTATGAGAAGTGGCATACGGCGTCCGGAACATTGCCTTCCACGGGCCTTGGAGCCACCTCAAGTTTCACATAAAGGGTAGCCTCCTGCCTTTCCGGATATTTTACCAGAGGCACGTTTTTGGACTCATATTGATGAGGCTGCTGGTGAGATGAATATTGCAGCGTGCAAAGGGTGAGGGCATCTTCCCCTGCACCCTTTGACGCTCCAATTGAAGATACATAGTCAAGTACGGGTCCTTCCGGGGTATCCGTCATGCGGAGCCCGGCATAGTCGTTCCCCATCACCACAAAGCCCGCGGTTTCTCCGCGCTGCTTTAACTGCGGGTTGGGGCAGAAAGTCATCTTTGCCTTCACTGTGAAGGATTCGGCGGGGAACTTCTGTGAAAGCAGGTTGGGGCAGTCCCAGAGGCTTCTGTACGGCCATTTCTGCTCTACGCTGTAGAGTCTTACGCCGCCGTCCGGAAGCGCCATGTGCCAGAACGGGCCGGAGATGGCGGGGTATTGCCAGGCCCAGTCCAAACCATAAGGAGATTTCTCGACTCCGGCTTCGCCTCCGCTCGAAATGACAGTTCCTCCGGCCACCGGCTGCCCTACGCCGTCACCGTCAGGGTCTTCACCTATGAGGGGCCAGCCATCGGCCTGCCAGGAAAGCGGCTGAAGATGCACTATGCGGCCGTACGCGCCCTTGTCCTGGAAATGCAGGAACCAGTGACTGCCATCCGGGGCATCCACCCAGGCGCCCTGATGAGGGCCATTGATGGTTCCGGGGGCCCAGGCCATCACAATCCTCTCCTCATACGGACCGAATGGGTTTTTTGCCCTCAGGACGGTCTGCCATCCTGTTGCAACCCCGCCCGCCGGAGAGAAGATATAGTAGTACTCTCCCCTCTTGTAGAACTTAGTGCCCTCAATTGTGGGCTGGGTCTTGTGGCCGTCATATACAATCCTTGACGGGCCCGTGAGATAAGTGCCGTCAGAAGCCATCGGAGCCACAAAAAGCACGCTCTTAAGCCCGGCACGTGAGCCTGCAAGGCCGTGGGAAAGGTATGCCTTTCCGTCATTGTCCCAAAGCGGGCAGGGGTCTATGAATCCCTTCTGACGTACTACCCAGACGGGTTTTTCCCAGATTCCTGCAGGGTCCTTGGAACGGACCATAAAGATGCCCCTGTCCGGATCCCCCACATAGATGTAGAACCAGCCGTCGTGATAGCGGATAGCAGGAGCCCATACGCCATTCCCGTGCTGGACGGTGGTGCGGAAATCGGCATCAGTGCCGTCGCAGGGATAGTCCAGAAGGGCAGCGCCTATCTGGTTCCAATGCACAAGGTCTCTTGAATGAAGGATGGGGAGCCCCGGGAAACAGTTGAAAGACGACGCCGTCATATAGTAATCCTCCCCCGCCCTGCAAACATCCGGATCACTGTAGTCCAGATGCAGGATGGGGTTGGTGTACTCAATCCGGGCCTTGGGGCTGCAGCCAATGGCCACCGCGCAAAGAGCAAGGAGGAGGCGTCGAATACAAATCATTACAAATCAATTACTTATCACAAAACCCTTATGCAAATATACATAGGGGATTTTGCATAAAACACAGTATATCAGCAACTTCCATTCTACGGCAATACCGCATCCTTTGAGGCGTAAGCCTCTGCTTCAGCAGTAGTCAGGATTTTGCCGTAGGAATTGCGGGAAGAAGTTGAAACGCCTGTTGTGCCGTATTCCTTCCAGCCTTCGGTTGCCGTAGGAGTGGCGGGAGTGGGCGTTTTTCCGGTGTGCCAGCCTGCGGGGGCTATGGCAGCAGTCATTGAGCAGTTCACATAGGTGACGTTGTCGTAAACGGATGTATCACCGCCGGAACGGGCAAGCCAGACGGAACCGTTGGACACTCCGTCCTCTGCAGTGAGAGAGCAGTTCAGGAATACAAATCCCTTTGAGCCTGCAGGGCAGCGGGCCTGGACAATGTAGCCACCGGCGCGGGAGCGGATCTCGCAGTCTTCAAAGAGACAGGCCTTGGGATAGCCCCAGATGAAGTCTACGTGGCCTGCGATGAGGGATTTATGCACCCACACCTCTCCCTTGCAAAGGAAGGTATCCTGCCAGGAGATGAGGTTGCAACTTTCAATGGTGAGTTTCTTGTTGTCACCGTTGAAATAGATGGTCTCAGCCTGGCCTTTGTGGTCATCGGCCCAGAAGGTGTTCTCTATGGTGAGGTTCTCCAGAACAAGGTTGTCGCAACTTTCGGCAAGGAAGAGGCAGCGGCCGCCAAGGACACCGACGGTGTTTCCAAGGGAAGGCTTACTTGATGCCGCGGCGCCGGAACCCGTTGCATAACTCTCGTTGTTGGGATAGGCTATGACGGTCTTTCCGCGTGACGCTCCCCTGATTGTGAGATTGTTCTTGTCACGTAGATAAAGGAGTTCACGGTATGTGCCGTCTGCCACCTCAATGGTAACGGCATCGTTCTTTCCAAGGGTTGTTGCATAACTCAGGGCGCCCTGCACGGTGCAGAAATCCGCGCTGCCGTCGGCCGCAACCTTGAGGGTAGTGCCGGAGGGCCTTGCCTTGGTGGTGAAATCGGCCCTCTCAACGGCCTTTCCGGCAACGGAAGCGTCTACGGTGAAGTAGTAACTGCCGCCGAAGTCAAGGGCCTCGTTGTGAAGTTTTATCACAAGGGCTCCGCCTTCAAGACGTACGGGAGTGTAGTGCACCGGACGGTAACGCGTGCTGTGAAGCACATCCATAAACGTGTGGAGCACAGTGCCGTTATTGATGGTTTCCTTGGGGACCATAGTGCCGTCTGAAAGGATATCCACCTTGGCAATATCGGCCATATCAATCTTGTCCACAAGGGTGCCGTCCGCCTTGAAAACCTGGATGAGTCCGGAGGTGCCAAGGGCAGCGCCTGAGCCAACCTCAACGGTAAGAGGCGCATCCACGCAAAGGGCCGATGACGGGGTATCAGGGCCTTCCAGTCCCGGAGGCTCCGGTGTCTTTCCGGTGGTAGAAGCCTCCACAGGGGCGCAGAAGCCGGATTTTCCGGCGGCGTTCACGGCCTGGACGGAGAAACTGTACTTGGTGCCGGGCGTAAGTCCCTCAACGGTAACGTTTCTCTTGGCCGATGTCCCCTCCTTCAGGAAAGAGCCCTCACCCGTGAGTTTCCACTCATAGGAAGTTGCGCCCTCCACGGCAGTCCACTGGAAAGTGAGGCTGTTGTCCGTAGCATTATGGCACTTCAGGTTCTCCGGAACGCCGGGAGCCTTGACCTCAGGAGTCTCCTGAGCAGGCTTTCCACAGGCAACCGCCAGAAGCAGGCACAATGCCGTTTTAACTAACACTCTCATAGTCAATCATTTGTGATTTTTACTCCCGGTAAATCGGCCGGGAGTAAAAATCATATCAAATTAATAATCAATCTGTTAACAAAAACACCTATACCTCCACGGGTTTATACTTGGGCACCAGGGCCTTCATAATGATCCAGCCGGTGAGGTAAGCAAGGCCGCAGAAGCAGAACATAATGAAGTAGCCGGCGGGCTTGCCCTCGAATCCCATAAAGTGGAACGCGGCGCCCTGGCCCTCTGCATATGTGAAAAGGTTACCTGCAACCTTCTGGATGATCATTGAGCCAATGCCGCCGGCCATAGCGCCGATACCGGTGATGGAAGCGATGGTGCTCTTGGGGAACATGTCACCAACAGTACTGAAGATGTTGGCGCTCCAGGCCTGATGACCTGCGCCCGCTATGCCGATGAGGATGGCCGGCCACCAGGGGCTGTAAGCGCCCAGCGGCTGGGCGGCCAGGGCCACCAGCGGGAAGAAGGCGAAGATGAGCATAGCCAGCATTCGGCCGTTGTAGGGATGCATTCCCTTCTGCTCCACGAAGAGTTTGGGAAGGTAGCCGCCAAAGAGGGAAACTACCGTCACAATTGCATACAGGGTGAAGATGAGGCCCTGTCCCAGAGGAGATGAAGCGGGGGCGTTGAACTGGTCCTGGAAGTATGCAGGGGCCCAGAACAGGAAGAACCACCACACACCATCCGTGAGGAATTTACCCACAATGAAACTCCAGGTCTGCTTGAAGGTGAAGCACTTCATGAACGGGATGGACTTTTCCTCTGCGGCAGGAGCCTTCACTGCAGCGGCCTCTGCGTCATCCTGATGGATGTACTCAAGTTCCGCTTCATTCACGTGCTTGCTCTTTTCAGGCTTGTCATACATAAACTGCCACAGGAACATCCACAGGAAGCCCAGGCCGCCGATGATTATGAAAGCCCACTCCCAGCCAAGGTTCTTGGCAAGCGGGGGTATGAGAAGAGGAGCCGCAAGGGCGCCCACTGATGCACCTGCATTGAAGATGGAGGTGGCAAAGGCGCGGTCCTTCTTGGGGAAGTATTCGGCCGTGGTCTTGATGGCGGCCGGGAAGTTTCCGGACTCACCAAGCGCCAGGATGCCGCGGCAAAGAAGGAACAGGTACACGCTCACCGTGGAGATGGTAAGGGCAATGTTGGATCCCGCCTCAACGGCCCTGAGGGCAGCAACAGAATCCACACCGTCCACGAACCATGTGGTAGCAACGCCGCAGCCTGCGTGCATCACGGCACCAAGGCTCCATACGCCGATGGCGATGAGGTAGCCCTTCTTTGTTCCCATCCAGTCCACGAACTTACCTGCAAAGAGGCAGGCTATTGCGTAGAATATGGAGAACAGGGACGTGATTGTGCCGTAGTCGGCATCGGTCCAGTGGAACTCCGGAGCGATGAACTCCTTGTATGTGAGTGAAAGCACCTGGCGGTCCAGGTAATTCACCGTGGTGGCGATGAAAAGCAGGGAGCAAATCCACCACCGCCAATTGGTCATAAGTTTTTTCTGCGTTGACATAGGCTATAGAATGCTCTTTACTGCGGCGCGCATACCTTCGGCCTGGATGAGGGCAAGGTCTGCGGCAAGAAGGTCAGTAAGGCCGGGGATGGCATTGAGGTCTTCGCCCCAGATGAAATCATCGGCAAGGACGCCCTGCGCAACTTTACGTACATCGCCTGTTGCCCAGAGGTCTTTGAGGAGGCCGATAATCTTTTCGTCGTCCTGGGGAACGATCTCGTCTTCTCCCCTCTTTCCGCCCTTGTAATAGGTGCAGATGCCGGCGAGGCCAAGCACCAGGCCCTTCGGGAGTTCGCCCTTACGCTCAAGATAGGTCTTGAGGCCGGGGAGGTCGCGGGTCTTGAACTTGGGGAAGGAGTTGAGCATGATGGAAGTCACAAAGTGCTTCACGAACGGGTTGCGGAAGCGCTCCACGACATCACCTGCAAACTGAAGGAGTTCGGACTCTGGAAGATTGAGGGTGGGAAGAAGCTCATCGTACATCACCTTGTGTACAAACTGGCCGATTTCAGGGTCTTCGCAGCACTCTTTCACGGTATTGAGACCGCTGAGGTAGCCAACAGGGCTCAGGACGGTGTGGGGACCGTTCAGGAGGGTAACCTTCCTCTCATGGTAAGGAGCCTCTGAAGGGACGAAGAGGACATGGAGACCAGCTTTGTCGGCGGGGAATTCTTCGGCCACTTCCTTGGGGGCCTCGATAACCCAGAGGTGGAAGATTTCGGCCTTGTCAAGAAGGTGGTCGTCGTAACCGGCGCGCTCGCAGAGTTCTGCGGCGGTGTCACGGGGATAACCGGGAACAATGCGGTCTACAAGGGTGGAGTACACACCGCAGGCGTTCTCGAACCAGGCGCTGAACTCTGCACCCAGGTTCCACAGTTTGATGTACTCACGGATGCATTCCTTGAGGTGCTTGCCGTTTTCGAAGATGAGTTCGCAGGGGAAGATGATAAGGCCCTTGTCTGCGGCGCCCTTGAAATACTGGAAGCGGTGATAGAGAAGCTGGGTGAGCTTTCCGGGATAGCTGCTTGCGGGCTTGTCGGTGAGCTTGCAGGCGGGATCGAAGGCGATACCGGCCTCGGTGGTGTTGGAGATAACAAAACGGATTTCGGGCTGCTCGGCAAGTTTGAGGTAGGCCTCAAAGTCCTCGTAGGGGTTGAGGCCGCGGGAAATCACGTCAATGAGATCCAGGCTGTTCACGGGCTCACCGTTCTGAAGGCCCTGGAGATTGAGGTGATAGAGGCCGTCCTGCTCGTTGAGCCAGGAAACCATACCTTTCTCGATGGGCTGGACAACCACCACGGAGCCATTGAAGTCCGTCTTCTGATTGGTCTTCCAGATAATCCACTCGATGAATGCGCGGAGGAAGTTACCCTCGCCAAACTGGATCACTTTTTCTGTGTACTGCTTTGCCTGAGGCGCAGATTTGCGGTTTAGTCTTTCCATTGTAGTATTATGTTATTAGAATTATTCGGTTTCTCTTACAACTACCAGCAGGAGCGCCTGCTCGCTGGACACCTGTTTGATGGTGTATTCCGTGCCTTTCTCAAGGGCAATCACTCCGCTGTCTCCTATGGTGTCATAGCCGGAGGCAAACTCCTGGGCCTCGCCGCCCGTAGGTACAAGTTGGAGTTTGGCCGATCCCGCCGTCTTCTGGATGGCATAGAACCTGACTGTGGAGTTCAGCGTTGCCGATGTAGTGAATTTCACATAGCCGGAGGAATTCATCTTGATTCCCCTGTTGGAACTGTATCCTTCAAGTTCCCAACTCTTTACGGCATAACTGGAGAGGTCTGTCTTGGGGGTAGCCTCGAAATAGTTGCTGGGGGCTCCGTCCGTAAGGACAGTCTTTTCCGAACTGGTGTTGTAGTATACCACGTGAACGTGATTACCGGTTTCGGGCTCCGAGGGAGTCACGGGATCGTCCTCATCTCCCTGGTCGGGATCGACGGGATCGTCGTCAGTGCCGTTGAAGTCGTTGATGCCGGCGTTGTCAACCGGGATTGGAGCCTCCGCGAAGCCAGTCATCTTGCCGTAACCGGCGTTGGCCTTCACAAGGGCGGGAACGTCCTCGGCGGCCGTCACGGTATAGTCATACGCGGGCTGGAAATCGGCATAAGTGAGAGGAGTGATAGTACTTCCGTTGTACTTTGTGTACTGGACGTTTGACAGCGGATACGGGTCCTTTGCCTTTGCGGGGCGGTTCACGTAAACGTTCTGAGTGGGATAGAGGTAACCTGCCACGGAGCCCTGAAGGTTGGATTCGTTGCTTTCCTTGGCGGGATAGGTGCAGATGTCCGTAGGTAACTGCACGCCGTCAAAGTAGTTGTATTCCACAAGGACCATTGCGCCGTAAGCGCTTCCTGCGCCGTAGGTGGTGCAGCCGTCGTAGAGGTTATTGTACACGTGGGCCTTGCCGAACCTCACGCGCGGGTGGCGTGAGGAGGACTGGTCAAACCAGTTGTGGTGGAAGGTAACGGATATCTGGGTGTCGGAACTCTGGCTGTTTGAATGGCCCACCAGGCAACTCTTCTGGGTCTTTATGTAGCGGCACCAGGAAACGGTGACGTTCTTTGAGCCGTGGGTTACGTCGGTGGAGCCGTCCTCGTAGTCCTTGGTCTGGTTGAGGGACGTGAAGGTGCAGTGGTCTACCCACACGCCGTCGCAGCCCTGCATTGAAACGGCATCGGCCCCGTTGTTGGCTTTGGGCTGCCGGAAATTGATGTTGCGGATGATGATGTTGCTGGCGCGCACGCAGAATATGCCGATGCGGTCCATCACAAAGGAATCCGTGCCGATGAAACTCAGGTTGGAAACGTCCTTGACGTCAAACCAGGGATGACCGCTGGAGAAATCACGGCCGTCGGTATCCGTGAAGGTGCCGCTGAGCCATATGGTTACAGGTGTGTGGTCACCCTTCTTCTCGTCCTTGGTGCGCTGCAGGAGCCAGGTCTGGAGGGCCTTGCCGTTGTTGAAGTGGTAGGTCTTGGAGCCTGCGCCGGCACCGCCTGTCACGCCCTTTGCGGCGGCGTAACCCACCATCTGAGTGGGATCCACGGTGCCAACGGTTGGAGGCGCGGGGCAGGTAAGATCGGCCGATTCTCCGGGAACGGGATCGTCGCCGGGCTGAGGATCTTCACCTTGGGCGCCGCCGGTAAATGAGAACTTGTAGAAACGGAGTCCGCCGCCGGTAGGATATACTTTCACGGCGCCCGCCTTCACATTGAATTTGAGGGTTGCGGGAGTCTTTGAACCGGCACCGCCATCCTGTGAGGTCTCGCCGGAAGCGTCTTTCACGGTAACATTACGGCCCGTAGCCGCACTCTCTCCTGTGTTGGAGGACACTACTGTAAGTACGCCGTCAGAGGCTGCGGTAAAACTGAACACACGGTCCGACTCTGAACCGGCGCCGTTGGGCTGGATGTATCCCGATGTGGACCATTTTGCGTTTTTGGTATCTGAAGTGTATGTGAGGCCGTTCAGGGTTACGGTCCATCCTGCCGCATAGGTGTTGCCGTTTTCCTCGGCGCAGGCGGCAGAGGCCTGCTCTGCAAGGGCGGCCTGCCACTGAGCCGAAGAGAAGTCCCAGGTTGTAGATTCACCGGGAGTGGGTTCTTCGCCGGTGCCAAGCTGGGCTATCTGGATCTTCTGGACGGTGGCGCCGTTATCGGCCCTGTTTATCTTGATGGTGGTGGAGCGGGGCTGGGAGCCTGTGTTCTCCTGGAGAGTGAGCGTGAGAGTATATTCGGCCTTGGTGGCAAGGACAGCGGATACCCAGTCCACGGTGGGCGCGGCAACAACTATGTCCACGTTGGAAGTGAGGTCTACGTTAACCTCGCCGCCTGCAAGGGGAATGGCGTTGTACACTTCAGGCTGGGAAACAATCACCACCTCGGGGGTGGTTCCGCCGCCGCCCTGGCCTGCCTCAACGGTGAAGTTCAGGATTATGAAGGGGCTCACAACTTCTTCTGTCTGGGCCCACACCATCACCTGGCCGTCGGCTGCGGGAGTGGGAACGGTCACGTTCACCTTCTTCTGCCCAGCATCCACCACGGCCTTGTAGGCGCCGCCGGCGAATGCCATTACGGTGGCGTTGTCGGAGCCTGTGACGGTGTAAGGGACGGCTATGGTCTCCCCTGCCTTGACCTCCGAGTAGGCAATTTTTTCAATGACAAGCTTGAAGGCCTTCACAAAGGGGATGGTGAAGGATTTGCCGCCAACAAGGGTGAAGACAACCTTGTCTTCATCGGCCACGACGCTCTCGAAGATTGCGTCTCCGGCGGCCGAAACCTTGCCCAGGTTGGTCTGGGCGCCGTTCACGGTCACAATGAGTTCACCAGCTTCGTTTACGCTGAAGGCGGGAACCACTGCCACGGGAACTTTCTTGCCGTCTACAAGGAGGAACTCTCCGTCAACGGTCCAATACTGGACGCCGTCGGTATCGGCCTTTACGCCGATGACCTGGGTCTTGCCTTCATTACCGTCTTTACCGTCGTAGATGGTAACGGTTTTGCCGCCCACGAATGTGATGGTGTGGCCGCCGGTGATGTCCTGGATGGACTCCACAAAACCGCCGGCCTTCCACTGCTCAATCACGGTGTTAAGGCCCTGCACCTGGGTGTTCAGTTCATTCACCTGTTCGGCCAGTTTTGCCACCTGGCTGGACAGCGCGTCCACCTTGGCCTTCAGGACGCTGTCGTCATACTCCCTTGCGCAGGACAGCAGCGCCACCGCCGCCGTGAGGAGTATGGGGATGATGTGTTTGATCTTCATATTGTTGGTTAAAAAAGTCCCAAACTTGCCTTTTCCGAAACTTAAAACGCACCCACCCTGGCCACAGGGGGCTCTGGAAGGGGGTGGTGTCGTTTACCCCCTCTCGCGGAACAGGGGTAAAAGACACCCACCCCTCTCAAAACACCTTCTGAGAGGGTATGGTGTCTTTTAAGTTTCGGAAGATTTTCATTGTGAGTTTAACTGGCAGGAATTGTTTCTACTACTTCCACGTAGAAAATACCAATGTTATCGCCTGATTTTTCAAATGTGTAAGTACTGCCTGCCACAAGATCGATTACGCTGGATTCATATAAAACAGCTTTGCCGTCTGCCCATTGCAATTCAGGCGCTAGAACATTTGAACCATCCTTTTTTACTTTAATTGTAGTAGTCTTGGTCTCTTCTCTTCTGGCAGCATAGAATTTTAGAGTTGCTGTCGCTCCCGTTGTTACGGTAAATGACAAAGGATTGGAACCGTCAAGCTTACGGGCATAACGATAAGTATCACCGTTAATTGTATAACTGGTTGCCGTACCAAAGTAAGATCCTTCCTCGCAGTCCAAAATAGATGTTCCTGTACCTGTATTAAAATAGCCATCGAATGCTTCCCCATTCTTTGTTCTTGTCAATTGTTTGCTACTATTGACATAAAGAAGATAAGTATTCACTACAGGGCCGCTTGATGAATTCTGAGTAACATTGATGGTTTTGTCAATCGGATCTTCTCCGGCCTTGGTAAGTCTTACGACAATAGTACCTGTATTGCCGACAAGAGCATCATAAGCGCCAACCGTATAGTTGATTGTTCCGGCAGAAGGATCTGCAGTAATTTCATCTGTGCTGGCAAGAGATGCCGCCGAAACGCAACCGGTATAACTCTGAATGCTGGGCGTCCAACCTACAGCATTTACAAACGAAACCGGATGAGTAGTGCTAACTCCGGCATATGCTACGCCAGTAATGTCTTCTGAAGAAATAGACGTGGGAACCACCTTACTAAGGGTACCGATATCAAAGATTTTCCCGTACTCTACAACAAGGCCGTCAAAATGAGTTGTAGTGTAAGTGGATCCTCCTGTACAAGTAACAGTCAGGCCGGATATTTTCTTTGAAGAATCGTCCGGACGAGGGAAAACGGGGGCATAATAAACTGTTCCTTTAACGAATTTTGCTCCGCCTGCAGGAGTTAATGTGACTGTTGCATAGCCTGATCCACCTTCTGAATAAGCTCCGTCAGAAGGCAGATATTTAGGCTGCTGGACAAGGCAGTTGCTTCCAAGATTGATTGCGACGGAAGAAACTTCATCTTCCGTGAGGACAAACTTAATGTATCCGGCGCCGTGCCTGAACGCAAGTTTAGCGCCATCATATGCAGCTGTCATCACTGCAAATGAAGGATCAAAACCAATGCTGTTATCAACGGCTGCCTGTGTCTTTGAAACTTTATCCAGCTGCATCTTCAAAGGAGACCCAGTAATAGTCAAAGTCCTAGTTGCAGGATAAACCGCATAGAACTCATCATAAGTACCGGTCAGTGTTGCGGGGTCATCTTTAGCAAAGACAGCAGAGGTTGATCCATCTCCTGTATCAAGTGTATATGTGCCACTATCAGAATAAGTACCGGTTGATGTATTATGGCCATATACACGAATCTGATCTCCAACGGACCATTTTACTTTCACACCCTCAATGACAGTCTTGGTCTGAGGACCGGGCACATTCACTGTAAAACAATCCGGTGCCGGACCGGGTTCGAATGTGGTCTTTGGTGCGGTCTCTATTTTATTACAGGCAGCAAATGCTACAATGCTTAATGAAATGAGTGTATAAATAAACTTCTTCATAGCGTTTCTAAGATTATTCCCAAATTGCAGAGCCTGCATCGGTGTCTGTTATACCAAGGTCATCAATAGGTGTGATAGCCGACATTGTAAGAGGATCGCTCATTTGCATAATTCCTGAATCGGCCAATAGTTCTACCTTGACCGAAGTTGGCACTACATAGTGCTCCTTAAGTGTTTGTTTTTTCATTATTTTGATTGTTAGTTTGTTAGCGTTAATAATTACAGTGTGACACCCTGCTTGAAGATGGCGAGTTCACGGTAGCCGTTCTTCTCGTTGTTCACGGGCTCGCCGCTGGCGACGGCAAGGACGTAGTCACGGAAGCGGGCGGCAACAGTCTCCATCTTTTCATCCTGGGCAAGGACGCCGGCGTTGAAGTCAATCCAATTGGGCTTGCCTTCAAACAGAGGGGTGTTTGTGGAAATCTTCATTGTAGGCACGTAACTGCCGAAGGGTGTTCCGCGGCCCGTTGTGAAGAGCACTATCTGGCAGCCGGCCGATGCAAGGGCTGTGGAAGCCACGAGGTCGTTGCCGGGGGCGCTGAGAAGATTGAGGCCCTTCACCTGAAGGCGCTCACCGTATTTGAGGACGCCGCGGACGATGCTCTTGCCGCACTTCTGGGTGCAGCCAAGGGACTTCTCCTCAAGGGTTGAGATGCCGCCGGCCTTGTTGCCGGGAGAAGGATTCTCATACACGGGCATGCCCTGCTTCATGAAGTACTCCTTGAAGTCATTGATAAGGTGGACCGTCTTTTCAAACGTAGCCTCATCCTGGCAGCGGTTCATAAGGATGGTCTCCGCTCCGAACATCTCCGGGACCTCCGTAAGAACGGTAGTTCCGCCCTGCTCTACAATCCAGTCGCTGAACACGCCAAGAAGCGGATTTGCGGTGATGCCGGAAAGGCCGTCAGAGCCGCCGCACTTGAGGCCAACGCGAAGTTCGCTCACGGGAACATCCTCTCTCACGTCCTTGGATGCGACGGCGTAGATTTCCCTTAACTGCTGAAGGCCGTACTCAACCTCGTCCTTCACCTTCTGGGTCACGAACATCCTCACGCGGGACTCATCCACGGGGCCGCAGAGTTCACGGAAAGCATCCAGCTGGTTGTTCTCACAGCCAAGGGACACCACCAGAACGCCGCCTGCGTTGGGATGATGCACCATATCCTTGAGGATGGTGCGGGTATTCTCGTGGTCACCGCCAAGTTGGGAGCAGCCGTAATTGTGCGGGAAAGCCACAACGGCATCCACGCCCGGATGACCGGGGAATTCGGCCTTGAAGCGCTCTACGATCTGCTGGCAGATGCCGTTCACGCAGCCCACGGTAGGGATAACCCAGATCTGGTTGCGGACACCAACCTGCCCATCGGAGCGGCGATAACCCTTGAAGGTATATTCTTTTACGCCGGAGTCAGACAAAACTTTTTGCGCATTTTCAGCGCAAAAAGTTTTAGTCTGCGAAGGCGTACCGAATATCGGCTCATACTTATACTCAAGGAGGCCATCAAGGTTGGTCTTGATGCACTCGTGGTTCACCATGGTGCCAGCCTTGGCGTCTTTTGTTACGTGGCCGATGGGGAAGCCGTACTTTATCACGTTGTCCCCTGCCTTGAGGTCAGTGAGCACTATCTTATGGCCGCGAGGGATGTCCACAAGGAGCGTTACGCCCTCAACAACCTCACCTTTCAGGAGGTCCTGGAGCGCTACCGCAACGTTATCGGTCGGATTGATCTTGATGTACTTCATATATTAGAAGTTGAAGTAGTTCTTTGCGTTGTTGTAGGAGATGTCCTCCACCATCTTGCCGATGAAATCGAGTTCGCTCTTGGGAAGTTTGCCTTCTTCGATATCCTTTCCAAGGACGTCGCAGAGGATGCGGCGGAAGTACTCGTGGCGGGGATATGAGATGAAGGAACGGCTGTCCGTGAGCATGCCCACGAAGCGTGAGAAGAGGCCAAGGACGCTCAGGGCATCCATCTGGCGGCGCATGCCAACCTCCTGATCCAGGAACCACCAGCCGCTTCCGAACTGCATCTTGCCGGGAACGGTTCCGTCGTTGAAGGTGTAGAGCATTGTCATCATAACCTCGTTGTCCTTGGGATTGAGGCAGTAGAGGATGGTCTTTGTAAGGGCATCCTCGGAGGCAAGGCGGTTAAAGAACTTATGGCCTGCAGCAGCAATCTCCTGATCATGGATGGCGTCAAAGCCGGTATCCGGGCCAACCAGGTTGAACATCTTGGTGTTGTTGTTTCGGATGGCGCCGATATGGAACTGCTGTGCCCAGCCGGCCTTGCAGTCCATGACTGCCTGGTCGTGGAGGAAGGCGCTGCGGAACTTGTTCAGTTTCCTTTCGCTTGGACGCTTTCCAAGGAGGACCAGTTTGAAGATGGCTTCTATCTCAAGTTCGGTGTAATCCTCCGCGTAGAAGTTCTCAAGGCCGTGGTCGGAGAGTTTGCAGCCATTGGCGGCAAAGTAGTCGTGACGCTTCTGGAGGGCTTCGCAAAGGTCGGCGTAGGAGTCAATCTCCATATCGGCCGCCTCTCCAAGTTGCTGGAGGTATGCCTTGTAGGCCTTGGGATCCTCAATTGCCATGGCTTTGTCCGGGCGCCAGGCGGGGATGACCTTCGTGCCGAAGGGCTCTGCGGCAATCTTCTTGTGCCAGCGGAGGTCGTCGGCGGGGTCGTCAGTGGTGCACACGGTTTCAACGTTGAATTTTCTGATGAGGGCCTGGCCGCGGAATTCCGGGGTTGCAAGTTTGGCGTTGCACTCTTCAAAGATTTCACGGGCGGTGGCGGGACAGAGGAGTTTCTCTATGCCGAATACGCGGCTCAGTTCCAGGTGGGTCCAATGGTAGAGGGGGTTCCTCATGGTGTAAGGAACAGTCTCTGCCCATTTCTCAAAGGTCTCCCAACTTGAGTACTTGCCTCCGGTGAGGTAATCCTCGCTCACGCCGTTCGCCCTCATTGCGCGCCACTTGTAGTGGTCTCCGTAGTGGCCGTCCACCAGCCATAACTGGGTAATGTCACGGAACTGGATATTCTCTGCTATCTGCTGGGGAACAAGGTGGCAGTGGTAGTCGATGATGGGCATCTTCTCCGCGTGCTCGTGGTAGAGCCTCTGGGCAGTCTTTGACTGCAGCATGAAATCCGGGTTGATAAAAGCCATAGTATGTAGTGTTTTTATAAGTTTATATACAACAAAAAAGCGGTCTACAGACACCTGTTTACCGCTTCTAAAAGTGTATGTATGCCGATTAAGCAAATATGGCCTGCACCTTGGAGGCTATCTTGTCATAATCTTTCTTGGCAAGCTGATTGACGGAGTTCTCCAGGAACTTTCTGAACACATAGGGATCCTCGATACTCTTCAGAACTTTTCCAACCGCCAGAGACGGCATTTCTCCATCTTCGTAGAGCCTGTACTGGTTGGTTCCCAGACCCAGTATCTGGGACATTCTGGCTGCCGAAAGGCCGTACTTTTTTCTTGTTGCCTTGAGCTCTTCAGGGAAAGGGATGCCGTACTTTTTACGGTACTGGTCATAAACTTCTCCTATGCTTTTATCATCCAGCTCTGTTGTAGTAAAAATGATACCGGTCTCATCGCACTGATAATAATGATAAGTATAGGGGAAAATCTCACCCCTATATTTAAGGGTTCTACGCTCCTCCTTGTAAGTGGCGTCGCAATCTGCAAAAGGGCTTTTCATCTTAGTCATATCTTGCTAGCAAAGATACAACACTTTTTTAATTTTCCAACGAATTCGTTGGTTTTTTGCGGTAAACAGTATGTCAAAGAACGCTGTCGTTTTATCCTTGTTGCCGTGTTGGCACCAAAATTTGCCTTATACGCGTTCTGCGTGCAAACACGGCAGTCGGCCATGGAAGGGAGCCGGGCGGTCAGGCCCGGGTCCCTTTGGAATAATTACTTGGAGTGGTACTCCAGTTTGTATACGGAAAGTCCGCCATCACCAGGATAGACGTAAACTTCACCGGCAGAAATATCAAAACTAAATGCCTTACCGGTAGTGCCCTCAAAAGCACCGCCCTTGTCGGGATCGGCATCTCCTACACGCACATAGATGTCACGGGCAGGATTGCTACCACCTGTATTGGCAGCAGTGATTGTCAGGGTACCACTTGTGGTAGTAGTGAATTTCATGTAATGGTCCTTGAGCTCGGTGGTACTGCCTTCCTCAAAAGCAGCCTGGCCAAATTGCAGGTAATATAGCCCTGCGCTCTTCGAACGCCACTTGCCGGAGGTGGATTTGATGTACAGGCCTTCAATGGTGCCGTCAAAACTGGCATTTGTGTTCTCTGTAGCAATAATACCGGTCATCCATTCATGGATGGAATCTGAACTAAAGTCCCAAACAAAATCCTCTTTGGGGCCATCGTCAATACTGGCATTAGGATCAAACTCCTCATAAATGTACTCAATCTTGTATACGGAGAGACCGCCATCACCAGGATAAATATACACTTCGCCGGCGGCTATATCAAATTCCACCTCCCTACCGGTAGTACCCTCAAAAGCACCGCCCTTGTCGGGATCGGCATCTCCTACACGCACATAGATGTCACGGGCAGGATTGCTACCACCTGTATTGGCAGCGGTAATTTTCACTTTACCAGCTGCAGTTGCCGTGAATTTCATATAGTGATCCTTTAGCAAAGTGGTGCTGCCTTCCTCAAAAGCAGCCTGGCCAAATTGCAGGTAATATAGCCCAGCGCTCTTCGAACGCCACTTGCCGGAGGTGGACTTGATGTACAGGCCTTCAATGGTGCCGTCAAAACTGGCATTGGTGTTCTCTGTGGCAACAATACCGGTCATCCATTCATGGATGGAATCTGAACTGAAGTCCCAGACAATTGATTTCTCCACCATTGCTCCTCCGCCCTGCTGAGCCTTGGGCTGCACTGCGATTGACGCTGTCCCTTCCTGAGACTCTGAATAGTACAGATCTCCTTCTGCAGGAAGGGCTTTGATAGTGAACGTATAGAGGCCGGGGTCCAGAACCGCAATTGTCTCGGCAGGGACAGTATAGCTAAGCGCACCAGGCTCCAAAGTCACGGTGGTCTTGTGGAACTTCAATGTGTATGATTCGGCGTTGGCCACAGCATTCCAGGTAACTGTTACAGGCGTTTCATCGCCTTCGGTCAGAGTCACAGGCTCAACGACGAGTTTAGGAGTTGCAAGAACCTTGTTACCTGCCGTCACATTGCTGCTCCATGCAAGCTGAGTGATTGCGGCGGGAGCGGTTGCAAAGATGTAGACGGTACCTTCACCCTTTACCTCGGGGATAACCACCTTCTGGATTGTGGGATTGGAGGCCGATGCTGCAGCACCGCCCTGAACGGCGAAACCGTTGTCGTCCTGCAGTGCGATGGACACGGTGCCACCAGCCTTGTCGGGGTCTGTTACAAGGATGTCAACTGAACCGGCTTTGTCTACCTTGAAGGCAATGTAACCCTCAGTAGGAACGCCCTTCTTGGTACGGGGAGTTGCGTTGAGGAATTTAACGGCACCATCAAGATTGATGGGATTCTCTTCCGTTGCCACAATGAGGAGTTCATCACGGACACGCGAGTTCTTGGCCGTACCGGCAAAGAGTTTAGCGTCCTGAAGATTCCAGACATGAGGAGCTGCTACCACATTCTGGGTAAGATCCTCTACCTTCTCTTCATAGGTAAGCTGCCACTTGTAAGCACCAACCTGCTTGTCAAGAAGTTCGGGGTTTGTGAGATAGAAATTGTTGCCCTTGGAGTTGAAGCAAGGATCCTCCGACAGAATCGTGAATCCGGCTTCCTGAGCACCAACCTTTGCGAAGAAGGCGTCTCCGTGTGCGAATGAGTAGTTATCCTCAGCGTTGAGTTCAGGGATTACGGTATTGTCGTTAACCTGGAACAGCTGGCACTTATTCTTGTAAGTTTTTCCATCATCATTCATTCCCTTCAGACCGGTATCTTCATATAGGAAGAGATTCTTCTTTAGGCTCATGTTAGTCTTGACACGCAAGGCAAACAGACCGCGGTTATCCTTATGTTCCCATGCTGCGAGAGCCTTTACGGTATTGTTCTCAAAGGTAATATCTCCAAGATTGATCACAACAGTTTCAGAAGGAGTATCTATACGGAACAAGGTGCGGAAAGAATCGTACAGGGTACAATTCACGAACTTGATATCGCCTATAGTAGTTGTCTTACGTATATCAATGCAATCGCCACTGAGTGTGGTGGCATTGTTATACATATCGCAAGTATCAAAGGTCATGTTCCCAACTGTGAGCGCAGCCTTGTTATTGTATAGGAGGCCGGCTTTGAAACCGGTGACTTCGCAGTTCAAAAGCGTTATATCACCAAGGAGAACATTCTCTCCGGAATAGTTGAACAGGTGGTTGTGTGCAAGCTGGTCGTCAAACTTTATGCCCTCAAAATAGAAACTACTGCCAGATGCAATGGTAGAGCCGACGTCAAAATTACCTATCACGACAGGCTTTTCTCCGTCGGCACCAATCTCACCCAACAGCTTTACGCTTGCAGTGGGCTTTGATCCGCCAATGGTGTAAGGAGAACCAGAGAGTGCAAGGAAGGCCTCACCGCCATTGGTCACGATGGAGAGAAGTTCCTCAGACGTGGTGACCGTTGCCAAGCTGCCTTTTTCGGCCATTGTCCAAACATCCAGGGCGCCACGGGAAGCGCTGTAGTAGCAAAGCGTTACCTGATACTCCTTGGAAGCCTCAAGACCTTCCACAGTCGCAGCGGCTGCCTTTTTCATGGCATCCGTAAGCTCAAGTTCCACGGTCTTTCCGCCTCTGACGGGACGGGCCTCAATATGCGTCACGTTCAAATAGTCTTCCAATTCGTTTGACCATGCGATGGAGATGGAAGTGGAAGTACGGTCCGTAACTTCAGGGAACAGGTTAGCCGCAACGGCACGTGTCTTCACTTCACCATCGTATTTTGCTATATTGGAGAGTGATGATTCCACGGGGAAGCCATCGGCGTCAATCTTATAAGCCTGAACAGTGAAATAGTACTTGTTGTCTGCCACAAGTTCTGCCTTATAAGGAATCTGGTCTGTAGCAAGGGTCCACTTGAAAGCCTCGGCGGTCATTTCTTCATCGGAATAAACTACCAGTTCATATTCATCGGCATCCTTGTTAACATCCCAACCGAAGGTTACCTGGTTACCGGTAGCAAGGTCTACGCGGGCATAGAGTTTCTGCGGTTCCAGGCAGCGTTTGAGGGAGATTGTAGTTATCTCCTCAAACTCTTTCTGAGCGCAGCTTCCAAGCATGGCAACAGCCGAAAGCGCGCAGAGGAAGTATTTAACTATATTCTTGTATTTCATAATGCGTCAGTATTAAATGCTGTCATAACCGTAGTCGTTTTTAATCATGCCCTGACTGTTGGTCATGGTATCATTGAAGATAGGCCAGAACATATACTGATCAGGATCCTTGGCGTAGATGCCTTCAACCATGGCAGGATACAGACCTGTTTCCTTGCCGTTCTTGTCGGCAATCTTGGTGATGTATTCCGCTTTCTTTTCCCAAGCACCGGTAGGCTCCACGGATTCACCGTTGAAGCCATATATTACCATCTGACCTTCGTCAAGCTGAAAATAAACGTCTCCATTAAGGCCGTTGACTCCGGCAAAATCTCCTCTGAGATTTACAAGATCGTTCATTTCCTTCTTAGCTTCATCCATCTTTTTCTTGAGCATATTCCAGCGGATAAGGTCGAACTTACGGGTCATCTCACCGCAGAATTCAAAGGCACGCTCGTCTACAATAGCGTCAAACATGTCAGACTTGCTGGTGATGCCGGCCACATAGGTTTCGGCAAGGTCCTCATTGCCTTTGAAGGCACGCTTGCGGACTTCCAGGAGATAATCCTTGGCTTCTTTAAGCTCGCCCTGTTCATTGGCAATCTCTGATGCCATCAGGAGAATATCGGCATAACGGAGGACAACGGGCTTGATGCCGTCATCGTTGCCACCGGTATAGGGAGCCTTCTTCATCCATTCGAAGCGATATTTACCGAAGTACCATTTCTGGATACCGGCAAGCTCAGGTTCATCGTCTGCATTCCAGCGCCAGTTGACGCAGGTGATGTCACGACGCACATCCTTGGGGTCGTACTTGAACCACATGGTTGGAACCGGACCGGCATCACCGCCACGGGTAACGGTGGAACCGCCGGCGTATGAAGAACCTTCGGAGCGAAGCGCAAACGTGTAGTTCCAGCGGCCACGGCCATCTGAGAACGGAATCACAAACAGGCTCTCGTGTCCGGGACCGGCCGCAAGGTTATCCATATTGCTCTGGTTCTGCCAGAATGATTCAAAGTCTTCAAGTGAGGCCGAACCCGACTGAATGGCATCCCTCAGGTATGCAAGGGCCTTGGGATAGAGGACTTCTTTCTGAAGTTCTTCATCAGAGGTGAGGTTGATTTCTCCCAGGTCTCCAGTTCCAACTCCTTCCACGGGACGGATGGCATAACCGGAAGCCATCAATGCAATCTTGGCATAGAGGCCTTCGGCAAAGACCTTATTGACGCGGTCTGTGCGCGAAGTAGCGGCGCTCTGTCCGGGATAAGGCAGATAAGGGATTGCCTTGTCAAGGTCTGAGAGAATCTGCTTGTAAATAACGTCCCTGCTTGACTTGGGAAGGTAAATGGTCTCACTTGTGACAGGCTCAAAACGGGCCGGGACATCTCCCCATGCACGGGTGAGATCATAGTAGAGGAGAGCCCTGAGGGTAAGAGCTTCGCCAAGAAGGTAAGCCATATCTTCCCTGGTTTCAGGGTTACCATACAAATTAATTCCTTCAATGACCAGATTGGCCCTCTCTACTGCCTCGTACATCTTTGCAAAAGGACCGTTGGAAAGGTTCAGTTGATCATTATTGGGAAGAAGGCTGTAAGCAGCAATCTGATACTTGCTGTCATCAGGTTTAAAGGTATTGTACCACTCAATGTCGCTGTTAAGGCCAATCCAGCTGAGGAAACGTCCACGGTAGGAGTTGGTCTCGCCAAATGACTGGGAAATAGAGAATATGGCATTCTCCGTGAGTGGATAGTTGGAATATACGGTCTCTGCATCAAAGGTGGATGAGGACTCAGTGTCCAGGAACTTCTCGCAGGAAACAGTGAGGGCGGTCAGAAATGCCGCAGAAAGGATATATAAAATCTTTTTCATGGTTGCTGCGGATTAGAAGGTAAGGTTAAGACCGGCGACGAAGCCGATGCTCTTAGGATAAGCAGAGTAGTCTACACCGGGAGTAAGCGGAGTCGCACGGCGAGTGTCGACTTCCGGATCATAACCGGAGTACTTGGTGAGGCAGAACAGGTTGGTGCCGGTCACATAAACACGCACTTTCCTCAAATGTACCTTTTGAGTAAGGCTCTCGGGCAATGTATAACCGATTGTTGCTGTCTGGAGACGAAGGAAAGAACCGTCCTCGACAGCCCACTGGGAGAATACGGCATTGCCAATAGCGGGATTCCACATGGTCTTGCCGGCATTGAGAACGTTGAGTTGGTCGGGGTCGTTCACAATCTCGCCGGTGGTCCAGTCAATGTTGGTCCAACGCTTATCTACATCCATGGAATTCACCAAGTTGCGGTTGTAGTACTTGCGGGAAGACGTGAATTCAATCTTATTGGCATTATAGACCTCATTGCCAATCATGAAGTTGAAGTTGGCGCTGAAGTCAAATCCCTTGAAGTAACCTGAAAGGCTGAAACCGCCCGTAAAATCAGGGCTGGCATTACCGATAATTGTACGGGAATTGTTTGTAAGGTTATAGTGATGGATAACAGGATTACCGTCCTCATCAAACACTGCAGCCTTGTTCACATTGTCTGTAAAATCACCTTTTTCATCAATGTAAACGGGCTTATCATGGGCGATTTCCTGGAACTTAGGTGCGCCGGGACGAAGATATGTATCTCCGATGATTCCGGATGCATCAGGAACGCCTTCTTTTACAATCCATTTCTTACCATTCCATTCAAGGTCATCGGTAGTGTAATAGCCATCATTCAGGTAGCCGTACATATTTCCGAGTGGCTGGCCGACTTCAACAATGTAATCGTCGCCGATTTCGGTAGATGCCCAGTAGGACTGGGCCTTGATGCTCTGAAGACCGCCAAGGTCTGTGACCCTGTTCTGGTTGTAAGCGATATTACCGCTGATATTCAGGGAGAAGTCCTTGGTCTGGACGATGGGTGCACTGAGAGTCAGTTCCACACCGCGGTTGCGGGTTGAACCCACGTTCTGGTACTGGCTGTCATAACCTGAACCGGGGATAGGGAAGTTAATCAGAAGGTTCTTGGTGTCGTTCTGATAAACCTCGATGCTACCGCTCAGGCGGCTCTGCCACATGGAGAAGTCCACACCGATATTATGAGTATAGGTGGTTTCCCAAGTGAGTTTAGGGTTACTCATTACCTTACCGGCAGAGAAGAAGTTGTTAGACTGCGAAATCCACGAGGTATTGGAAGCGGCATACTCCTTCACAATTTGACCGGAAGGAATGTTGTTGTTACCTGCAGTACCGAAACTGTAACGGAGTTTGAGTTGGTCAAGCCAGCCGTGGGCGTTATCCATGAATTCCTCGTTGGAGATGGTCCAGGATGCGGCGGCTGAAGGGAAGAAGCCCCAGCGGTGACCGCGTGCAAACTTGGAAGATCCATCGGCACGGAGAGTAGCACCAAAGGAATAACGATGCTTGTAATCGTAATTGGCACGTCCGAAGAAGGACAGGAGTTTGTCGTCCGGATTGTAATAGTTATTGGAAGCCGAAGGAGTACCGGAAGACATGAAGTTCCATGCCATCAAAGCATCATAAGTGACGGGGAAGCCATCAACCATGTCAGTAATGGTGTTACTGTGGGTAATGGTCATTTCTTCACCGATGAGCACCGACAGGGAATGATCGCTGTTTTTCAGGACATCCTCAAAGTCATAATTGAGGGTGTTGGTGTTGCGGTAACGGGTTCGGAAAGCTTCTTTATGCTGGTTTGAAGGGGTGTTTTTCACCGTAGAGTTATTGGCCACATAGTAAGTGGTAAGGCCGTAAAAACGGTCGTCACCCTGACGGTAGTCCTCCAGACCTCCTTCAACCTTGAGTTTGAGGTTGTCAATGATAGTCCAGTTAAGGGCGGCGTTTGCATTCCAAGTGGTACGGACGCGCTTGGAGTCGTTGTCGGCAACAGAACGGAGCGGCGGTGCGTTGTCGCCATAATCCTGTTCAAGATCAGAATCGGTAGCCGTTGCTGCAACCGGGATGGGAGCATAGGCCACGGCATGCTTGAGACGACCGTTACCTGCAGTGGAACCTTGGTCATTGATACCGTTGGCACCGCTTCCGCGTACGTTAATACGTGCATAACGTATATTGGCATCGGCACTCACAGACTTGGAGAGCTTGTAGTGAGCCTTGAAACTGAGGTTGTCACGAGTATAGGACGAGCCCTTCATGATAGCGTTATCGCCCATGTGGGCATATCCGAGGGTCCAGTTGTAGTTCTCACCGCTGCCGGATACGGATGCATCGGCACTGAAGGTGGAACCGGTATTTCCGAACACGGCATCTACCCAGTCGTTGGTTGCAAGTCCGGTGTAGAGGTCAATGTCCTGGAAAGAACCAAAGTAAGGAGTGTAGTTGGTGGAAACCTTGTCACGGATGGATGCCAGTTCATACTGGAACTTCACGTAGTTTTCGGCATCCATAGGCTGAATGGCGCTGCGGTTGGCCATCCACTTGAGACCGTAGTAGGTGTTCAGCTTCACGCTCACCTTCTGGCCTTTTTCGGCGCTCTTGGTGGTCACAATCACAACGCCGTTTGCACCACGGGAACCGTAGATGGCGGTTGAGAAGGCATCCTTCAGGACGTCGATGGAGGCGATTTCAGAGGAGGAGATGTCGTTGATGGACTCCACGGGGAAGCCGTCCACGATGTACAGAGGGCTGGAATCCTGGGTGATGGAGCCACCGCCGCGGACGCGGATCTTGATGTCGGCGTCGGGGTCGCCTTCCGTTGTAACTACAGACACACCGGCCATCTTGCCGGAGAGGGCCTGGGACACGTTGGTCACGGGCTGCTCCGTAAGTTTGTCGGCGCCCACCGAAGACACGGAGCCAAGGAGGTCACGGCGCTTAACGGTGGCGTAACCTACCACAACTACCTCGTCCAGGAAGGTCTGGTCTGCAGAAAGTGTAACATTGATCTCTGTCTGGCCGTTGATGGCTACCGTCTGGTCTGCCAGGCCGATGAAAGAGAACACCAGGTTTACTGCGTCGGCGGGAACGGTGAGCATATAGTCACCGTCAATACCGGTGATGGTGCCGGTTGTAGTTCCTTCTACAACCACACCAGCTCCGATAAGCGGCTCCCCTTGATCGTCCGTGACGATACCAGTGATGGTAGTCTGGGCGCTCAGCGAGATTGCCGTCACCATGCCAAGCAGTGAAAGAAGAAGTTTCTTTGCTTTCATTAGTGCTTAGTTGTTAGTTAATAATTATTAGAGTTTTGTGTAATTTGCGTTTTTGTTCTGCGCCGCCACGATGTCCTTTACAAGGTAGTGGAGGTACATCTCAAGGTTGGTATAGCGCTTCTGGGAATCAAGGTCATATTTTGAGGAATCATCCTGTGACGGGTTGAGGCCGAAACTCTTTTCAAATTCGTCCGGCATACCGTCCTTGTCTGAATCCGTAATGGTCTCTCCATTATCAGAGTAAACCGGCCAGCCGTTCTGCCACCAGTCTTCCTGGACATCGGTCTGGGTGTCGATGAGGCCCTTGTATGAGCGTTCCACGGAAACCCACTGTTTTTTCTCCTTATCGTACTTCTTGGGGTCAAGATTACTGCCCTGGTATGTATACGTGCCATCTTTGGTTTCTTTTGCGATACGGCTGTCGATACGGTCACGGGCATAACTGGCGCCGGCATAGGCAAGGACCTTGTCAAATGCGTTCTGCGCACTGTGTATACTCTGACTGTAATCGGCTCATCGGCAATAGTCCGTGGGAGATTTGTTGATTAACCGAAGATTTTGCA
>R27__coassemble_358_pt1 | contig 31915 bp, 20 predicted proteins | sample R27__metabat2_high_PE_018 | metagenome-assembled genome bin R27
ACCATCGCCGATGGTACTGCCCCACCAGGTGGGAGAGTAGGTAGCTGCGGTTTTTCGAAGACCCTTACATTGAAAGATGTAGGGGTCTTTTTGTTTCTTTTTTGTGTGAAAATGCGTATATTTGTACGATTTATCAGACAATACCTTTTAATTTATTATAAAATTATGCAGATCGTACAAGTTTTCGGTAGAGAAATCCTTGATTCACGCGGAAATCCTACCATCGAAGTAGAAGTTACCCTTGATTCCGGTTTTGTTGGCGTAGCAGCTGTTCCTTCAGGTGCTTCCACCGGTGAGAACGAGGCCCTTGAACTCCGTGACGGAGACAAAAAGCGCTATGGCGGAAAGGGCGTTCTCAAGGCAGTTGACAATGTGAACAAGGTCATCGCTCCCGAAATCATCGGCATGGACGCTACCCAGCAGAGGGCCATCGACAAGGCTATGATCGAACTGGACGGCACCCCCACCAAGTCAAAACTGGGCGCAAACGCTATCCTTGGCGTATCCCTCGCAGTTGCAAAGGCTGCAGCGGCAGAACTTGGCCTTCCCCTTTACCGCTATCTTGGCGGCACCAACGCCTATGTTCTCCCCGTTCCTATGATGAACATCATCAACGGCGGCGCACACTCAGACGCTCCCATCGCATTCCAGGAGTTTATGATCCGTCCTATCGGCGCTCAGAACGAGGCCGAGGCAGTACGTATGGGCGCAGAAGTATTCCACGCTCTCCAGAAAGTGCTCAAGGGCCGCGGCCTTTCCACCGCAGTTGGTGACGAGGGTGGTTTCGCTCCCGCACTGAAGGGCATCAACGACGCCCTTGACTGCATCATCGCAGCAATCGAAGGCGCAGGTTACGTTCCCGGTAAGGACGTCACCATCGCCATGGACTGCGCCGCATCTGAGTTCTGCTTCAAGGAGGACGGCAAGTTCTTCTATGACTACAAGCAGTTAAAGGACGGCAAGAAGAAGGATCCCCGCGGCCGCAAACTCTCCACGGACCAGCAGATCAATTACCTCAAGCAGCTTATCTCCAAGTATCCTATCGATTCCATCGAGGACGGTCTTTCAGAGGAAGACTGGGAAGGCTGGGTGAAACTCACCAAGGCTATCGGCGACAAGTGCCAGCTTGTGGGCGATGACCTCTTCGTTACCAACGTGAAGTACCTCCAGAAGGGTATCGAGATGGGTGCAGGCAACTCCATCCTCATCAAGGTGAACCAGATCGGTTCCCTCACCGAAACCCTTGACGCCATCGAGATGGCTCACCGTCACGGCTACACCACCGTTACCAGCCACCGCTCCGGTGAGACTGAGGACACCACCATCGCCGACATCGCAGTAGCTACCAACAGCGGCCAGATCAAGACCGGTTCCCTCAGCCGTACAGACCGTATCGCCAAGTACAATCGCCTTATGCGCATTGAGATTGAACTTGCCGAAGAAGCACGCTATGGCTATAAGAAACTTCGCTAATTTGTACCTTCTGGCCGCAGTCTTGGCTGTGGCCTGCCAGGTACAAGAACCTCAACATCCACAGGCTCCGGAAACAACGGAGCCTGCGGTTTCTATGGAAAACCCGCCCACCGTTTCCGGCCTGGTGTCCGTCCAGTTTGACGATGCCCTTGCCGCAATGGTGGAAGATGCCCTGTCTTCGGGAGAAGTGGTTCCCACCAAGGCTCCCGGAATGAGCGGCCTTCTTGAAGAACTGGGCATAGACAGTATGGAACGCGTATTTCCCGATGCCGGAGAATATGAGCCCCGAAGCCGCAGAATGGGACTTCACCGCTTCTATACGGTCACTTATTCATCAAGCGTTCCCGCCACAAAGGCATCGGCCTCATTCCGGTCAATGCCCGGAGTGGTATCGGCCCACCCCCTGTGGAAAATAAGGAAACGCTCTTACCCCGACGACCCCCGTTTTTCCTATCAGTGGCATTATTACAACTCCAGTAAGCCCGGGAACGATATCAATGTGGCGGGGGTTTGGGAAAACTACACAACCGGCAGCGACAAAGTGATTGTCTGCGTTGTGGACGAGCCCGTGGACGCCTCCCACGAAGACCTTCAGGGCAATCTGTGGAAAGATTCGGAAGGGCACACCGGCTATAATTATGCACGATACAGCAACAACTGGGATCTGTCCATCCGCACCGGAGACGTGGGACACGGCACCCACGTTGCCGGAACAGTTGCGGCCGTGAGCAATAACGGAACCGGCGTCGCCGGTGTCGCCGGAGGAGACTATGCGCAGGGCATACCCGGCGTGAAACTGTTGTCACACGCCATTTTCTCCGGAAACAGTTCGGCCGATGACGCTATGACCGCCAGGGCTATCAAGGAAGGTGCCGACAGAGGCGCCGTCATCAGCCAGAACAGTTGGGGCCTTTATGCCGATGGTATTCTTGGCGATGATGAAGATGGCTATGTGTCCGGGGCGGAGCTTGCCTATCTAAAGTCATTGGACATGGACGATTTCCCTGAGATAAAGGCCGCCGTAGACTATTTCATTGAGTATGCAGGTTGCGACGCCCAGGGAAACCAGCGCGCGGATTCTCCCATGAAGGGCGGCCTGGTGTTTTTTGCCGCCGGTAACGAGGGAGACCTTGGAGTGGACTGGGACCCGTACGGGGCATATGAGCCCTGCATAGCGGTTGGGTCTTTCGATAATAATGGCGCCGCGTCCTATTTCTCCAATTACGGGAATTGGGTGGATATAGCCGCTCCCGGCGGCGGGTCTTCCTACACATCGGCCATCTGGAGCACGCTGCCAAAGAAATCCGGCATCAGCACCACCGGCTACGGCGGATCAGACTGGATGGGAACATCTATGGCCTGCCCTCATGTCAGCGGCGTTGCAGCCCTCATCGTCTCCTATTTCGGAGGCCAGGGATTTACGGCCGATAAAGCCAGGGATATTCTCTTCGGAGGCCTTGGGGCAACTATCGGCGGAAATAAACCGGTGGGTAAGAAAATCAACGCGCTTGCGTCCTTCGAATACGGCATTGAGAAATACGGAAAGCCTGGCGATAACCCTGGTGATGACCCGGGTGACGATCCCGGCGGAGACCCCGCGCAAAACCATCCTCCAAAGATTTCCCTTTCCGTCTCCTCGCTTGAAATGGCCTACAATGACGGCGGCAGGGAGGTTACGGTTACCGTGTCTGATCCTGACGGAGATGCGCTTACCGTTACCTGCGACCCAGGTTCAAAGGCCTTGAGTTACAATTCCGGCAGCAGAAAAGCCACGCTTGACGCCTACAATGAGGTTCCCGGGAATTATACCGCAAAATTTACGGTGGAGGACCCCTCGGGAGAATCGGCCGAGGCCACCCTCAGTTATGTTATCCTGAACAACAGGGCTCCTTCCATTTCGCTTGCCCAAAGTAACGTTACTCTGAAGGCGCACGAGAGCGCGGTGATTTCCGTCACCGGTTCAGACCCTGACGGAGATGTTCTGGATATCACCCTCCATAGCCCCGGATCCGGCGCCGTGACTTATGACGCCCCCAGCCGTACGCTGAGAATTGCGGCGCACAAGGCTGGCGCAGGCGTCTACAAGGCCGTAATGAGGGTCACTGACGTTCCCGCATATGCTACCGTTCAGGCAAAATCGGCCACGGCGGAAGTCAGTTACACCATCCTTCCCAACCACGCGCCCACTATGAAACCCATCACGGATATGGCGCAGTCGGGTCTCAGTGACATTTCCGTCAATCTTCAGGATCACTTCACGGATGTGGACGGAGAGGCTCTCCGGTATGACGTGACGGTGGACGACGCCTCTGTGGCATCGGCAGCAGTCAGCGGGTATCTGGCCGTAATAACGCCCAAGTCATATGGGGTTACTACGGTGACAATAACGGCAAAGGACGGCCTGGATGCACAGGCGGAGGTTTCGTTCAAGGTTGCGCTGGTCAATCCCCAGCAGCCCGTCACGCCCGCAAGCCTGCAGGTAAAGGATGAACTTTTGCTCAATATCGGCAGTCCCGATCCCGCTTCCGTGGAAATTCAGGTGTACAACGCTGCCGGCGCCAGGGTCCTCAGGCACACGTTTACCGCCGATGTCTTCAACCCCGTGCGCCTTGACGTCTCTGCACTTGCGCCCGGAAGGTATACCGCCAAAGTCAAGTTTGGCGGGGCAACTCACTCGCTGAAGTTTGTGAAATATTAGAGAGTATCCTGTTTCAGGGCCTCGACGTACCGCGCGATCCTTTCAAGTTCGCGCGGTATTGATATGCTCTGGGGGCAGCGGGGGAGGCATTCCTTGCAGTGGATGCAGCGGTCGGCCTGACGCACCGTGGCAACGGCTTTGTCGTAACTTTTCAGATATGCCTTCTTAAGTTTGGCGTAATCCTTCTGGTCACGGCTCTGGGCGAACGTGCCCTCCGTGATGGAACGGTTGTAGTGCTGGAATACGCCGGGGATGTCAATTCCCCAAGGGCAGGGCATACAGTATTTGCAGTCCGTGCAGTTGACAAGGGGATACTCCTTCATCTGGACGGCCATCCTTTCCATTAAGGAGAGTTCTTCCTCCGTTAGGGGCTTGAAATGGCCGAAGGTCTTTATGTTGTCAAGAAGGGGGTCCATAGAGGTCATCCCGGACAGGATGCATAGGACGCCAGGGTAGGTGCCGCAGAAGCGGAAGGCCCAGGAGGCGATGCTCTTTTCCGGTTCCCTTTCCTTGAGTTGGCGTGAAATGCCTTCCGGGACATTGGCCAATCGGCCTCCCAGGAGGGGCTCCATTATGACCACGGGGATGCCGCGTTTCTCAAGTTCCGCGTAGAGGTATTCCGCGTTTGCGTTGCGTACGCCGTCGGCGTGGCGCCAGTCAATGTAGTTCATCTCTATCTGGCAGAAGTCCCAGTGCATCTCCCCGCTGTCCTCAAGTTCCATGAAGTAGTCGAACTCCTGCTGGGACCCGTGGAAGGAGAATCCCAGGTTGCGGATGCGGCCGGCCTCCTTTTCCTTGAGTAGGAACGACACCATACCGTTTTCCACATAGCGCCTGTTAAAGGCGTCCTTTCCTCCGCGGCCGATGGAATGCAGGAGATAATAGTCAAAGTACTCCGTGCGGAGTTGCTGGAAGGAGCGGTGGTACATCTCTATGGAAGCCTCAGCCGATGCATTCCCAAAGTTGGAGAGTTTGGTTGCTATGTAGTAACTCTCCCTTGGATGGCGGGAGAGGGCTTTCCCCGCGGCGTCCTCGCTGAGGCCCTGGAGATAGGCGGGAGAGGTGTCAAAGTAATTGACGCCGTGTTCAATGGCGTAATCCACCATCTCGTTCACGGCCTCCTGGTCTATGACGTCCTTGCCGTCCGGGCCTTTTATCATAGGCCAGCGCATACAGCCGAATCCAAGAAGGGACACGCGGTCTCCGTTCTTTGGATTGTCACGGTAAATCATCTGTTCCGGCTGGTTGTTGCCGGTCTCCCCGGCCGTTTTTTTCCCGGGGGTGCAGGCCGCGGCCAGTGCCGCTGCGCCGCTTGTCTTCAGAAAGTCTCTCCTGTTCATACGTGATTGTATTTACCGTTAACGGTTATTGCGCTTATGGGCCTTACGGGGCAGTACTGCTCGCAGGCGCCGCAGCCGATGCACACTTCCTCATTCACCGCAGGGGCCCTGAAGCCGTCCCTCTCTACCATATGGATGGCTCCTACGGGGCATTTGGAGGCGCATTTTCCGCAGTGCGTTTTGCCGGTTGCGCTTATGCAGGCCTGAAGGTCCACCTGGGCGGTGCCTATGTGGTACTGAGTTTTTTCCTCCCTTGTTATCTTTTCAATTGCTCCGGCGGGGCAGACCTCCGAGCATCGGGTGCATTCAGGGCGGCAGAAGCCGTTCTCGTAGCCCATCTCCGGCTGCATAAGGCGCTCCGGGTTGGATGAAGGCCGGAGGACGTTGTTGGGGCATTCCACCACGCAGAGTTGGCACGCGATGCAGTGCCTGTAGAAGTCCTTTACGCTCTTTGAGCCCGGAGGAGTGATGGGGATTTCGCGGTCCAGGGGCTGCTTGGGAAGGACATCGGCATAACCGCCATCAACCTTCTTGGCCGCTTCCTGAGCCCTTGCCTCCACGCCCTTCAGCGCTGCTGCGCCAACGGCTATGGCCGTTCCGGTCATAAATGCGCGGCGGGACGCGTCATTCCCGGCTTTCCCCGCGTCATTCCCGGCCTGACCGGGAATCTTCCAGGCAAACTTATAACAAAGCGCCCCGAACTTGCACGTTTCCAGGCAGTTGAAGCAGTCTACGCAGCGGGAGTAGTCAATCTTCTGCTCTTCTTTGCTTATTGCAATGCACTGGGCCTTGCAGGCGTGCTCGCAGGCTTTGCAGTGCTTGCATTTATCGGCATCAATCACCGGGCGGAACATTGCAAAACGGGAGAAGAAACTGAGAGTTGTCCCGACGGGGCAGATGCTGTTGCAGTAAGTGCGGCCGCCCTTGAGGGAGAGCGCCACCACTACAATCAGCGTAACTGCTGCTATGATGATGGTGGGACCTGCGACGGGGTGCTTTATGCTCCCTAGGATACGGCCGTAAGCGCCGTAGGGGGCAAGGAGGCTCACCACCACCTGGATGCCGGCCACAAGGCAGGCGACGTATGCCACCCAGATGCCGTAGCGCAGCCACCCCAGTTCTTTTTTATACTTGTACGGGGCCTTTTTCCCACGCGTTCCCAGCCAGGAAATACCGTCCTGGAATACGCCAAGAGGGCATATTACGGAGCAGTATACGCGGCCGAAGACAAGGGTGAGAAGCACCAGGCCGATGATAACGCCAACGTTGAGCGCCAGCACCGCCGGGAGGAACTGGATTCTGGCCATCCAGCCAAGGTATCCGTGAAGGACTCCCGTGAGATCAAGGAAAAGCAGTGTTATTCCCAGCCAGAACACCACTGCCGCCCCTATTCTTATTCTTTTGAGCATAGACAGTTACGTTTTTACAAAAATAGTAAAAAAAGTGCTATATTTGCACAATTCATAAAACAGAGAACTATGTTACCCAAGGCAAAGGAAATTGTGGACGCTATGTCCGTAAAGATGCAGGATGCAGTTGATTATCTTGAAGAAGACCTCAAGAATTACCGCGTAGGCAAGGCCTCCCCGGCAATCCTCAATCCCGTGATGGTGGATTATTACGGAACCGCAACTCCCCTCAACCAGGTTGCTTCCGTCACCACCCCTGACGCCAAAACCATCGCCATACAGCCCTGGGAGCGCTCAATGATCGGCAAGATTGAAAAGGCCATCCTGGACGCAAACGTGGGCCTCACCCCTTCAAACAACGGTGAAATAATCCGCTGTATGGTTCCTCCGCTCACTGAGGAGCGCCGTAAGGAACTCATCAAGAAGGCAAAGGCCCAGGGAGAAACCACCAAGGTCACCATCCGCAACGTCCGTCGTGACGGCATAGACCTCCTCAAGAAGGCCCAGAAGAACGACGGCCTGTCTGAGGACGGTGAGAAGGAGGGCGAGGAAGAACTCCAGAAGATCACGGACAAGTGGGTGAAGAAGGTGGACGAGGTAATCTCCGCCAAGGAAAAAGACATACTTACAGATTAATGAAGACCGTCTCCATACAGGGATACAAGGTCTGCTTCCTCGAACTAGCAGCCCGTTTGTTTTATGGCTGTGAGGATATAGGTATTGTTGAATGTGACACCTTTGAGGACCTGTTCAGGGTTAAGGCCGATTCCATTGTGATGGCCATAGAGAACACCGTCTCCGGCGGTCTTCTCCATAACTTTGAACTTCTCCGCAAGTCCGGCCGTGCCGTGAAGGGGGAGGTCTATATCCGTATCGGCCAGAACCTTATGGCGGTCCCGGGGCAGAGCCTTGAAGACATAAAGGAGGTCCGCACTCACTATATGGCCATTAACCAGACGCGCCCCTGGTTTGAGAAAAACGCCCCCTGGATACGCCTCACTGAGAGCGAGGATACTGCAAAGAGCGCCGCGGAACTTTCCCGCAGCGGGGAAAAGGGCGTGGGCGCAGTGGCCGGGGAACTTGCCGCAAGCCTTTACGGCCTTGAAATCCTTGCCCCCGGTATAGAAACCAACAAGCAGAATTTCACCCGCTTCCTTGTCATTGATGATGCCATGGAGGTGCCTGAGGATAGGATAAACAAGGCTCTCCTGTGCTTTACGCTGCCTCACAAGCCCGGTTCACTGGCCCAGATTCTCACCATCCTGAGTTTCTACGATATGAACCTCACCCGCATCCAGTCCCTTCCCATCCCGGGGAAGGAATGGCAGTATTTCTTCTATGCCGATATTAAATTTGAAACATATCAGCGGTATCTCCAGGCCCTCCAGGCCGTGAAACCGCTCATCGAGGACCTCCAGATACTTGGAGAATACACAGCAGCATTATGATTATAAAGCCAGCAGACAGGACTCTGTCCGTCAAGGAATATTACTTCTCCATAAAGAACAGGGAGATTGCAAAACTGAACGCTTCACGCCCCTCAGATCCCATCATCAACCTTGGGATAGGCTCCCCGGACGGAGCCCCTTCCGAAGAAGCGGTTGAGGCTATGGTGGAATGCGCCCGCAAGCCCGGAAGCCACGGCTACCAGAGTTACACGGGTATACCGGAATTAAGGCACGCCATTGCCGGATGGTATGACAGGTGGTATGGCGTGGAACTGGACCCTGCAACAGAAATCCAGCCCCTGACGGGTTCCAAAGAGGGGATCCTCCTCCTTTCCCTCACCTTCCTCAATAAGGGTGACAGGGTTCTGGTGCCAAACCCCGGCTATCCCACCTATACATCGGCCACAAAGATGTGCGAGGCTGAGGTTGTGAACTATGACCTTCTTGAGGATGGCGGCTGGTACCCTGACTTCAAGCAGTTGGAGTCTATGGACCTTAGCGGCGTGAAACTTATGTGGGTCAATTATCCCAATATGCCCACCGGAGCCCCTGCCCGCCGGGATGTGTTTGAAAAACTGGTGGATTTCTCCCGCCGCCACAAGATACTCCTTATCAACGACAATCCTTACGGCTTTATCCTCAATGAGCCCCAGAGTATCCTTTCCGTTCCCGGCGCCCGTGAGTGCTGTATGGAACTGAACTCCCTCTCCAAGAGCCACAATATGGCCGGATGGCGTGTGGGTATGCTGGTGGGGGATGCTTCCGTGATCAAGGAGGTCCTGAAGGTTAAGTCCCAGATGGATTCAGGTATGTTCCGCGGTATCCAGGAGGCCGCCGTGGCCGCTCTCAGTGCCGGCCCTGAGTGGTATGACGCCCTCAATGCGGAATACCGCCGCCGCCGTGAGATCGCCTGCCGCATCATGGACACCATCGACTGCACGTATGACCCCGCCGCCGGCGGCCTCTACGTCTGGGGCCGTGTCCCGTCCGGGAAATCGGCCCAAAATCAGGATGGGGCGGCGGCAGCCATGAGTGACAAGTTCCTCTATGAGGCCGGCGTGTTCCTCACTCCGGGGTTCATCTTCGGCAGCAACGGCGCAAACTACCTCAGGATATCCCTCTGCGCCAATGTCCCCACGCTGGAGAAGGCGCTTGAAAAGATAGCGTTTTCGCTAAGTGTCAAATAATGAAGCGTTTACGGCTTTTACTCCCAGCTAAAACGCCCGGAGTAAATTGCATAAAGTGTTAATAATGGGTGAATTAAAGAAAACGGTTGGAATAATCGGTCTTGGCCTGATAGGCGGATCCATGGCAATAGATCTCAAAAAGAGGGGCTTTGCCGGCAGGGTCCTTGGCGTTGAGGCCGATAAAGTGGCGGCCCAGGCGGCAATGACAATAGGCCTGGCCGATGAAATGGTGTCCCTTGAGGACTGTGTGGACCGCTCCGACATAATTGTGGTTGCCGTCCCGGTAGGCGCCGCCGTGAAGATGCTCCCGGAAATCCTCGACCGCATTCATTCAGGGGCAGAGGCCCTTTCTTCCGCGTCGCTTCGCGACCCTATCCGGGCAAATGCTCCAGAAGGGGCCTCTGCCCCTGACAAGAAGATTGTCATAGATGTCTGCTCCACAAAGGAGCACATCTGCGCGGCGGTGAAGTATCACCCGGCAAGGAAGCAGTTCGTGTGCACGCATCCCATGGCCGGAACGGAGTACAGCGGCCCGTGGGCGGCTCAGCCGGGCCTTTTCGACGGAAGGGCGTGCATATTTGCGGACCAGGAGGAATCGGCCCCCTGGGCGGTTCAGGACATACTTGAACTGTATTCCTGCCTGAATATGAGGCCCATCTTTATGAGTTCCTCCAGCCACGATGTCCACACCGCATACGTGTCCCACATTTCCCACGTGACTTCGTTCGCCCTGGCCCTCACGGTGCTTGACAAGGAGAAGGACGAGAAACATATCTTCGACCTTGCCTCCGGCGGCTTCTCCTCCACCGTCCGCCTTGCAAAGTCCAATGCCGATATGTGGATTCCCATCCTCACCCAGAACCACAACAACGTGCTCCAGGTGATGGATACCTATATTGAAAAGATGCAGCAGTTCCGTGACGCGGTGGCTTCCTACGACGAAGACGCCCTCAGGAAACTGATAGAAGACGCCAACAAGATTAAACGGATCATACGATGAGTCATTCACTGGATATCATCCCCGGAACAGAGTGGGGATTTTTCACCCTTCCAAGGCCCATGTGCATTGCAGGCCCCTGCAGCGCAGAGTCCGAGGAGCAGGTAATGGAAACGGCCGCCGGCCTGAACGCATTCGGCATTCACGTCTACCGCGCAGGTATCTGGAAGCCGCGTACCCACCCGGGCTCTTTCGAGGGCGTGGGAACCCCCGGCCTCAAGTGGCTGAGAAAGGTGAAGGAAACCTACGGAATGAAGGTGTGCACGGAGGTTGCCAGTGAAAAGCACGTCCTGGAGTGCATAAAATACGGTGTGGACATAGTGTGGATAGGCGCCCGCACCAGCGCCAACCCCTTCCTTATGCAGGAGATTGCCGATGCCCTTGAGGGTACGGACATCCCCGTCCTTGTGAAGAATCCCGTGAATCCGGACATCGACCTCTGGATTGGAGCCCTTGAGCGCCTGAACAGGGCCGGGCTCAGGAAACTGGGCGTCATCCACAGGGGATTCTCTACATCGGCCCCCATCCCTTACCGCAACGATCCCGGCTGGAAACTTGCCATTGAAATGCGCTCCCGCTATCCCCAGATGGCGTTTTTTGCCGATCCTTCCCATATGGCCGGAGACCGTAAATACCTTCACGAACTCTCCCAGAGGGCTATGGACCTTGGCCTTGACGGCCTTATGGTGGAAAGCCACTGCAACCCCGCCTGCGCTATGTCGGATGCAAAGCAGCAACTCACCCCGAGGGACCTCCAGACCCTTCTTGAGAGCCTTGTGATAAGGGAAAACACCTCCGACAACACCGCCTACCGTGACGGAATAGAGGCACTCCGCGCCCGCATTGACGTGATTGACGACAAACTGCTGGAACTCCTGAAGGACCGCAGCGAGGTTTCAAAGGCCATCGGCGAATACAAGCGCAGCCACAACGTTGCCATCATCCAGGCAGGCAGGTGGGAGCAACTTCTGGCCGATATGGTGAGCCGCGCCGCTTCCCTCGGCATCTCCGAGGCCGCCATCACCGCCATAATGACCGCCATCCACGACGAATCAGTCCGAATTCAGGATAAGGTTCTTTCTGGCGAATAAGTCCCTCCTCCGTAAAAACTTTTGCTCAATTCAGCAAAAGTTTTTACCTTTGCGTCCCCATCGGTGGATAGATTTATGATTACTTGCAACCACCGTGAACTGAAAAAATGCTAAAAAATTACCTCTTCACGTCGGAGAGCGTGTCCGAGGGACACCCCGACAAAGTGGCGGACCAGATATCTGACGCCATCCTCGATCAGTTTTTAATGCAGGACCCGGAGGCAAAAGTTGCCTGCGAGACCTTCTGTTCTACCGGTATGGTGGTAGTAATGGGTGAAGTGAAGGCCGAAGCCTACGTGGACATCCAGAACACCGTCCGTAACACCATCCGTAAAATAGGTTACACCAAGGCCGAATATATGTTCGACGCCTCCAGTTGCGGCGTCCTCAGCGCCCTCCACGAGCAAAGTCCGGACATAAACCGCGGCGTTGAACGCAAGCACGGAGAGGACCAGGGTGCCGGAGACCAGGGAATGATGTTCGGATACGCCTGCCGCGACACGGAGGACTATATGCCCCTCCCGCTCTACTTAAGCCACAAAATCCTTGAAATTCTCTCCGACATCCGTCACAATGAGCCCGCGCTTATGCCTTACCTGAGGCCGGATGCCAAGAGCCAGTTCACAATTGAGTATGACGGTGAGACGCACGCTCCCGTGAAGGTTCACACCATCGTCCTCAGCACCCAGCACGACGAATTCGTGCCCAGGACACTTGGAAAGATGTCCTATGATGAAGCCGTTGCCCAGTACGGCCACACCAAGGTGGACGCCGCAATGCAGGCAAAGATCAGGGAGGATGTTGAGAAAATCCTCATCCCCCGCCTCAGGAAGGCCCTTTCCAAGGAAACCGCAGCCCTTATCCATGACTACATCCTTCATGTGAATCCCACCGGGAAGTTCGTGATAGGAGGCCCCCACGGGGATACCGGTCTTACCGGCAGGAAAATCATCGTGGATACCTACGGAGGCAAGGGCGCGCACGGCGGCGGAGCCTTCTCCGGAAAGGACCCTTCAAAGGTGGACCGCAGCGCAGCCTATGCAGCCCGTTACATTGCCAAGAACCTTGTTGCGGCTGGCGTGGCATCTGAATGCCTCGTTCAACTGGCATATGCCATCGGCGTAGCAAAGCCCGTGAGCGTGTATGTGGATACTTACGGCACGGCAGCAAACGGCCTTTCAGACGGTGAGATTGCCGCCAAGGTCCAGGAAATCTTTGACCTCAGACCCGCTTCCATCATCAAAAAGTTCCAACTGAAGAACCCCATTTACGCCCCTACGGCCGCCTATGGCCATATGGGACGTAAGCCCTTCAAGAAAACCGTAAAGGTGCAGGGGAAGGAGAAGATAGTCCAGTTCTTCGGCTGGGAACTGCTGGACAGCGTACCCGCCGTAAAGAAGGCCTTCAACCTGTAGAAAATTCCGCCCAAAAGTGGCGGGATTTTTTGTTATAGTCCTATATTTTTAGTAACTTCGCACCGGTTTTTGAGTAGACTACTCAGTTAGTATCAATATTTATTCTTATCAAAACCTCTATGAGAAAAGCTTTAAAAAGCCTTCTGCTCGCATTCACTACGCTGATTGCGGGCACTGTCGCCTATGCTCAGGTCACTACATCGGCCCTCTCCGGCCGCGTGGTGGACCAGAACGGCGAGCCTGTAGTAGGTGCTGCAGTCCTGGCTCAGCACGAGCCCTCCGGCACCATCTACGGAGCAGTTACCAACGCCGAAGGACGCTACTCCATCCAGGGTATGCGTACCGGCGGTCCCTACAAGGTTGACTTCAGTTGCCTTGGCTATACCGATGCCACTTACACCGGCGTGGTCCTCCAACTGGCAGAAACCTATTCCCTCAACGCCAAGATTGCCGAGAGCACTGAGATGCTTGAAGGAACCGTGGTTGTTGCCTCTCCCACCTCAAAATTCGCCGCACAGGAGCGCACCGGAGCAGTTACCAACATCTCCAATGAGCAGATCCTGAGCCTCCCTACCGTAAACCGTAACATCACGGACGTCACCCGTCTGTCTCCTTACGGCGGTAACGGAATGAGCTTTGCTGGTTCAGACGGCCGTACCGCCAACTTCACCGTTGACGGCGCAAACTTCAACAACAACTTCGGCCTTTCCGACAACCTCCCCGGCGGTGGCAACCCTATCTCCATCGACGCTATCGAGGAACTCCAGGTTGTCATTTCTCCTTACGACGTACGTCAGACCAACTTCATCGGTGGCGGCGTGAACGCCATCACAAAGTCCGGTACCAACACCTTCAGGGGCACTGCATACATCTATCATAAGAATGAGAACATGCAGGGTGACGCCATCGAGGGAGAGCAGATCCAGGGCGCACGCGCCAAGGACCGCAGCACCACCTACGGATTCACCCTCGGCGGCCCCATCGTGAAGAACAAACTCTTCTTCTTCGTGAACGGTGAAATGACCAAGAAGCCTACCGTGGTAAACCGCTGGCGCGGTTCCGAAAACGGTGTTCCGGATGAGAACAACTACATCTCCCGCACCACCCTCGCAGACCTTGAGACCGCTTCAAACTTCGCAAAGAACGAGTACGGCTATGACACAGGTTCCTGGACAGACTTCCCCGCAAACGAGAACAACTACAAGATCCTGGCCCGCCTTGACTGGAACATCAGCCAGAAACATCACCTGGCCCTCCGCTACAACTACACTCTGAACAACTACTGGCAGAGCCCCAACGCCTCCTCCATGGACGGCGGCACCCGCAGTGCATACAGCCGTATGTCCCAGTACTCGATGTCCTTCGCCAACTCGATGTACTCGATGAACAACACCGTGAACACCTGGTCACTGGACCTGAACAGCCGTCTCACCGACAACCTGTCCAACCAGTTCCTGGCAACCTTCTCCAAACTTGACGATATCCGCGGCACCAACTCTCAGGAGTTCCCGTTCATCGACATCCTTGACGGAAGCGGTGACATCAACAACTATATGGCCCTGGGTTATGAACTGTTCACCTGGAACAACGCGGTTCACAACACCGTCGCCAACGTGAAGGACGACCTCACATACTATGTGGGCAGCCACAAGATCACCGGAGGCGTCAACTTCGAGTATCAGATGGCCGACAACCAGTATATGCGTAACGGTACCGGTTACTACCGCTACAAGTCCCTTGCCGATTTCACCAGCAAGGCCACCCCTGAGGTTGTTTGCCTTACCTACGGCTACAACAAGAACGGCGTGGTTGAGAGCGCCCCTGCAGCCCGTGTCCAGTTCTACAAGGCCGGTGTCTATGCACAGGACGAGTGGAACATCACCGACGACTTCAAACTCACCTACGGCGTACGTTTCAACGGCCTGTTCTTCGACAACAAGGACCTGCTCACCAACAACGCCATCCTCGCCCTCAACTACTATCCCAAGGCAAAGAACTACCAGGAGACTCACATCGATACCGGTAAGTGGCCCACTTCCAGCATCACCGTTTCTCCCCGTATCGGCTTCACCTGGGATGTCTTCGGCGACAAGAGCCTGAAGGTCCGCGGCGGTACCGGCCTGTTCAGCGGCCGTCTGCCTCTGGTGTTCTTCACCAATATGCCCACCAACGGCGGCCTTGTACAGTACCAGGCCCAACTCGGACCCAGCACCAAGTACAACAACCTCCCCGATGCAGTCAAGCAGAAATATGCCGATATGGATGCTGTAATGGCAGCCTTCAACGGCGGTATCGTACGTGACGCCAACGGCAACGCAACCGCTGCCGCCCTCCGCGCAAAACTGGTTGAAATGGGCTTCCCGGACACCGTCTCTTCAGATTCCGGCACCGTTCCTTCATCCATCAGCGCAGTTGACCCTGCCTTCAAGATGCCCCAGGTCTGGAAGACTTCCCTGGCATTTGACTACACTTTCCCCGTGAGTTTCCCGTTCACCATTTCTGCTGAAGGTATCTTCAACAAGACCATCAACGGTGTTTCCATCTCCGACTGGAGTATGCTTCCCGCAGAAGGATTTGCACGCTGGAATGGCGCAGACGCCCGTCCCATCTATCCTGCAAGCTTCCGCAACAGCACCAAGGCCTTCGTCCTTGAGAACACCTCCAAGGGTTATGGCTGGAGCGCCAACGTAACATTGAATATGCAGCCTGCACAGTGGCTCAGCCTTATGGCCGCATACACCCACACCGTGAACAAGGAAATCACCGGTATGCCCGGTTCCGCAGCAGAGTCTGCATTCACCTATGTTCCCACCGCTGCCGGCCCCAACTACATCGGCCTGCACAACTCCCAGTATGTGACCCCCGACCGTATCGTCGCTTCCGCAACCGCCCACGACAAGAGCGGCAACCACTTCTCCCTCATCTATGAGGCCTGGCGCGGCGGCTATGCAGCATCCTTTATGCTCAAGAACGACATGAACGGCGACGGCTACAACTACGACGCCCTGTACATCCCTACAGACGACCAGGTGAACAGCAACCAGTTCCGTTTCGCCTCCGAGGATGACAAGACCCGCTTTATGGATTACGTTCACGCAAATCCTTACCTGAGCAAGCATCAGGGCCAGTACGCCGAGGCTTACAGCCTGTACAGCCCCTGGGTACACCGCTTCGATTTCAGTTACAAGCACGACTTCACCGTAAAGATCGGCAAGACCACCAATACCCTCCAGCTCAGCGCTGACATCAAGAACATCATGAACCTGTTCAACAACAGCTGGGGCGTGTCCAAGTACCTGAATCCGGATGTTTCCTCTTCCACCACCGAGGCCCGCGTACTCGAGTATAAGAATACCGATGCAGAGGGTTATCCCGTGTTCACCACTCCCAAGAAGATCAACGGCAACACCAAGACCTGGATCCCTTATCACAGCCTTGGCCAGTGCTGGTACGCTTCTATCGGCATCAAATATCTCTTCAACTAAAAAAGGAACTGCAAGATTATGAAACTAAGATATATCATCGCCGCTATTGCGTCTGCAGCAATTTTCGCAGGCTGCCAGACCGAACCTATGGTGGGTTCCTTTGAGGATTTCTCTACTAACACATCCTACATCTCCATCCCTGTCGCAGGCGGCAGCCAGGAGGTGAACCTCACCGCCCCCGAGGCCTGGAGTTTCGCAAAACTCTTCGACCTAAAGGATGAAGACGGCAAGGTCGTGAAAGATGAGAACGACAAGAATGTAAAGACCGAACTTCCCGACTGGCTCACAGCAGACAAGGTGAGCGGCAGCGGCAGCACCACCATCAAATTCTCCGCAGAGGCTTCTGAATCCGGCCGCGAGGCTGAACTCCAGATCAAGTGCGGCAGCAAGACTCTGTTCCTGGTTGTCCGTCAGGGCTCCGTGGAGGCTGTTGAGGCTTCCTGCAAGGAAGTGATCGACGGCCCGGACGGCAAGTCCTACATCGTAAAGGGCACCGTGACTTCCATCGTAAACACCACCTACGGCAACTGGTACCTTAAGGATGATGCCGGAGATGAGGTTTACATCTATGGTACTCTTGACAAGGACGGCAAAACCAAGAACTTCCTCAGCCTGGGTCTTGAGGTTGGTGACGTTGTGAAGGTTTCCGGTCCCAAGACCACCTACGGTGAAACTGTAGAACTTGTTGACGTTACCGTTCTTTCCATCGAAAAGGCTCTCCTCTCCATCGTCAAGGTGGATCCCGCAGAGGTAAGCAAGGACGGCGGAGATCTTGAAATTGTGGTTGCCTTCAAGGGCAAGGGTGTCTATCAGTCCATCGAAGATGAGTATAACTGGATCACCTACAAGAACTCAGAGTTCAAGGCCGGTGTCCCCACCCTCTTCGAGAAGAACCCCGCCGACACCGTTGTCTTCAACTTCTCCGTTGCTGCATTTGACGGCTATAAACCCCGCAGCGGCTTTATCACCCTGTCATCTTCGGCATATGACTCCGACAAGAACAAGACCAATACAACCGTAATGGATATTGAGATCAAGCAGAAGTCCAACGCCCCCGATGTCAAGCCCATCATGGATGCTATCGCCGACGGCTTTGCACACGTTGAGGGTACTGTGATGGCTATCTGCAAGAGGGGTTATGTCCTTGCCGATGATTCAGGTGCAGTGCTTGCATACTACGGCTCCGCTTTCAAGCCCGAGAACTACAAGCTCGGTGACAAGATTGGAATCGTGGATGAATTTGGAGCATATAACTTCGGCCTGCAGTTCAGCTGCGACGGAAAGGACGGATTTGTTCTGGAAGACAAGCTCAAGGAAGGCAGCGGCTCTGTCACATATCCGGAGCCCGAGGTCATAGACCCTGAGAAACTGGCTGCAATTATTGCTTCCATTGACGGAAAGGACAAGACAAAGCCTATCGATGCCATTGCCACCAAGTATGTTGAGATAACCGGTACTCCCAAGAAGAGCGGCTCCTACACCAACATCTTTCTTGATGATTACGATGCTGCAGACTTCTCCGCCTATCAGCTTCCTGAACAATTCGACCTTGAGTCCAAGATAGACAAGAAGGTTGTCATCCGCGGCTACCTCCAGTCCGTTTCCGGCGGCAAGCACGTGAACATTGTATTCACTTCACTGGAAGACGCTCAGTAATAACTGATAGCATACTTCTAAATTAATCCCAGGGCTTCCCGGCCCCGGGATTCTTTTTTACCGTCTTGATATGACGGAAAAAATGATTATATTTGTGAGTTAAACATTAAGGCAATATTAACCATTAAATAACCCACAAATGAAAATCAAGAATCTGTTCTTCGGGGCCGTCATTGCTCTTGCTGCATTCGCTTGCACAAAGCAGGAGGAAATCCCCGCAGGCATCGAGGTAGATGTCACCAAGGTTGAAGCCGGCGTGGACGGCAAGCAGGTAGAGGTGAAAGTCACCTCCTCCGAGGCCTGGCAGGCCCTCATCCCTTCCGCCGCACAGGAGTGGCTGCACGTTGTTCCCGCCCAGGGCCAGAAGGGCGTTACCACCGTCAAGGTGTCCGTAGACGCGCTCGGATCGGGCAAGGGCCGCAGTTCACGCATCAACTTTATGGCAGGTCTTTTCACCGCCAGCATCGCGGTAACCCAGGAAGGCACCATTGCCAACGGAGACGGTAAGACCCCTCAGACTGCATTCAGCGCCAGCGAGGCATACGCCTGGGTAATGGAGCACATCACCACCGACAACGCCGCCAGCGACGAACCTTTCTACGTGAAGGGCTTTATCCACAAGATTGCCACGGATAAAAATAAAGTGGAGCAGTACTTCGCCAGCAACAGTTACGGTAACGCCTCATTCTTTATGTCCGACAGCAAGGAGTACGATCCAAACAATGAAAAGGACTTTGAAGCATATCAGGTAAATTACCTGGGCAACCGCAAATTTGTCAAGGATAAGGATACCGATATAAAGGTTGGAGATGAGGTTATCATCTATGGTTATCTCACAAAGTACAACCAGACCGCAGAAACAATGCAGCAGAACACCGGAAAGGGCGCATACATCTATTCTCTTAACGGCGTGGTTGATGAAACCAAGCCCCAGGAGGAGATCACCGCCTGCACCGTTGCGCAGTTCATCGAGAAGGCCGATCCCAACACCTACTACAGGCTTACCGGCAAGGTGAGCGCCTTCAAGACCGGCACCAACAAGAGCGGCGTTCCGTATATGCAGTTCAACCTCACCGACGACTCCGGTTCCATCCTCGTTTACGGCTTCAAGAACGGCCAGTACGACGAATGGGCCCAGAAGATCAGCGACGGCGGCACGGTTGTCCTCAACGGTACTTACGAGTATTATGCCGACAAACAGCAGCACGAGGTCATGAACACCACCATCGAGAGTTTCGAGGCAGGTCAGGCCCAGACGGAAATAACCGACATCACCGTTGCCGAATTCATCCAGAAGGCCGATCCCACAACTTACTACAGACTCACCGGCAAGGTGAGCCAGTTCAAGACCGGCGAAAGCAACGGACGCAAGTATATGCAGTTCAATCTCTCTGACGACACCGGCACCATCGTGGCTTACGGCTTCAAGGACGGCCAGTATGACCAGTGGGCCGAAACAATCAAGGATTACGGCACGGTTATCCTTACCGGTACCTATGAGTACTATTCCAATAACAACCAGCACGAGATAATGAACATCACCATCGAGGACTTCAAGGAGGGTGAGGCACCCACGGAGTTTGACGATGTGACAATCGCCGAGTTCATCCAGAAGGCCGATGCCGCCAATGCTTATCGCCTCTCCGGTATCGTCACAGATTTCAACATCGATGACGCCGAGAAGAAGTATATGAAGATCACTATGAAGGACGACACCGGAGAGATCCTGGTTTACAGTTTCAAGGAAGGTGAATTCGACAAGTGGTCCGGCCAGATCACTCTTGGCGGCGCAATCAAGGTTGTGGGCACCTACAAGAACTATCAGGGCACCCACGAGGTAGTGGAGGCTACCATCGAGAGTTTCGAGACCAATGCAGACTACAAGTACTGCAGGGTGGACGGCCCTACCGAGATTAAGGTTGGCGCAACCGTTCGCGAGGCCCAGATTTCTATCAAGGCCAACACGCATTGGGAGATAAGCGCTCCTTCAAGTGTTATGGGGTGTGATCCTTACGAAGGAGACGGAGATGCCACGGTGAGGCTATTTGTCATCGTAGACAACCTGTCCACAGAACAGGAGGCCTCATATGTGTTCACCCTCAAAAGTGAGGCAGCAGGCGTAGAGCAGAACATCACCCTCATCCAGAGCAAGGCCGTCCCGGACGGTGGCGCTGAGATAGAGTTTGATATCAAGGCTATCGCCGAGGCAAACAGTTGGGCAAACGGCACCAAGTACACTTCCATCGAGAAGGACGGCGTTACCCTTTCCGTAACCAAGGGCGGCTCTAACACCGGTAAGTACTATACTTCAGGTAATGAGTGGCGCTTCTATCAGACAGAAAGTCCCGAACTTACCATCTCCGTTGCCGAAAACCTTTCATTTGTATCGGCAAAACTGAGTTATAATATCGCCAACTCCGGCGTGCTTCTGGCACAGGACGGCTCTGAGGTTCCTTCCGGAAGTGAATCCACCAGTACGGTTTACAGTGTGGGTAATAACGGCGGTGCAACCAACGGTCAGGTGAAATTCACCAAGATTGTGGTCACCGTGACCCCTAAGCAGTAATGTAAATGAAACGTTCATTCCAGCCCATCCAGTGGGCATTGGGACTAGCAGCCGCAATGGTCTTGTTCTCCTGCCAGAAGCAGGAGGATGAGACCATTCCGGTTTTAAAAGTCCCTATGGCTATGGTTTCCGCAGATGGCGGAAGCCAGAACCTTGAGGTTGCCGCAACATCGGCCTGGACCCTTTCAGTGCTGTATGAAGGCGCTTCCGAGGGCTGGATTACCCTTTCCCAGACTTCCGGCGCCGCCGGCGTGTGGCAGGTGGGGATGACGGTGTCAAAGAATTCGGATACTGAGCCCCGCAGCGCCACAATAGTCCTTTCCGGTCCCACGCTCCAGACAAAGAAACAGGTAAGCCAGATGTCCGCTTCCGGCGGAGGGACCGTTGCCCAGGCGCCCCTCTGGATGGAACTTCCGGCCCTGGACAATCCTGACCTTATGTTCTTCACCCACGACTGGGAAGGTGGACAGTATATAAACAAGAATCAGAGCCCCAAGCGCAGTTGGTCTTTCTACTGGGATCCCAAGAACTACGTTTCCCACTGGGTGGCGTATCCCCTCAACAAGGACCTTAAGAAAGGCAGTTACGGCCGATACGACTCCCACGGCGGCGGTTTCCCCAAGGACCCCATCCTGAACGAACTTGGAATGAAGCAGCCGGACCTCTGGAGCAGTTCCTACGGCGGAGGCTGGACCCGCGGGCACCAGATTCCATCGGCCGACCGCCAGGAGAACGAGGCCGTGAATATGTGCACGTACTACTCCACCAATATGACCCCTCAGCAGTACGACTTCAACGGCGGCATCTGGGCCGACCTCGAAAGCCGCGTGAGGTCCTATTCCAATAACGCCGACACCCTCTACGTGGTCACCGGCTGCCACATCACCTCCGACTGCGGCTGGTCCGGGTCAAACGGCGGGGTGGCGGCGCGCGTTCCATCGGCCTACTATAAAGCCCTCCTGAGGCTTAAGGGCGGCAGTTATTCCGCCGCGGCGTATTACCTGCCTCACAGCAAGGACATAGCCTCCGACAACTTCTCCAATTATTCTCTTTCCGTTTCTGAACTTGAAAAACTTGTTGGCGTGGACTTCTTTGCAACCCTTCCTGCCGTTGTGGGCAAGGACCAGGCGGCAGCAATAGAGAGCGCCAATCCCAGTACAGTTGTATCAAAATGGTAAAACCACATAGCAATATGAAAAAAACAGTTTTCGTCATCGCGGCTCTGCTGCTTCTTGTTCTGCCCCGCACCGCGGATGCCCAGAAGCACCGCAGTTATGTGATAGGCTTCTACAACCTTGAGAACCTGTTTGACACCTATCACGACGAAGGTAAGAACGACTACGAGTACCTCCCGGACGGCGCCAATGAATGGACGGAGGAAAAGTATGCCAAGAAACTGAAGAATATGGCCCGCGTCATTGCCGATATGAAAAAGGACAACGGCGCCTGGCACGCAGTGCTTGGAGTATCGGAGGTTGAGAACCGCCACGTCCTCGAGGACCTTGTGTCGGAGCCTGCCATCGCGGAAGCCAACTACCAGATCGTCCACTACGACAGCCCTGACCGCCGCGGCGTAGACTGCGCGCTTTTCTATCGGCCCCAGATTTTCAAGTACATAGCCTCTGAGGCCATCCCGTTCACCTTCGAGGACTCCCGCATAGACTGGAGCCAGTGGACCGAGGAAGAGAAGGAAGCCTTCCGCACCCGTGACGTCCTTATGGTCCGCGGCACCATTGACGATGAAATGTTCGCATTCTTCGTGTGCCACCTTCCTTCCCGTCTTGGCGGAAAGGGCGCCGATCTCCGTCCCCGCGGGGCAGAGATCGCCTACCAGAGGGCTATGGAACTCCAGGAGGAATTCCCCGGAATCAAGATTGTGGTGATGGGCGATATGAACGACAACCCCACGGACGTCTCTATGACCGAGTATCTCCGCGGAAAGGAGTTCATCTCCGAAGTTACCGACGAAGACTTCTTCGACCCCTTCCTCAGTATGATAAAGGCAGGTTACAGTTCTCTCTATTACAGGGGAGAGGGCAACATCTTTGACATTGTGATGGTGAACAATGCCCTGGCAAACGCCCCTGCGGGCACTTTCCAGATCCAGCCCCTCATCAAGAAAAAGTTCTACGGCCGCGTGTTCTCGAAGCCTTATATGACCAACCAGAGCGGCCAGTACAAGGGAACCCCGTTCCGCACGTTCTCCAACGGCGCGTTTATCAACGGCTTCTCCGACCACTATCCCACTTACATCGTGATCAAGAAATAACCAACCGATATGACTAAAAGACTTATACTGACCTTCGCTGCGGCCCTGTCGGCCATAAGCCTCCTTGCGCAGGCGCCGCAGTTCGTGGATCCCGGCACACGGGACGGCTATGCCGGCGGCGTGAAGGGTAAGGTTGTAGACCGTAACGGGCGCGCCCCCATCGAGAACGCCCAGGTTGTCCTGATGCGCGGCGCCGAGGAAATCGAGACCGTTCAATCGGCCCAGGACGGTTCCTTCCTTATCTCATCCCTGCCGGACGGCACATACGTCCTCAGGATCACCGCCCCTGAGTTCCTTGAGTCCCAGGTCCAGGTGACCGTCAATGACGGCTACGTGAAGAATATGTTCAACCTCTCCCTTACAGGGGTGCAGCACGTGACGGACGTTGACGACGATTCATTTGCCAATTTTGATATGGATGACTCCGGGTTCAACGACAACCCCACCATCCTGTTCGGCAGCAATGACGTGTTCAACAACATTGCCGGCTTCAACTTCTCCGCCGTGCGTTTCCGCGCCCGCGGCTACAGTTCAGAAAGCCAGGAAGTCTACCTTGCCGGCGTGAAGATGAACGATGCAATCACCGGCTACGGCCCGTTCTCCCTGTGGAGCGGCCTCAACGAGGCTATGCGTTCCAAGGAGACCGTGAACGGAGTTGAGGTAAGCGACGTCGCCCTCGGCAGTTACAACGGCGTCACCAACATCTTCGGCACGGCCTCGGACGTCCGCAAGGGCATCCGCGGAAGCGTCCTCACCAACAGCGCCCTGTACCGCCTGCGCCTTATGGCATCCTACGCCACCGGCCAGATGGACAACGGCTGGTCCTTTGCGGCCAACATCAGCGCCCGCCTTGGCGGAAACGACTGGATCCAGGGCGTGTACTACCGCTCTTTCGCATATTATCTGGCGGCCGATAAAGTGATTAACGACTCCCATAAACTCAGCGCCGTAATCTTCGGGACTCCCGGCGAACGCGGCGCCCAGATGGCTTCCACCCAGGAGGTCTACGATATGATGGGAGACAATATGTACAACGCCAACTGGGGCTTCCAGAACGGAAAACTCCGTAACGCCCGCGTGCGCAAGACCCACGAGCCCATCGCTTTCCTGAAGTGGGATTTCACCCCTTCAGATAAGTTCGAGAGCCATACCACCCTCCTTTTCCGCTTCGGCAAGAACGGTTATACGGCTATGGACTGGTACAATGCCCAGGACCCCCGTCCGGACTATTACCGCAACCTCCCGTCCTACTTCTACAATATGGACCCGGACTACAACCGCACCAACCGTGAAAAGGCCGGAATCGCCCTTCAGAACTGGCTCAACAAGGATGCGAACTTCGTCCATATGAACTGGGACCGCATCTATCAGGTGAACCAGATGAGCGAGGGCGGCCGTTCCAAGTATGTGCAGGAAGAGCGCCGCGTGGACCAGAGGGACCTCAACCTTGCCTTCAACTTCAAGTATCGGCCCCTCCAGAACCTTGTGATTACCGGCGGCCTCAACGGCAAGGTGAACAAGACCGAGTACTATAAGATCCTGGCCGATCTTCTTGGCGGACAGTACTTCGTGGACGTGGATAACTTTGCCGACCGCGATTTTGCCGCAATGCCTTCAATGGCCGCCAACGACCTTGACTACTACCTTGCCCATAACGGAGAATCACGCATCCTCCACGTCGGCGACAAATACGGCTACGACTACAACGTGCACGTGCTCAACGCAGGCGGCTGGGTGAACGGCGAGTATACAATCGGCAACCTTGACATCAACCTCGGCGCACGCCTCGGCTACAACTCCTTCTGGCGCGAGGGCCTTGTCAGAAAGGGCCTTTTCCCCGGAACGGAGTATACCGATCCCGTTACCGGCGCAACCATCTATCCCGACACCCGTGACGGCCTTTATTCCACTTCCAAGGGCAATTCCGACAAAGCGCAGTTCCTTACCTATGCCGGAAAACTGGGCCTGAACTATGTGATAGGCGGCAATATGAGAGTGTATGCCAACGTGGGTTACTTCCAGGACGCTCCCACCTTCCAGCAGGTGTTCGTGAGCCCCCGCACCCGTAACGATATGGTCCAGGGCGTGTCTCCCATCAAGACCTTCTCTTCCGACGTGAACTGGCAGTTCAGCGGCAGCGGCATCAACGCCCGCGTCACCGCGTACTACACCACCATCAAGGGCCAGAGCAAGATCATGAGCGCCTACGACGACGTCCAGAACGCCTTCTCCAACTTCGCCCTCAGCGGAATGGACCAGCGCAATATGGGTATCGAACTGGGTTTCAAGGTCCCTACCTTCATCGTTCCAAACCTCAACGTGCAGGGTGTCCTGGCCTGGGGTGAGGCTGTCTATACCTCCAACCCCACTATGATGCAGACCCTTGACAACAGCGCCACTCCCGTGAACTACAACGGCAAATATGTCATTGAAGTACCTTACTGGAAGGAAACTCCCGTATACCTCAGGGACGCCTACGGCAATATCCCCGCAGAAACCGGAGTAGCGGACTACAAGAAGGTCAAGAAGCACTATGTGCCCTCTACTCCTCAACTTGCAGCGTCGCTGGGTCTCAACTGGAACTACAACTACTGGTTCGTGGATGTGGACGTGGAATACTTTGACAACGCCTATCTTGATATGAACCCTCTCTACCGCACGGAATATGCGGTGAAGGGCCCTGACGGCATTGCAACTCCCCAGGAGATAGAGTATATGACCACCCAGGAGAAATTCGCCCCCTGCCTGCTCCTGAATGCATCAGTGGGCAAGTCCTGGTACATCCAGCGCAAATATCAGCTTGGCTTCTCCCTCAATGCCAAGAACCTCCTCAACAACCGCAGCGTCAAGACCGGCGGATATGAGCAGACCCGTATGATAGACAATACCAAGGGCAAGACCCAGTATTACAAGTTCGACCCCAAGTATTTCTATATGTCCGGTATCAATTATATGTTGAACATTTATTTCCGATTCTAGGCTATGAAAAAGTATATTGTAGCACTCTTTGCGCTGGCCGTTATGGCCGTTTCCTGCCGGGAGTTTGAACCGGTGTTCACACTGAAGTATCAGGATACTCCTCTGGATCAGCCCGTCACCGACGAATACGCCCTGGCGCGTTTCGGGGCCGATGCCTTCACCACCATCGCAGACCTCAAGAAACTCTATGTCAAGCACGGTGAGCCCGTTGAGATCTTCGATCCCATCGTCATCCGCGGTGAGGTCACTTCCTCCGACGAAAGCGGAAACGTATACCGTGAGATGTTCCTCCAGGACGCAACTGGCGCAATTGACTTCAAGATCGGCCGGTCAAGTTCCTACGACGACTACAAGCCCGGCCAGATCCTCTATGTGAACTGCAACGGCCTTGTGCTGGGAGAATACGGCTTCAAGGACAGGGATTATTCCGGCTCCGGCCAACTCCAGCTTGGTCTCAAGAGGAATATGGCCATGAATCTGGAGAAAGGCGAGTTTGAGGCTGCCGATGATTACGAGACCTCATACATAGACCTTGAGCCCGTGCTTCGCGCAAAGGTCCTGAAGGGCGCAATCCTTCCGGCGGAAGAGCGCATCAAGCCCAAGTCCGACATTACCGGAGCCCAGATCCTCTCATACGGCTACGATGAAGTTGTGGTCCAGAAGAAGAAGCCCCAGCAGTTCCAACTTTCAACCAATATCCAGGAGCCCCTGGTGGGTATGCTGGTGGAACTCAAGGGCCTCCAGTATGCCAAAAATGTGTTCACACTCTTCTATCCCAACCCCAACCTCAACCACACCAGCACGGACGGCAAGAACAGGGTATTCCTGTCCCTGCCCAACCAGGACGAGCAGTGGGAGAGTTACGACTACACCTACGGCGTTCCCTGGTGGGCCCTTACCAAACTCCGTTTCACAAAGATGGTGGAGGGCGCAAAGAGTGTATCCGCCCCTCAGTTCAGCGACTATGCCGATGTCCTTGACGCAAATGTGGTCAAGGCCCTGCAGGATAACGGCATTCAGGATGTCGTGGACCTGTTTGCGACTACGCCCAAGGCCATTGCCGACAAAAAGATCACCGGCCTTGGCGCAAAAGAGGCTCAGGATGCCGTAACTGCCATCCTTGGCAAGATGGATCCTGAAACCAGGACTCAGGTGGAGTGGTTCACCCTTGTGGTTGGAAGCGGCTCCGACAAATACGGCAGTATGGGTAAGATTATGACCGACGAAGGCTTCTTCGGAGTTGAGATGCCATACCTTGATATGATCCTTACCTATCCATCGGCCCAAAGCGTGAGCCAGTACTTCGACTACCAGGGCTCATCCGTTGCCATCCGCACCAGCGGTTATGCCCGCTTTGCCGATGTTGAGATCCCCGAATCCGTCCGCAAGGGCACCGAAACCCTTGACGTGGTGGGTATCCTGGGCCGCTACGAAGGTTCTCCCCAGATCACCCTTCTTGACGCCTGGCTCTCCTCTGACACCGCCCACTCCAAGAGCATAATCAAGTAATCGCCTGAGATATGAAACGTGTATTAATTGCCGCTTTGGCATTACTGACTATGACAGCCTGTAAAGAAAAGAACATCTTCTTCGAAGAGTGGAACACCCCCTACGGCACCGCTCCATTTTCACAGATAACGGAGGCCGATTACCTCCCCGCCTTCAGGGCCGGTATCAAGGAGGAAAAGGCCAATGTGGAGGCCATCATCGCCTGCAAGGACGCTCCCACTTTTGAGAACACCATCCTTGCCCTGGAGAACGCCAGCCCCATCCTTGACAGGGTGGAGGGCGTATTCTTCAACCTCTCCGAGAGCGATTCCACCCCAGAGATGCAGGCAATTGAGGAGGAGATCCTTCCGGAACTCACCGCCGCATCCAATGAGATCTATATGAATCCTGACCTCTTTGCCCGCGTGAAGGCCGTCTATGACAATCAGGAAGACCTCACCCGTGAGCAGCAGATGGTTGTGAAGAAGATCTACCAGAGCTTCGAGCGCAACGGCGTAGGCCTTGAAGGAGACGCCAAGGCACGTTTTGCCGATATCCAGACCCGACTTGCCTCCCTCAGCCAGAAATTCGGCCAGAATCTCCTTGCAGAGAACAATGCCTTCAAGGAGGCTACCGGCATCACCGTCAGCGACTACTACGACTTCATGGGCTCCTGCCCGGACCGCGAAAAACGCAAGGCCGTCTTCGAGGCCTACAGTTCCCGCGGCAACCACGGGGACGAGCACGACAACAACGCCATTGTCCTTGAGGTGCTTAAACTAAGGGCCGAAATGGCTGAACTCCTTGGGTATAAGAACTTTGCGGCCTTCCAACTCTCAGACAAGATGGCCGGCAGCCCGGAGACCGTGGACGCCTTCCTCCAGCCCATCATGGATGCCTCCATGCAAAAGGCAAAGGCCGATATGAAGGAGATGGCAAAACTTGCCGGTCACAAGATCGAGGCCTGGGATTACAGTTATTACGCCGAGAAACTCCGCGCTCAGAAGTTTGCCCTGGACGAGTCCCAGACCAAGCCTTACTTCCAGGCCGACAGCGTTCTGAAGGGCGTTTTCACGGCTGCTCAGATGATCTATGGCATTAAGATTGAGCCCGCCCCGGAGGTTGAGGTTTACAACCCTGCGGCATCGGCCTATAAACTCACCGATGCGGACGGAAGCCTGATTGGCATATTCTATAAGGATTACTATGTGCGTCCCACCAAGCGCGGCGGCGCCTGGATGAACAATTTCCGTGAGCAGGAAGCCGGCGTAAGGCCCGTGATCGTGAATGTGTGCAACTTCCCGGCTCCCGGCGATGACCCCACGGATGCCATCCCGTCACTGCTCTCCATAGACAATGTACAGACCGCGTTCCACGAGTTCGGCCACGCCCTCCACGGCTTCCTGTCCCAGTGCAACTACAAAACCGTTTCCGGCACTTCCGTCGCCCGTGACTTTGTGGAGACCTTCTCCCAGTTCAACGAGAACTTTGCATTTGTGCCTGAGATCCTTGCCGTTTACGCCAAGGATTACCGCACCGGAGAGCCTATCCCCGCGGAACTTGTGTCCAAGATCCGCAGCGCACTCAAGTTCAACCAGGGCTTCATGTGCGGTGAACTCTGCGCCGCCTCCATCCTGGATATGAAGTGGCATGAATTATCGGCCTCAGAACTGGCTCAGTTCAACGGAGCCGAGGACATCCGCGCCTTTGAGGCAAAGGTGTGCAAGGAGATGGGTCTTATAGATGAGATTATACCCCGTTACCGCACCACCTACTTCAACCACATCATCGCCAGCGGCTACAGCGCCGGCTACTACAGTTACCTCTGGAGCGAAGTCCTGGCCGATGACGCCTGGGAGAAGTTTGTTGCTGACGGCGTGTTCAACCCCGAGACCGCCAAGGCCTTCCGCCAGACCTTCCTTGAGAGGGGCGGCTCAGAAGAGCCCATGACGCTTTACCGCACCTTCCGCGGCGCGGAACCGGACCCCGCAGCGCTGTCCCGCGCCCGCGGCTTGGAATAGGCGTCGAACGCAAACGATTGATCAACAATCTTTTATGCAAAAACCCCTATGTGAAATTACATAGGGGCTTTTGTGTAATTTGTTGATTGTACGGGATTTACATTCGACGGCTACAGTATGTAGGAAGTCAAGACTTTCATACCGTCCTCCGGGATGAAGCAGAGGTCATCGGCCGATGCGGGGATGAGGACGGTCTGGCCCTGGCGGATGTCAAGGGACTCTCCGTCAACCTCCAGGGAGCCGCTGCCGGAGACGCACATCACTATGATGAAGGAGTCTATTTCCGAGAGGTCCTTGGCGTAGGGGAGGGTGAGGTCATAGAGGTTTGTGGTGAAGTACTTGCAACTGACAAGTTCAACTTCTTCATCCTGCGCGGGCTCATAGAGTGTGCGGTAGGTGTCTTCCACCTTGAAGTTGATGGCCTGCTTGGCCAGTTCCGTGTGAAGCTGGCGGGGCTTTCCGTCAAGTCCCAGGCGGCCGTAGTCCCAGATACGGTAGGTGAGGTCCGACGTCTGCTGGATCTCGGCCAGGAAGCAGCCGCCGCAGATGGCGTGGATGCGGCCGGCGGGGAGGAAGAACACGTCTCCGGGATGAACCTCGTACGAGGCCAGGGCGTCCGTAATGGTTCCATCGGCCACCATTTTCTCATATTCTGCGGGCGTGAGCGCGCGTGACAGGCCGGAATAGAGTTTTGCCCCGGGCGCGGCGTCTATCACATACCACATCTCCGTCTTTCCGCGGAAGCCTTCCCCATGGCAGCGGACGGCCATTTCGTCATCAGGGTGCACCTGGATGCTGAGGTCCGTGAGGGCATCTATGAACTTCACAAGGAGGGGGAATTCATCACCGGTTGCGGCATAGACGTGCTTCCCCACCAGTTCTTCCTTGAATTCCTTCACAAGTTCAGTTACGGTTTTTCCGGCATAGGGGCCATCGGCCACAACCGTTGGATGCTCCGGAACTCCGCTTATCTCCCAACTCTCCCCGATATGGGGAATATCAGTGGTAATGCCTTTATAGGGGGCAATCTTATCTCCGCCCCACACCATGGTCCTGAGGAAAGGTTCAAATACTAGTGGCTGCATAATACAAGGTTTCTAAACGCACAAAGTTACGCAAAACTTTGTAACTTTGCGAATATGAAAAAAGTTGCACTTGCACTTGCCAGCGGCGGCCCCCGCGGCTTTGCCTATATCGGCGCTATCGAAGAACTTCAAAGGAGGGGATACACCATCACCTCCGTTGCCGGAGCATCGGCCGGAGCCCTTGTGGGCGGTATCTTTGCCGCCGGCGGGATTCAGCAGTTCAAGGAATGGCTCTGCGGCCTTGATTCCGTTAAAGTGATGTCCCTTGTGGACGTAAGCATCAGCCTCAATTCATTTGTCAAGGGCCAGAGGGTGATGGACGCCATCAAGGAAAGGGTTCCGGACGTGAACATAGAGGATATGGAGATTCCCTTCACGGCCGTCGCCACGGACCTTTACACGGGGGAGGAGGTCATCTTCCGCAGCGGCCCTCTCTTCGAAGCCATCCGCGCCTCCATCTCCATCCCCTCGATGTTCGCGCCCGTCAAATGGCGCGGCCGCACCCTCATCGACGGCGGCATCGTGAACACCTTCCCCCTCAACAGGGTTCAGCGCACGGAAGGGGACATCCTTGTGGGCTTCAACGTCAACGAGATAGACGCCGGGGAGATAAACGCCTTCCTTTCAAGCCGTCAGGCGCTTGAGGAGAATCAGGCCGATGCCCGCGCCGAAGCCCGCTCCCTCCTAAAGGAGACCATCGGGGCCGATAAAGACACCGTCATCACCAACGTCAAGAAGGGCCGCAGGCTGGTGCGTGAGGCCAAAGGCGCAAAACTAGAGGAGCGGAAGATTGTCTCCGACGGCCGCGATGGCTGGATTCCCGTAGGGGCCGATGAAACCTTCGGCTCCATCCTCCAGCGCAGTTTCGGCCTTATGAACAGCACCATAGCCCGTATGGGCATAGAACTCACGCCGCCGGATGTCCTTGCCAGCCTGCCCTACGATTCCTATCACGGAGTGTACGGCTACTCCCACGCGCCGGAGATTATAAGGGCGAGTAAACGAAATGTGTAAAGTATGGACATCCGTTCAAACCTTGTAACTGATTGAGAACCTTTGAATTTGGGAATATTTTGAGGGCCGTGCTGAAAAGAACGAAATGTGACGGGGGCTTTACAAAAGCTTTACATCCGGGCCCCATTTGAACGGCCCTTTTAAACACTTTTTAGACGGTTTCTTTACATAGGCCTTACGTCGGGCCGCAAGAATGGTTAAAACCCGCCTGGGAGCCTTTATAATTGGCTTCTGGGCGGGTTCTTTATATGCTGTTCAAATGCTGTTTGGCCGGTTCTCAAACAGGATGTCCTG
>R27__coassemble_368_pt1 | contig 31161 bp, 18 predicted proteins | sample R27__metabat2_high_PE_018 | metagenome-assembled genome bin R27
GGCCTTTTCTCCCTCATTTTCCTTGACACCTCCATCAATATGGCCATGCAGCCCATCAAGATGATGGTGGGAGATATGGTGAACGAGAAACAGAAGACCCAGGCCTACTCCATCCAGAGTTTCCTTTGCAACGCCGGCTCCCTCGTGGGATACCTTTTCCCCATCTTCTTCACCTGGATCGGCCTTGCAAACACCGCCCCGGAAGGCGTCATCCCTCCGTCAGTGGTGTGGAGTTTCTATGTGGGCGCAGCCATCCTTATACTTTGCGTGGTGTACACGTTCGCCCGCGTGAAGGAAATGCCTCCAAAGGAGTACGCGGAATTCCACGGAATAGACCTTGAAAAGAAGGCCGATACCCCCTCCGAGGGCCTTGTGAAACTGCTTTTCAAAGCCCCCAAGACTTTCTGGACCGTGGGTCTTGTGCAGTTCTTCTGCTGGAGCGCCTTCCTCTATATGTGGACTTACAGTAACGGCGCCATCGCCGCAAACTGCTGGGGCGTTGATATGGCATCGGCCGGGGCCGCCGCAACCGAAGGCTTCCAGGCCGCAGGCAACTGGGTTGGCGTGGTATTCGCCGTCCAGGCCGTGGGTTCACTCGTGTGGGCCGCCATCCTTCCCCGTTTCAAGAGCATAAAACTCTCCTATGTGGTGAGCCTCCTCCTTGGCGCCGTGGGCTTCGCTTCAATTATGTTCGTCCACAACCAGTGGGTGCTCTTCGGAAGTTACTTCCTCATCGGCTTCGCCTGGGCTGCAATGCTTGCCCTGCCCTTCACCCTCCTCACCAACGCCCTGGAGGGAAGTCCCTATATGGGCAGTTACCTGGGCCTTTTCAACTGCACCATCTGCCTGCCCCAGATTGTGGCGGCTGCAACCGGCGGCGCAGTTATCTCACTGGTGGGTTCACAGCCCGCAATGCTCCTTACCGCCGGCGTGTTCCTGGTGCTGGGAGCCCTCTCCGTACATTTTATCAAAACCAAATAATTAACCAATAAATCACACTAATGAAAAGGATTTTAACCGCAACCGCAGTGCTTTTAGCAGCCTGCGTTACCGTATTTGCCCAGGGCAAGTACCAGGTTAAAGGTGTGGTAGAAGACGCCATGGGTCCGGTTATCGGAGCCACGGTCCTGGAGGCAGGCACCACCAACGGTGTCTCCACCGGACTTGACGGCGACTTCGTCCTCACCGTTTCCAGCCCCGATGCAACAGTGGAAATCTCCTGCATCGGCTACGCTACCCAAACATTCAAGGCAAACGCCGTTCCCGCAGTCGTCACTCTTGGTGAAGACGCCAACTTCCTCGATGAGGTTGTTGTCATCGGTTACGGTACTGTAAAGAAGAGCGACCTCACGGGGTCAGTGACTACCGTAAAGGCAGACCAGGTGAACAAGGGTATGATTTCATCTCCCTCACAGCTGTTGGCCGGTAAGTCATCAGGTGTCGTTGTCACCGCCGGTGATGGTATGCCTGGTTCGGGCTCTACTATCCGTATCCGTGGTGGTTCTTCCCTGAATGCCAACAATAACCCTCTCATTGTGGTGGATGAACTACCGATAGGTGACACCGGTATCAGCGGTGTTGGCGATGCACTCGCCTCCATCAACCCCAACGATATCGAGAGCTTTACCGTCCTCAAGGATGCATCGGCCACCGCTATCTACGGTTCCCGCGCTTCCAATGGTGTTATCATTATCACTACCAAGAAGGGTGCAACTCACGGTAACCGTCCTCAGGTTTCCGCAGACCTTACCACCTCTGTCTCCACCAACTCAAAGTATCTTCGAGTACTTACCGGTGATGAGATGCGTGATGCTATGCAACAGTATTATGGCACTAACGCCAAAGCTTTAGCTGCTGTGGGTACCGAGAATACGGACTGGCAAAAGCAAATCTGGCAGACAGGCGTGAGCATCGAAGCCAACGTGGGCGTGAGCGGCAATATCAAGCTTGGTAGCAAGAACAATCTCCCGTATCGCGTATCCGGCGGTTACCTTGGTCAGAATGGTACGCTGAAGACATCCCATATGGATCGCGGAACCGTTGCTGTAAATCTCAACCCCCAGCTTCTTGACAAACACCTTACCATAAACCTGAACGGTAAGGGTATGTATATTCACAATCGTTTTGCCAATACCGCGGCAATTGGACAGGCTGTCCAATATGACCCTACTCAGGCAATTTATGATGACAGTGAGAACGGCATTCACGGTTATCGCAGCTGGGGAAAAGCCAATACAATGGGAACCAACCCTGTTGCATCCCTCTATGAGAAGACAGACCTTTCAAATGCCATGCGTTTCATCGGCGGTGCAACCATCGATTATAAGATTCATGGTTTTGAGGATCTCCGCCTCAACCTGAACCTTGGTATTGATACATCAAAGTCTGACGGTACTGTAGATATTCTCTATGGTTCAGAGCAGTCTTTCCATTCTCAGGCAGAGGCTGGTGCTGGACGTTATACCAATTATGATCAGATTCGTAATGACCAGACTTTGGAAGCTTATGCTGCCTATGACAAGACTTTTGCGGAAAAGCACACTGTTGGCGCAATGGTAGGTTACTCCTGGCAGCATTTCTGGCATGCCTCAAATTCCCTTTCCACCAAGGCCTTGGTTGACGATCAGGGAAATGATCTTGGCATAGACCGCACCCTTCAGTCAAATATCTACGAAGATAAGCATAACGCATTTGAGAACTACCTCATTTCTTTCTTCGGTCGTTTCAACTATTCATATGACGAGCGTTACTTTGTAACTGCTACATTCCGTTATGATGGTACATCTAGGTTCGCCAACAACAAATGGGGCTTTTTCCCTTCAGTGGCACTGGCCTGGAATGCAAAGAATGAAGAATTCTTGAAGGATAACGATACTTTCTCAACTGCAAAGCTCCGTCTCTCATTTGGCCAGACAGGTCAGCAGGATGTTGCCGGAGATAGCTATCCGACGCTCCCTACCTATACTTATAGCGAACTCGGTAGTTTTTACCAGTTTGGTGATAAGGTTATTACTCCTATACGCCCGGACCCTTACAACAGGGATCTCATGTGGGAAACAACTACCACATATAACCTTGGTGTAGACGCCGGTTTGTTCAATGACCGTTTCACGGCTTCAATTGATGGTTACTACCGTGTGACATCGGCCCTTCTTAACTATACTCCGGTTGCCGCTCTGTCTAACCTCAAGAACTATCTGAACGCAAATATCGGTACCCTCGTGAATGCAGGTGTTGAGTTTGATTTCAACTATATAGTTTTTGAGACTCGTGACCTCTCTTGGAAGATCGGCCTCAATGGCGCTTATAACCATCAGGTTATCACCAAGATGACCGCTAACGACGGTGATGGTTACAAGGGTATGGATACCGGTGGCATTTCTGGTGCAGTGGGCAACACTATCCAGAAGCATATGACAGGATATGCCCCTAATACATTCTATGTATACAAGCAGCTTTATGATGAGCAGGGACGTCCTATAATGGGAGCCTATGCCGATCTTAACGGTGACAACAAGATTGATGAGAACGACAAGTACTACTGTAAGGACCCTCATCCCAAGGTGACTCTCGGCTTTAACACATCCCTTAACTGGAAACAGTGGACTTTTGCAGCATCGGCCCATGCAAACTTCGGCAATTATGTCTATGACAACAACTCATCACAGTTGAGCCTCTTAACAGACCTCTGGACCAATAATTTCATTGCAAACCGTGTTCCTCAGGGTGTTGCAGACGGTTTTACCAAGGCTCAGTATTTCTCTGACTACTATATCAAGAATGCTTCATTCTTTAAGCTTGACAACGTGACTGTAGGTTATACTTTTGCTCTTCCTAAGGATATGACCTTGAACGTGTTTGGCACAGTTCAGAATGTGTTCTGCATTACTCCTTACAAGGGGATTGACCCCGAAATTTTCGGTGGTATAGACTCCAACCTCTGGCCGCGCCCCCGTACTTTTGTCATCGGCGCCAAGTTTAACTTTTAATTAGGGAGGAATCTAATTATGAAAATGAAAAGATTATCTATCATAGCTGCTGTTGCAGTTCTGCTTACATCCTGCGTCAAAGACCTTGATGTTACTCCTATTGACCCTAACGTCGTTCTTCCCGAGCAAGTACTGAACACAGAGTCCACTTTTGAGCAGCTTCTGGCAAAATGCTATGTTTCGCTGTGTGTAAGTGGCTCTCAGGGTCCGGACAAGAGTCCGGATATGGATGGTGTTGATGGCAGCTTCGGTCAGTATGTCCGTGCCCTATTCTACCTTCAGGAGTTCACTACCGATGAAGCGATGATTGTTTGGAACGACCAGACGGTCAAGGACCTCCATGCCCTTTCTTATACCGCATCAGATGTTTTTGTGGCGGCGATGTATTCCCGAATTTTCTATCAGATAGGACTTTGCAACGAGTTCCTCCGCAGGGCTAAAGCCTCTGAATTTGCAGATTCGGAAAATATGAAGACCATGATTGCCGAGGCCCGTGCTCTTCGTGCCTTGAGCTACTATCATGCGATTGATATGTTTGGCGCCGTGCCGTTCGCCGATGAAACTTTCAATGTGGGCGGTGCTGGTCCTGATCAGATGTCTCGTGCCGACCTTTTCACATGGCTTGACAATGAATGCAAGGACATCATTGAGAACAGTTCCATCAAGGGCGCCAAGGCTAATGTTTATGGCCGTCTTGACGTGAACTTTGTCAAAATGATTCGTGCCCATCTTAACCTTAACGCCCGTGTCTATCTTGGATTGGCCGACGATGCTGCCGCCAAGGCTTACTACGACGTTGCAGGTACAATGGCTAAGGAAGTTATGGCCGATTACCCCACTCTCCGACCTGCTTACAAAGATCTCTTCTGCGGAGAAAATGATCAGTGCACCGATGAGATTATCTTCGGTATCCAGCAGGATGGAACCAACACTCAAAGCTATGGCGCTACTACCTTCATTATTAAGGCTTCGTGCAAGGGCGGTGATACCGCCGTGGCAGGCGCTCTTGGTATTGATGACGGTTGGGGCGGAACCTTGGTGATGCCTGAATTTATGGATAAGTTTGAAGCAGCTGATGCCAGAAACCTGTTCTGGGGAGTTGGTAAGAGCGCTACTTCAGAAAAGACTATCTCTACTGATGAGTTTGACTATGGTTGGAGCGCGCATAAGTTCACAAATCTCAATCTTGACGGTTCAAACCCTGCTATCACTAACTTCGTCGGCACGGATTTCCCTCTTTTCCGCGCGGCAGATGCCTATTTGATTGCAGCTGAAGTTCAGCTCCGTGGCGCAACCACTGTTACCGCTGCTGAAGGTCTTGCTGCACTGACCGCAGTTCGTACACGTGCCGGGCTTGCCGCAGGAGCGTATGACCTTAACAGTCTTCTTGATGAGAGAGGCCGTGAACTCTATTGGGAGTGCTGGCGTCGTTCAGACCTCATCCGATATGGCCTACTCACTTCCGACACCTACCTTTGGACTTGGAAAGGCGGAGCTCATGACGGCCGTTCGGTTGATGCCAAATACAACATTTTCCCCATTCCTGTGAGAGAACTCAATTGCAATTTGAAACTTCAGCAGAATGATCTTTGGAAATAATAATCGCAAGGCCTTATGAAAAAGTATTTTAATTATATAGTTTCTGCAGTTATCCTTCTTGCCGGCGTCGCTTGCACAGAAGTGGAGAGGACCGTTTTCAGGGTTTCTGATGTTACAGCACCTGTTCTGGGCGAGGTAACTACATCAGCTGACGGAAAAGGTCTCGTCGTAGAGTACACTCCCGGTTCAGTCGGAGAAGGACTGGTTCCATATCACACCGTTGCTATTGTAAAAGGAAATGATCGTGAGGTGTCATATTCCTTGAGCACAAGCGATGTCAAAGATGCTGCAGGTAAAGTTCTTGATAACATGCGTATGGTGACATTCTCTGAAATCAAGAGCGCACTTGTTAAACTCGGTTTTGAGTATTCTTCTACCGTTAACTATGAACTGGCCGCAAGAATTTCCATTCAAGATGGAAAGGCAGACAACGGACGCAATGGTTATAAGGATTCCGAAAAAACCTATGCGGGAAGTGTTGTTCTTCCTGATCCCCCCAAGGAGAACCAGGGTGGTGGAGCAGATCCTTATGCCGGTTGGGAGAAGAGTGCTTGGAGTGTAATCGGCTCCATCGCTTCTACCGGAAACTCCTGGAATGCAGATATCGAGATGGTTACTGATGGAACATGGCACGTCGCCAAGGCCGTCGTTCTCACGACCTCAGATGAATTCAAATTCCGTAAGGACGCCGATTGGGCGGTGAACATGGGTGGTACTTTTGAATCCTTTGACGCGGAGTTCTCTGTTGAGCAGGATGGCTCCAATATCAAGGTTACCGAGGATGGTACGTATGACCTCCTACTCAACCCTGACGGATCAGTGGCAAAAATAATTGCCGCTCAGACCGGTGGTGGTGATCCGTATGCTGGCTGGGATAATGCAACAGATTGGTCTGTTATTGGCTCTATCACTTCTACAGGAAACAGCTGGAACAAAGATGAGCCGATGCTAACAAACGGGACATGGTATGTTTGCAAAGAACTGGAACTTACCACCGCTAATGAGTTTAAATTCCGTAAGGATGCCGATTGGGCTGTAAACTTTGGTGGAACCTGTGAGGCACTTGGTGCCGAATTTGCTGTTGAACAGGATGGCTCTAATATCAAAGTTCCTGAGGATGGAACATTTGACCTTCTCCTGAACCCCGGTGAAGCAAAGGCTATCATCGTGAAGTCCGGTGAGGACCCCGGCATTTAATTTCTGACGTACATTCCTTTTTGCGGCTGGCCCGGTTCCCGGACCAGCCGTTTTTTTGATAATTAATCCCGCGAAACATATTTTTTTCTTGGGATTTTACCCTTGAAACGTAAATATTTTCACAATCTTCACGTGAAACAACACTTTGTTTTTTGTGATTGTGGTTTTTTATGGACAACAGATGTTAAGTTTGTCCTTGCCGGTCGCCGTTGACCGGCACTAAACCACAACTCATATGGAACAGTACAAACTAACCAAGGAACAACTTAAGCAGTACATTGCAGTACTTGATGCAGCAGAATCCTACAGGGATCTTTCCGACGATGAGAAAGAACACATTGTCCGCTCAATTATGGAGAGGCCCTATATGGACCTCAGGAGCGATTTTGCCTTCAAACACGTCTTTAGGGATATGAATCTTCTCAAGATGCTTCTGGAAGATGTCCTTCCTGAAAGCATTATCAGTGTGGAGCCGCTGAACAGTCTTGAGGCGCTTCCAAATGAGATAGACAAAATGCGTCCGGACGACAAGAATATCATTATGGATGTTCTTGCAAAGACAAAGGATGGCCGGGAAATCATCGTCGAGATGCAGAGGAAGAACAAGGCGTCGTTCAAAAACAGGATGATGTACTACGGAGCGTCAATGCTTCACGGCCAACTTAAGCGCAAGGACCCTTATTCAAAGTTGAGGCCGGTATATGTACTGTGCTTTATGGACTTCAAACTACAACACTCCACTGACCAGCTCTTATACCATTACACAATGATGGAAGTCAATTCCGCCGAACGCTATGGAAATCAGTTGTCAATCTTCCTATTTGAATTAAAACGCCTTAACAAAAAGGAAATGAAAGGTTTGTCTCCCATGGAGTCCTGGTTGTATATTCTGAAAAATATGGGTAACTTTGCAGGGAAACCGGAAGATATGGGCAAACGTTACTCTGCAGTAGCAGTGGCTGCGAAAATGCACGACCTTCCGGACAATGACAAACTAAGGTACCTGAATGATATGATATCCGAAGAAGAAATATTGGATATGCGTGAAGCCACTTTGGAGGAGGGACGCGCTGAAGGACGGAAAGAAGGACGTGAAGAGCAACGCATCGAATACACCAAGGCAATGCTCAGTCGCGGTATTGATGATGTCTGTTATTTCTGATATTACGGGATTCTCTGTTGAGGAACTTGAGGAATTGCGTCATTAATTTCCTATGGCGGAGTGATTTTTTCTTGCGGCTGGCCCTTCCGGGCCGGCCGCTTGTTTTTCTGACTGATTCTGCGTAACTTGCGGAATGAAAACAACACTTCTGAATATTATCTGGATCCTGCCGGTGGTGGTAATTCTGGCGGGGTGCACGGCTCCGTCCGTCGTTCCGGAAAAGGAGCAGGAAAAGGAGCAGGGAAAAGATCAGAATTCAACCCGGGATGATACGCCGGAGGAAACCCCGCTGGAATTGAGCATATCCATCCAAAGCCCGGACCCTGAAATTTCGTGGTCTCTGGGCGGTGAAGCCCTGGCGCAATTGACCAGCCCAAAAGACTGGACCCTTTCTTCAAGTGAGGAATGGCTGCAGGCGCAGCCTTCTTCCGGCGCCAAAGGGGAGCATAATGTGACGCTCAAAACACCGGCAAATATTTCAACGGAGGACAGAACGGCAGTTCTTACGCTTGCTACCGAAGAAAGCAGCAGGCAGTTGTCTGTTGTCCAGCACGGCAATATCTTTAAGATTACCCCCCTCCAATCCTTCGACATCTCCAGCAAGATGGTGCTTAAATGCAATCCGGGTGTGAACCGTTTGAAGTATGTCGTATTCCTTCCTTCCCCCCAGACAAATCAATATCAGACAATAAGAAACATCAACTACGGGACGGGAAAACTGGAAACATCCGTGGAGGGTGTACAGTATATCGTTTATTATTATGACGGTGGCGTAACGTCTGATAAGATTGTCTTGGAGAATACGTATACGGTAGATTTTCAGTATCTTGAAACGGATTTTTCGAAGATTGTGCACCGGGATATGGTTTATGATACGGAATCGGCATTATATAAACGATATACGTCAAGATGTACTGCAGACGCGGGGTTCCAGATGATAGATCCTTTGAACCCGTGGGTCATAGCCCAGGCTGATGAATTATGGACTCAGAGTGGAAATGATCCTGTGGAATATGCCCGGTTATGTTATGAAAAGGTTGCATCGGCGTTTACCTATGGGATTTACGATGGTGACAATTCCGTGGATGAGATTATCGACCGAATGTCTGGAGACTGCGGTAATCAACATGCCATATGGCTTTCACTTATGCGAAACAAGGGAATTCCCGCCCGTCCTGTGGTCATGAATTCGCCAGACGGTTTTTGCCACGTGAGGGGAGAGTTCTGTGTTGCCGGGTATGGCTGGATTCCAGTGGATGTGACCTATCACCAGGGCGGTGGGGACTATTGGGGGAAATTCACCGATAACCACCTTGTGGTAATGAACAGGGATTTCTCTTTTGATACTGTTCCGGTGGGCGGAGAATCATATCACATTAATCTGCTGCAGGTTATTCACTGGTTCTATTGGTATTGGGGAAGCGGAGGTGTTTCCGGAGACTATTCTATGTCGTATGATGTTGAACGGACCGCCGTGGAATGGGGAATTACCGGTACTATGGTCAGTCCGCAGTGGACTACCGAGGCTCCAATCCCTATGACCCTTGAAGGAGACTGGTGGGTCGCAAGGGATGTGGCCCTCAAGGGTAATGACAAATTCAAGTTCATCCACAATAACTCCTGGGACGTAAACAGGGGAGGAAACATGCAGGCTTTTGGAGAGTCTTTCCCCTTGACTCAAGACGGCCCGGACATCTTGCCCGGAATAAGTGGAAGCGTCGATATATATCTTAGCAAAGATACTTATTCGGCCTATATTGAAAAACGCAATTGAAAGTAGCAGAATGAAAACAAAGCTTCTGAATCTTATCTGGGCCCTGTTGGTGGTGGTAATTCTGGCGGGCTGCACCGCTCCGGTTAAAACTGAGCCTGACACAACACCTCAGGGAGGTGAGCAGGAGGAAAACAATACCGAATTCCCCGCCCACGACGGCTACCGCATCTATGCGATTGACAATACCGGCTGGGAAAGCCTTCTTGTATATATGTATGGTACCGTCAACAACCTTGGCGGCTCCTGGCCCGGCGTGAAGTCAAGCGGCAAGATCACAGTAAAAGGAAAGGAATACACCTATTTCAACGTGGCGCAATCGGCCGCCTACGCAAACACAGAAAAGCTCATCTTCAATAATGGCGGGAACAAACAGATCCCCTCTTCAGGGGAGCCGTCCCTTACTTTTGGTAAGAAGGCCGATTATTTCTTCACGGTCACGGAGCAGAAAGCTACCGCCTTTGACGGAGGCTCAAAACTGGAAATCGTGGTGTCCGATGCCCCCGTGGACGTTGCGCCAAGCAAGCTTTTCTCGATGGAGGGCTCAAAGCGTGACGCCTGGAACATCTATCAGGTGAATCCCAAACTGTACGGAAGCAGCGGCGCCTTTGGCAAGATCAAGGACCGTCTGGACGACATAAAGGCCCTTGGGACTGACGTTTTCTATCTTATGCCCATATATCAGCAGGGAAGCAAGAATGCAATCGGCTCACCCTACTGCATCAAGGATTTCAAGGCCGTGAATACGTCCTACGGCTCTTTTGAGGATCTGAAGGCCCTTGTAGACGCTGCCCACGCAAAGGGTATGAAGGTGATGTTCGACTGGGTTGCAAACCACACCGCCTGGGACTGCAGTTGGACATCGGAGCACAAGGACTGGTATTCCCAGGATTCTAACGGAAACATCCTTTATCCTACGGCCGATGGAGAATGGAAGGATGTGGCTCAACTCAATTATTCCAGCGCGGATCTTCGCGCCGCTATGACCGACGCCCTCCTTTACTGGGTGAAGGAACTGGACATTGACGGATACCGCTGCGACTACGCCCACGGCCCCACCGGCCGTAACGTGGGCCCGATGGATGAATTCTGGAAGGAGGCGATATCGGCCCTCAAGGCACAGAAGCCCGGCTTCATCATGCTTGCCGAATCAGACTTCCCCAAGATGTACGACGACGGCTTTGACCTTATTTTCTCCCGCAATGCAAAGAGTAAACTCATCCAGGCGTTCGGCGGGGCCGGCCTTGACGGCTTCTTCAATGCCTATAAGAGTGCCCTGGAGGGTGTAGGAGCCCCTAAATGCCCTCTCTTTTTCATCACTAACCACGACGACGCAACGGAGAGTTCACCCGTCACTGATTTCCGCTCCAAGGAAGGCGCCCTTACGGCGTTTACGCTTATGAGGAGCCTCAATACCGCCTCGATGATCTACGGAAGCCAGGAGGTTGCATACGGTTCCACAATCAATTTCTTCAACACGCAGAGTTTTGCCTGGACCACCCAGCCGGAGTATTTTGCAGCCTATAAGGAAGCAATGGCCGCGGTAGGGAAGTTTGACCGCAGCAAGGCCCTTACAGTATACTGTGACGGCAAGGTGGGCATAGTCCAGTACGAAGGCAGCGGCGCCCTGGTTGTAAACGCCGGAGCCGTGAAGGCCAACGTGACTCTTCCTTCCGGCGGCGCGTTGACGCTGGATCCGTACTCGTTCAGCGTGTTGCCACAGTAATATTTTTTGACTAAATTTGCCCTTACTAAACTGATCCCAATGAAAAAACTCCTTATCGCGTTATGTGGCCTGGCTGTTGTTGCCGGTTGCACAAAACCCGCAAATAACGGGGACAATAACAACGGTTCATCCTCTGAAAATAAGGTAATTGAGACTCCCTCTTTTGCCAAAGGCGCCGACGTAAGTTGGCTCTCCGAGATGGAGGCAAATGGCAAAACCTTCAAGAAAAAGGACGGAACCACCGCCGACTGCTTCGAGGTCCTCAAAGACTGCGGCGTAAACTCAATACGTCTTCGCGTATGGGTGAATCCCACTGGCGGATGGAGCGATAAGAAAGATATGGTAGGGCTTGCCCAGAGGGCTGCCAAGGCCGGTATGGCCCTTATGGTGGACTTCCATTACAGTGACTTTTTCTGTGACCCTTCCCGCCAGGATATTCCCAAAGACTGGCAGGCCGATGCCGCTAATATTAACAAAATGGCAGCACATGTGAAGGAACATACTACAGATGTGCTTCAGGCTTTGAAATCGGCAGGCGTAACACCTGCATGGATACAGATAGGAAATGAAACCAAAAACGGAATGCTATGGCCTATCGGAAAACTGTGGAAAACCGGATCTGAAACAGTTGGAGGGAAAGATGCGTTCAATGACCTTTACAAATCTGGCTACAATGCCGCAAAGGCGGTATTCCCTACCGCCCTTGTGGGCCCCCATCTAAATAACGCCTACGATGACAACGACTGGTGGTTCAAAGATCGTAAGGATGCCGGTTGCAAGTTTGACATGATATGCCTGTCTCACTATCCCCAGGCCCAGACGAAGATGACGCCGGCAGAGTGCAATACCGCGGCCGTGAGCCGTATAAAGGCTCTTATCGGCACATATAATGTCCCCGTGATAGTGTCCGAGGTTGGCGTCAAGACTCCCGACAACGAGACCGAGGCCGCCAATATCCTGAAGGAGTTTATGACTGCCGTGAAGCAGATTTCCTCCTGCAAGGGCGTTTTCTACTGGGAGCCGGAAGTCTATGACTGGTGGAAACCCTCCGTTTACAGTTCACTGGGATGGAACTCATACAATATGGGCGCCTTCCTTAGCGGAGGACGCCCGTCAAAAGTTATGGATGCTCTCTGTAACTAGAGTTCCCAGGCCAGTGCCGATGCACCAAGGATGGCGGCGTCGGATTCCTTAAGTTGAGAGAATACAATCTGTACCTTTCCCTTCCACAGGGAGAGTACGTTCTCGTCCATCGCTTTCTGGATGGGCTCACGCAGGAATTCCTTTGCGCGGGCCAGGCCGCCGAAGAGCACAATGGCTTCAGGAGCGGAGAAGGCAATGAAATCTGCGAATTTCTCACCAAGGATACGGCCGGTGAATTCAAATACCTTGAGGGCAAGTTTGTCACCGTCCTTTGCCGCCTCATAGACGTCCTTTGACGTAATCTTGTCCAGGGAACGGAGTTCTGAGGGCTCATCACTCATTTCCAGCCATTCACGTGCGGTGCGGGCTACGCCGATTGCGCTGCAGTATGCCTCCAGGCAGCCGGTTTTGCCGCAGTTGCACTGACGGCCGTTGTGACGAACGGCTGTGGTGTGGCCAAGTTCGCCGGCAAAGCCGTCGTGACCGTAAACCACGTTACCGTCAATAACGATACCTGATCCCACGCCGGTTCCCAGGGTAATCATAATGAAATTCTTCATACCGCGGGCGGCGCCGTAAGTCATTTCACCCACGGCGGCGGCGTTTGCATCGTTGGTAAGGGACACGGGAATGCCGTTCATCTGCTCTGAGAGCAGTTTTGCGAATTCCACTTTGTCGTGGGCCCAGGCCAGGTTGGGGGCGCATTCAATGGTGCCGGTGTAGTAGTTGCCGTTGGGGGCGCCTACGCCGATACCGCGGATGCGGCCTTCTGCGCCGGCCTCAGCGATGATATGGTTGAGGGCCTCTGCAAGTTCTGCGATGAAGGGCTCTACGGTGGTGTGGTTGTCCGAGCGGATGACTGTCTGCGCCAGAACGGTACCACGGGCATCCACGATGCCGCATTTGGAGGTCTGTCCTCCGATGTCAATGCCGATTACTAAGTCTTTTGCCATAATTATGCTTTCTTAATCTTTGAGCCTACGACTGCAAAATAGAGGATGAATGCAACGCATACTGCAAGCACCCAGTAACTTGCCATATAGTTCACCTTGTCTGCGATGAAGTTCTGGAGGAGCGGAACGATACCGCCGCCAACTACCATAGCCATAAAGATACCTGAAGCGCGCTCAGTTGCCGAGCCAAGGCCTTCTACGGAGAGGTCGAAGATTGTACCCCACATAACGGAGGTGCAAAGGCCGCAGAGGACAAGCAGGAGCGCTGCGATGGGGACCTGAACCATACCGAAGCCGCTGCCGGTGAATACGGGCATCTTTACCCAGGAGGCGTTGCCCAGGAAGATGGCAAGGACCAGGAGGAGGAGGGCCACTGCCGATACGCAGGTGAGTTGGGTGCGGGAACTTACCTTACCGGAGATTGCGGAAGAGATAAGACGGCCGACAAGCATCAGGAACCAGTATGTACCTGCGACGAAGCCGGCGATGGCAACTGCGGAAGCGGGATCCATACCTGCGCCCTTGACGGGATCAGAGAGGTAGAAGTTGAGGGTTCCGGGGATACCTACCTCAACGCCCACATATACGAAGATGGCAATTGCGCCAAGGATGAAGTGCCTGAACTTGAGGGGATTCTCCACCTGGCCTTCCACTGCCGTTGCCTCCGGGTTCTGGATGGGAACGAAGAGGAGGATGACGAATGCAACTGCAAACACGCCCATTGCCATAAAGAGGAGGGTGTTAACGTCAGAGATAAGGGTGTCGTGGGTAAGGGTGCCGATCATAGAGCCCACCAGCATAGGGGTGAGGGTTCCCATCAGGGAGTTGAAGGAACCGCCGATCTGGATGTACTGGTTGGAGCGCTTGCCGCCCAGGATCTTCAGCATAGGGTTCACCACGGTGTTGAGCATACATACGGAGAAACCGCAGATGAATGCGCCAAGCAGGTATACGAAGAAGTTGGTGGGGATGCTGCCGATGGTGCTGCCCACGCCTACGATACCTGAAAGGAACTGGACAAATACGCCAAGGAGGCCTACCAGCAGGGCTGCGAGGATGGTGAACTTGTAACCCTTCTTCTTGAGGAGGTTGCCGGCGGGGATGCCCATAATGGCATATGCCAGGAAGTTCATCATATTACCCATCATGCCAAGGGTGTTGGAACCCTCGATGCCGGGCTGCATTTTCCAGATGTTGCCGATAGGGGCGGCCAGGTTGGTGACGAATGAGATCATTCCAAAGAGGAAGATCATGGTGATAACAGCGATGATGTTGCTGTTTTCTTTGGTTTTAGTCATTGTTATAGTATTAGAGTTAAAAATATTTTCGTTTAGTTTTCAAATTTAAGAATTTTCCCTTTGATTTACAATAAAGCCGACAGGGAATCGTAGTACTTTCTTGAGACCGGCACGGGATCCAGGCCATCCCTGTCAAGTTTTGCAAGGGCGTAACCGTTGAGGTCCTTCCTTACAAGTTCAACGTGGTCTGCGTTTACAAAATATGACCTGTGGCATCGCACAAGGCCGTGTTTGGTGAGAGTCTCCTCCAGCGCGCGCATAGAAGAGCGAAGTGTGAAATCCTTTACCCGGCCGTTGTCAAGATGCACGATATGCACGTAATTGTCCTCCGCCTCTATATATAATATGGCAGGGGAGGAGATGATGAACTTCAGGCGCTTTTGGTCGTCGTGGAAGCGCACCAGGGATTTGTCGTCTGCGGGAACCGGCTGTCTGGAGCCTCCAAGGATGTGCAGTTGAATGGCCTGCGTGAGTATAACGTATGGGAAAATGACTATTCCTCCAAGGTACAGGATGCCTGTGGACATTACTGTGAAATAAGGTATGGCCGGTCTCCATTCTATCCCCAGCAGGATGGACCAGAAGAGTCCGGTTGATACGATTTCCCCCACGCACCACGTGATGTAAAGCGGCCAGGAGAGTTCCAGCACGTGCCTCAGGATAAAGAGCAGCATACGGCTGAGCACCATTACCCCCAGCAGAATGAGAGTTGTAAATATCAGATTTTCAGCGAAATAGCCTTTTCCTACGCCCAAAAAGTCAGTTATGTCGAAGGGGTGATAGGCCAGTGTGAAGAGGAAATAGAAGAGCGGAATCACCGTGAAGTGGAGGATATTGGCGCTCATCCGGTAGAAATTACGTGAAATTGCTGTCATTCGTCACAAATTTGCTGGGACGAATATACAAAAAATATTTCATTCGTCCCAATTTTGTTACTTTCGTCCCTAAATACGCGTTTTCGTCCCAGAAATCCCGTTTTTCGCCTCATAAATTTTCCCACCCTGTCAATTTGGGCTATTTTTGCCCTGAAAAACCGAGAAAAAACAGTAAAAACTATGCAGACTATCCCTATTTTCTTCTCCGTTGACGAGCATTACGTGCCCTACCTCGCAGTGGCCCTGAAATCCATAAAAGACAACGCTTCAGAGCGCTATCTCTATCATATTCATATACTTAACGACAATATTTCCATGGCCGGCAAAGCCGGTTTGGCTGCTTTTCAGAGTGATAATTTCAAAATTGAGTTCCACTCGCTGACCAGGAAACTGAAGTGTCTTGACGGTCTCCGCAGTCACAGGTTCACGGCTTTCAGTTCCTTAAGCATTTATTTCCGCCTCTTTATCCCTGTTCTTTTCCCTCAATACGACAAGGGAATATACCTTGACGCCGATCTAGTTGTCCCTGGAGACATCTCCTGGCTTTGGGAAGAACCCCTTGGTGACAAATACATCGGTGCAGTTGCCGATTACAGCATCCAGCATATCGGCCCCTTTATGAAATATATAGATGAATACGTGTGCGTTGACCACAGGAGATATGTGAATTCGGGCGTCCTTCTTATGAACCTCAGGGCGCTGAGGGATAACGATATCACGGGTAAGTTCCTTCACTGGCTCTCGGAGTACTCACTTGGTACGGTTGCCCCGGACCAGGACTACCTCAATGCGCTTTGCAAGCACCATATCCAGTATCTGGACCCGTGCTGGAACTGTATGCCGGGCGGTTCCGTGACGCAGTTCGACAATCCCCAGATCATTCATTTTAACCTTGCCGCAAAGCCCTGGCTCAATGAGACTGTGCCATATGACGAGGTTTTCTGGAAATACGCCCTTCAAAGCGGCTACTATGATGAGATAAGGGCCCGGAGGACCGCTTTCCTTACAAACGCCAATGCTGTGAAGGCTTACCGTGAAGGCATAGACGCGCTTGTCCGTATGGCCACTGAACTGACTCATTCAACCGTATCTTTCCGCCTATGCTCCTAGTCACTCCCGGAAGGGAACTGGCCATTGAAAACATAAGGAGAGCGGTCCTGGATGGCAGGTTCAACGACAAAACCGAGCCCTTTGACCCGGAAATTACTCCTGAGGCGCTAAAGGCCGATATACTTGGCTACGTATCCCGCCTGAACTCTCCGGTTCAGAAACTCAAAACCGCCGCTGCGCGGGCCGTGGTAGACTCCTGGGTGAGAAAGTGGAGTGAGCCGGTGAACGAAATAACCGGCATCAGGAACCTTTTTACCGTCCAGGGCCCCGCCTTCCTTACCAGCAACCACTTCAACCCTTTTGACAACGGCGTCCACCGCACCCTTTCCCGCCTGACGGGGCGTGACCGCCTTGTTGCCATAAGCCAGGGAACCAACTTTGTGATGCCCGGGCTCAACGGTTTTATCCTTAGAAATATAGATGTTATTCCACTCATACAGGAGCCCTCGTATATGAACGGGGCCTTCCGTACCCTTATGAGGCGGAATCTTGACCGGAACCGCTTTATCCTAATTTACCCCGAGCAGGAGATGTGGTTCAACTACCGCAAGCCCCGTCCCGGAAAAAGGGGGGCCTTCCTCTTTGCCGCGGAGTACGGCGTCCCGGTGGTCCCTACCTTCGTGGAAATGGTGGATCTTCCGGGAATTGCGGCCCCCGGCTTTCACGACGTAAAACTTGTCCTGCACGTGCTGCCGCCCATTTTTCCGGACCCGGAGAAATCGGCCCGGGAGAACAGTTTCATCATGTGCAGGGCCGATTTTGAAGCCAAAGTCCGCTGCTACGAGCAGTGCTACGGGCGCCCTCTCACTTACGAATTTTCAAAAGAAGACATAGCCGGCCTTATATAGCATTAAGATTCTTTTCATTTTTTGCCGAATTTGTTGTATATTTGCGTGATTTGGATGACAAATTCGTAAAATATATTATAATCCCACTTTTTTATGGCAGAAATTAAGAAAAGAGTCTATCGTTTCGGCGGAAAGCACGCTGAAGGCGATGGCAAGATGAGAGAACTTCTTGGCGGCAAGGGCGCAAACCTGGCCGAGATGAACCTCCTTGGCATGCCGGTTCCCGCCGGTTTCACCATCACCACCGAATGCTGCACGGAGTACTATCGCCTTGGCGGCGGTTACACCCCTGAACTCAAGGCCGATGTAGCGGCTGCCCTCGAGGCAACTGAAAAGATCATGGGCAAGAAATTCGGTGACGCGGAAGATCCCCTCCTTGTCAGCTGCCGTTCCGGCGCCCGCAGTTCCATGCCCGGTATGATGGACACCATCCTCAATATCGGCCTTTGCTCCAAGACCATTCCCGGAATGATCAAGAAGACCGGCAACCCCCGTTTCGTTTATGATGCATACCGTCGTCTCATCATGATGTACTCAGATGTTGTGATGGAGAAGGCAGAAGGCATCGAGCCCGCAGACGGCATGGGTATCCGCCAGCAGCTTGACCGTATGATGGAAGAGGTCAAGAAGGCCAACGGTTACAAGTCCGACACCGAACTTACCGCAGACCAGTTAAAGGATCTTGCAGAGGCTTTCAAGGTACGCATCAAGGAAGTCCTTGGTGTTGAGTTCCCTGACGATGCCCAGGCACAGCTTTGGGGCTCAATCGGCGGCGTGTTCAAGAGCTGGAACGGAAAGAGGGCTATCCGCTACCGTCAGATCGAGCACATTCCGGACGACTGGGGAACAGCCGTGAACGTTCAGTCAATGGTGTTCGGTAATATGGGTGAAACCTCCGCTACCGGTGTTGCTTTCTCCCGTAACCCCGCCAATGGTGACAATAAATTCTATGGTGAGTGGCTCATCAACGCCCAGGGTGAAGACGTGGTTGCAGGTATCCGTACCCCCAACCCCCTGAACGAGGCCACCAAGAGTGAGAAGAACAAGAACCTGGCTTCCCTTGAAAAGGCTATGCCTGAGGTTTACAAGGAACTTGACGAAATCCGCAAGCGTCTGGAGGACCACTTCCAGGATATGCAGGACATCGAGTTCACCATCCAGGAAGGCAAACTCTGGATGCTGCAGTGCCGCATTGGCAAGCGCACCGGTCTTGCTGCCCTCCAGATGGCAGTCGATATGGTTGAGGAAGGCCTCATCGATGAAAAGACCGCAGTTATGAGGGTTGCTCCCGCACAACTTGACGAGGTCCTTCACCCCATCCTTGACCCCGCTTCAGAGAAGAAGGCCGAATGCCTTGCGCAGGGTCTTCCCGCATCTCCGGGCGGCGCCGTGGGTCAGATCGTATTCACCTCCGAGGACGCTATCGCCTACGCAAAGGCCGGCAAGAAGTGCATCCTTGTCCGTGAAGAGACTTCCCCTGAAGACATCGACGGTATGCACGCTTCCGTGGGTATCCTCACAGAGCGCGGCGGCATGACTTCCCACGCAGCCCTTGTGGCCCGCGGCTGGGGCAAGTGCTGCATCGTGGGCTGCGACGCCCTCAAGATCAACTTCAAGGACAAGACCGTTACCTTCGCAGGTGTCGGCAAGTCCTTCAAGGAAGGCGAGTGGCTCTCACTCAACGGCGCAAAGGGTCTTGTGTACGCAGGTGCCATTGAGACTATGGATGCCTCTGAGAATCCTCTCTTCGCCAAGTTTATGACAATGTGCGACAAATTCCGCAAACTCGGTATCCGCACCAACGCAGATACTCCGGAAGATGCAGCACGCGCACTCAAGTTCGGCGCCCAGGGTATCGGCCTGTTCCGTATAGAGCACATGTTCTACGGCCGTAACAGTGAGCAGCCGCTCTCCAAACTCCGCAAGATGATCCTCTGCAACACGGACGACGAACGTAAGGCCGCCCTTGCAGAACTTGAGCCTTATATGAAGGCCGCCGTCAAGGAAACCCTCCGCGTTATGGACGGCAAGCCCGTCGTGTTCCGTCTCCTTGACCCGCCGCTCCATGAGTTCGTACCTCAGGGCGAGGACAAGAAGAAAGAACTTGCAAAGGACCTTGGCATTTCCGTGAAGGAAGTTGAGAAGCGTGGCGAGAGCCTCCACGAGGTCAACCCTATGATGGGTCACCGTGGTGTACGTCTGCACGTTTCCTTCCCTCTGATTGCCGAAACCCAGTATCGCGCAATCTTCACCGCCACCGCAGAACTCCAGAAGGAAGGCCTGCACCCTCATCCGGAAATCATGATCCCCGTCACCATTTCCGCTCGTGAACTCAGTTTCCAGAAGGTTATCTGCGACCGAATCAAGGCAGAGGTTGAGACCAGGACCGCCCAGCAGATCGACTACCAGTTCGGTACTATGATCGAGATCCCCCGCGCTGCCCTTACCGCAGACCGCATGGCCCGTACCGCAGAATTCTTCAGTTTCGGTACCAATGACCTCACCCAGATGACCTTCGGCTTCAGCCGTGACGATATCGGCACCTTCATGGGTGACTATCTTGGCAACAAGATCCTGGATTCCGATCCTTTCCAGACCATCGATGTCAAGGCCGTTGGTCAGCTTGTGAAACTTGGCGTTGAGAAGGGCCGCAGCAAGCGTTCAGAACTTCAGTGCGGTATTTGCGGTGAGCACGGTGGTGATCCCGCATCCATCGAGTTCTTCAACACCATCGGCATCGACTACGTATCCTGCAGCCCGTTCCGCGTGCCTATCGCACGTCTGGCCGCCGCTCAGGCTCAAATCAAGCAGTCAAAGTAATCTCCGCTGCGTGGAGTTAAAACGCTGAAATTCAGTGGATTATGTAAATCAGGGTGCTCGAAACCGAGCACCCTGATTTGTGTAATATACTGATAATCAGAAATTTGTCTCCACGGCCTAAAGCAGTTTCGCTGCAGTGTCTGACAGTTCTGAACGTTCTCCCTTACGCAGGAATACGTGCTCGAACAGGGCCTGGCCCCTCATCTTTTCTCCAAGGTGCGTGAGGCCGTTTGACCACTGGTCCAGGAAGGGCTGGTCTATCTGGTAGATATCACCTGTGAATACCATCTTGGTGCCTTCTCCGGCACGTGTGATGATGGTTTTCACTTCCTGAGGGGTAAGGTTCTGGGCCTCGTCCACAATGAAGTATACCTTTCCGAGTGAACGGCCACGGATGTAGGCAAGAGGTGAAATAATGAGTTTCTCTTCACGGATGAGTCCCTCAATTTTCTGGAACTGTTTGCTTCCGGGCTTGAAGCAGCGCTTGATAACGTCAAGGTTATCCATAAGCGGCTGGATGTAGGGGCTCATCTTGGACTTCTGGTCTCCGGGAAGGAAGCCGATATCCTGCCCTCCAAGTACTACAGTGGGCCTTGTGAGGATTATCTGGTCATAACTGTTGCACTGCTCAAGTGCAGCGGCAAGCGCTATGAGGGTTTTACCGGTACCGGCGCCTCCTGTGAGTGAAACCAGCGGAAGATTGGGGTTGAGGCAGGCGTCAAGGGCAAATTTCTGTTCATCGTTGCGTGGCCTGATGCCGCAGGCCTCCTTGCTCTTCACCAGAACCACTTCCTTACGGTGGGCGTCGTAGCGGGCGCATACGGTGTCTCCGCCAAAGTTGAACTTATACAGTTGGTTGGGACGGGGTTCTTTATCGGCCACATCCTGCCACGGGAGGGCGTTGTCCTGACCGTAAGCAAGGCGCTGAAGGGCGTCGGTGTTGGCATCGGCCACAATAACCTCTTTCTCGATGCCCATCATTGCTTCGTCGTCCACACGGTCACGGAGGTAATCCTGGGCGGCCATCCCAACGGCCTTTGCCTTGAGGCGGAGGTTGATGTCCTTGGTTACAAGCGCCACAAACTTTGAAGGGTGCGTGTCCCTTACCCACATTGCGGTGGAAAGGATACGGTGGTCCTGGATATCGTCACGGAAAAGGTCCTGATACTCAGGGGCAAACGGGTGGTTGGGCTCAATCTTGATATAACCCAGTTTCTTTCCAAGCGGAACGCCGCGGGGGCCGAAATCGTGCTTGTCCGTGAGTTTGTTGATCTCGCGCATAAACGCGCGCGCGTTAAAACTAAGGTTGTCCTCACCCTTCTTGAACTTGTCCAGTTCTTCGATGACGGCGATTGGAATCACAATGTCATTGTCCTGGAACTGTTTCACGGCATTGAAGTCGTGGAGGATGATGTTTGTGTCTAAGACAAATATTTTGGCCATAGTGTTATGGGTTAGTCTTCCCCTTCCATTGAACTCATCAGGGATTCAAGGATGTGGGGGAGGTCTGTTCTGTCTGTGAGAACTACGCTGGGAGTGCTTATGTCAGGGTGGCCCAGCGGGAAGAAGACCACGTCCTGAAGCAGGAGTTCCGCGTCTACGTAGTCGTAGTCAATATCGGCAATCTGGATAATTACTCCCGGAACCTCTGCAAAGAGGACGCGGATAGGGAGTTCACCGGAATATGCGCGGCAGATGTCGTCGATGCAGATATTGGCTCCGGAAGCGGCCCCGCACATAGCCCTGAGGGCGGTCATAAGCCCGCCGCCGCTCACCGTTGCGCCGGCCTTTACTATTCCGTCTTCAACCAGTTCACGCACTACCTCGTAGCAATCCATAAAGTAATCGGCGTCTCCAATTTCCGGGGCCGATGAGGGAGTTGCGCCCACGGCCTGCGCCAGGCGGGAGCCGCCCATACGGAAATCGCAGGTGTCAAACGGGATGTAGATAATCCAGTCCGATCCTTCCGGGAGGAACTTTGCCGGGCATTTTCTCCGCTTGGACATCCTGGGATTGGATGTGCGTAGTTCCAGAAGAAAGGACTCTTCCTCTTCCTGGGCCTCAAGTTCGTCGTCTGCCGTGACGGAAGCCTTGAAAGAGACTGAAGGAGTACCTGAAGTGAGGCTGTACTTTGAAATCTTTACGCCAAGGGCGTCTATGAAGGAACAGGCAGCCTCTACGGAATCGTAAAACGCGGCAGGAAGGCCGATAGGGGAATCTTTCCACTTCCAGTCTGCTTTAAGCATAAGGTCTTCCATCCTGAAATGGCCGCTTAGCCAGATGGCATCCAGGAGCCCCTGAGCCACCTTTCCGGCAGTATAAGACCCGGCAAACTCCAGCGGTACCGTGCTTCTTGCGTGCTCCACGGCAAGGGCATAGGAATCTATCTCCGATTCCTCAAATGCGAAATTTCCCGGTACCTGGTCCAGGTGTTCGTCTGCCAGGGTTGCGGGATCACCGTCAGGTTCCAGCGGAGGCTCCACGGTGCACTCATGGAGCATTTTGGCAGGAGAGAGCGGCATAGGCACCCCGTCCAGGATGTAGGAAGCGTTCAGGAGTTCTGTCATAGCATTCAAAGGTAGTAAAAAAATCTTATCTTTGTACTATGGAATTCACTTTGGATGCGTACAATTCTCTTATGGAGGATATCTTCAGGCGGTTCCCGTCAGTGCAGAAAGACGGGTTCACTGCCGGCGCATACAAGCCCGGGCTGGATAGGATGCTCTCTTTTGACCGCTATCTTGGTTATCCATCCCGGCAGTTTAAATCCATCCACATAGCAGGGACCAACGGCAAGGGGAGCGTAGCAAATCTGGTGGCCAGCGCACTCCAAAGTTGCGGGTTATCGGCAGGACTGTTCACTTCCCCTCACATTTTGGACTTCAGGGAGAGAATAAGGGTGAACGGCCTTATTCCGGTGGAGTATGTCTTTAAACAACTCACATCTTGGATGCCCTGGATAGTGGAAAACGACTTATCTTTCTTTGAAATCACCACCGGACTGGCCTTTAAATACTTTGCCGACTCCGGGGTGGATTACGCGGTGATTGAAACCGGCCTCGGCGGCCGGCTTGACTCCACAAATATCCTTGAAAAGCCGGAGATTATCATTGTCACTTCCATAGGATTGGACCATATGGCCCTTCTTGGAGATACTCTTCCAAAAATTGCCGCAGAAAAAGCCGGAATTTTTAAGGAAGGTGTACCCGCGCTCGTTGGTGAGGCTCTTCCGGAGACCAGGCCGGTGTTTGAGGCCAGGGCAAACAGTTTTTGCCCGCTGTTTTTTGCAGAGGAGATGAATCCGGCCTTTTGGGACAGGCGTGAGGAGATTCTTTCCCATATGGACCTTGGCGCTGATGTCCAGCGTAAGAACCTGAGGACTGTCCTTTCTGCACTTGAGATTCTTGGTATCAGGGATGAGCGGATTCTTGGCGGCATCATTCATGCCGCCCGCAACATGGAATTCCACGGCAGGTGGGAGAGGCTTCAAAGCCAGCCGCTGGTAATAGCCGATATCGGCCATAACGCCCACGCGCTGAGTCATAACTTTGCCCAGTTGGAGGCAATGAATCGGCCCCTTATCATAGTCTACGGCATTATGGCCGATAAAGACCTTGATGCAATCATCCCCCTGATGCCCCGTAAGGCCAAATACATTTTTACATCTCCGGCAACGCCCCGTGCCCTCCCCGCCGGAGAGATAGCCAGGCGTTTCGCGGCCCCGGCAGTTGTAATTGATTCCGTTCAGGACGCCGTCCGGAAAGCCCTGGAACTTTCATCGCCCGATACCATAATATATATAGGAGGCAGCACTTTTGTCGTGAGCGAAGCGCTTCCCCTCTTTGAGTAGCACAATTCTTGAAATGGACTCAAGATATGAAACGAATACTACTATCACTGCTCGCTGCCCTCACCTGGGCCGGGGCAATAAATGCGGCACCTATGTCTGAAGACGGTCACACCTTAACTGCCCTCTGGAAGCAGTACGATGAAGCCTCAAAGGCCGATTTACCCAAAAAGGAAGCCTCCATCCTGGAGCAAATCAAGAAGGAAGCCATGGAAAAACGCCTCCCAGTGGATTTCTGGGATGCGGCAACCCAGTACGTTACAACCGTGCAGCGGCGTGACTGGAAGCAGAGAGACGCTCTCCGTGAAGCCCTTGCAAAGGAAGTGGAGGAGTTCAATGAGCCCATTATCACCTTCCTCTGGATGGACGAGTGGAAGGGCGTAAGCCATGATGAACTCTGGAAATACATCCAGGAGAACCCTCTGGAGGGCAATAATCCTGCCCTTCACCGCGGAATGATAGGATTCCTGAACGCCGCTCTCACTCAGTTTGTGGAGTCGGATGAGGAGTGGGCGCACTGGCGCCTTCTTAACGGCAGGTACTCTGAGCCTGTTGTGAAGGCACTTGAGAAGATGGTTGAAGGGAAATACCCCCAGGAGGGAGCCCTCAAGTATTATCTTCTTGGAAGGAAATACAACTCCGTTCAGGAAAGGTCCCGGAAGCGGGCCGCCCTGAAGGAACTCCAGGATGCCTACAAAGGCACGGCCCTGGCACTGTTCCCGGAAGGAGACCTTCTGGGGATGGATTATCATGACCTTGAGGACAGCAAAACCTCTACATCGGCGCAGTATAAGGCATTCTATGACAGGTGCAAGGACTTTGAGAGCCGCCGCACCGCGTTCCGTAACAAGGAATTGAAAATTGCATCCAGATACTATAACGTCAGTAGTATCTGCAACACGCTTACCTCCCAGGATCTGGGGCTCAGCATAGACAAGGACGCAATAACGGTCCTTTTCCGTAACCTTACATCGGCAACGGTTAAACTTTATAAGGGCAAAACCGTTGTAACTACGTGGAACGCCAAGAATCCCACCGGAAGTTTCTATGTGCGTGACACCGTGCGCCTGGCCCTTCCCGGCCTCCCGGACGGCAGTTACAGGGCGGAGGCCGTGAACGGGAAAATATCGGCCTCAGATACATTTGACCAGTACACCCTCTCCATTGCTACCCGCACGGACGCGGAGGGACGCAAGGTTTATGTGGCCGATTACGACTCCGGAAAGCCCCTCTCCAAGGTGACTCTCCTCCTTATGAAGGGAGACACCGAGGCTGCCCGCGCAACCCTTAAACTGGACGGCTTCACGCTTATACCATCGGCCCTTGAAAAGGCCATCAACGCCCATCCAAGGACGTATTATAACTACGTTGCCGTGAGCGGAGACCGCCGCTCCCGCAGCGTGGGCGTCATAAGGGATGCCTCTACGTATATTCCCCGCACAGGTATCAGATGCAACGTCTACAGGGACCGCGGAGCCTACAATCCCGGAGACTCCCTCCAGTTCAAGGCCGTTGTGTTCCAGGGAGACCCTATGCTCAAGATGAACGTGTGCAAGGGCCGGAAACTTGACGTCACGCTTTATGACTCTGAGAGCAACCGCCTTGAGACAAAGAGGCTTGTAACCGGAGACTTTGGCTCTGCAAGCGGCGGATTTACCCTTCCCACAGGCCTCAGGAACGGATTTTTCCGCCTGGAGATAGTGGACGTTTCCACAAAGGATGTCCTTGCCTGGGACAGTTTCAGGGTGGACGAATTCGTGCTTCCTACCTTCGACCTTAGTTTTGACAGCCGCACTGAACTCTATATGGTGGGCTCCAGGGTGCCCGTGAGCGGCAAGGTCACAAGTTACTCCGGCCACGGACTCTCCGGCGCCCGCGTACGCATAAAGGTGAATTATTGGTCTGAGAATATCGTCCTTGAGGAGGAGCATCCCCTAGAGGCCGATGGAATCTTCCGCTTCGAGGTCCCCGCAAACGAAGAAGGCTACTACCACGCGGAAATAACGGTCATAGACGCTACCGGAGAGACTCTTTCGTTCACGGACGGCTTCTACGTAGGTGATGAACTTGGCGTTGGAATCAGCATTCTTGGTACTGAGGACGCGGAATTTGTCCTCCCGTCCGACGGGAGCGGCGGCTGGCGCTGGAGAATGGAACCCCGCCACGTTGTCCGCGGTAACGAAATCCGCGCAAAGTTCCAGGCAAAGGACGCTCAGGATAACCCCGTGCCGCTGGAGGTGGCATACGAACTTGCCGGTCAGGGAGGAATTGTCCCTTCCGGAGAGGAAGTCAGGCTCCCCGTCAAAAAGAGCGGCCTTTATACCATCAAGGCAACAGTCAAGGCACAACTCCCGGACGGCAAAGAGGTTAAGGAGAATGAGGAAGTAAAGGTCCTTGTGCTCCTTCCGGGAGAAAAGGAACTTATGGTTGACGGTTCACGCCTATTCATCGGCGGCCCTTCAACCGTTGATGGCCGTATTGAGGCCGTGATGGGATCGGCCGATGGCGACGCCTGGGCCATCGCAACAGTCTACGGCAAGGACAGCGAGGTCCTTCAGACTTCCCGCCTTACCGCAAAGGACGGAAGGCTTATGGATATCGGCCTTGATTATAAGGAGTCCTGGCCGGATGCAGTGCGCCTCCAGGTGTTCTATTTCCTCCACGGCAAGGCCGTAAGTTATGAGCGCCAGTACCGAAGGAGTGTCACTAAACTTGCCCTGCCGCTTACATTCTCAAGCTTCACGGATAAGGCATATCCCGGCAGGGAATATACCTTCACTCTAAAGACCGAACCCGGCGTAGAGGCCCTTGCGGCAGCCTGGGACAAGAGTATGGACGCTATCGCGCGTAACTACTGGTCCCAGGTGAACCAGGCCGATTACTCCGTGCCGATGGTGTACGTCCACTCAGCCTGCGGCAGCGTTGGAAACGGTTACGATTACTATGACGACGATCCGCGCTTTGTGGCCTATGGCACCAAGAGTCTCAAGATGGCCCGCACCAATGGCGCCGTGATGCTTGACGCCGCGCCCGCCATGGCCGCGGTGGAAGAGGAGTCCATCCAGTATGAGATGGCGGCCGATGAATCTATAGAGGGGGCCGATATCCCCGAGGACGTTGCCATCCGCAGCGAATTCCTCCAGGCGCTTACCTTCCAGCCTCATCTTGTATCGGCCGTGGATGGCACTCTCACCTTCAGTTTCCGCACTTCCGACAAACTTTCCACCTATTATGTACGCGTGTACGCGCACGACCCTTCAATGAGAAACGCCATTGCGGAAGGGGAGATGGTGGTGAGTCTTCCCGTAAAGGTTGCCATGCAGGAGCCCCGTTTCCTCTATGAAGGCGACGTCTGGGATGCTGCAATCACTGTTTCTTCCGTGGCCGATGCTCCCGTCTCCGGCGTTATCGCCCTCCAGTGGGAAGGCGGCAGCGCCCAGGTGCCCGTCACCGTTCCCGCCGGTGAAACCCTCACAAAGGTCATTAATGTGGCGGTACCCTCTGTCATTTCGAGCGAAGCCGAGAAATCTCTCACCTTCACTGCCGCCTTCATCGCCTCCGAATTCTCTGACGCGGTCCGCGTGACTGTGCCCGTATACCCCGCGGCGCAGGAACTTACTGAGGCCCACTCCGCCGTTCTTCACGCCGGTGAGGACCGTGACGCGCTCCTGCGTGAACTCCGTTCCCGCTTTGTGAACGTTCCCGGAAACAAGGCCGTCCTCAATGAAATCACCGTCCTAGATATGGTGAAGGACGCCATCCCGTCCCACGTAGAGCCCCAGGGTAACGACGTCCTGTCCCTCTCCGAGGCCTGGTATGTGCGTCTTATGGCTAATAAGCTTATGACAGAGGAAGAGGCGCTTTCTTCCGCGTCGCTTCGCGACCCTATCCGGGCAAATGCTCCAGAAAGCGCCTCTTCCTCTGTTGAGGACCTTATTGCTAAGATTCTGGCCTGCCGTAACGCGGACGGAGGTTTTGGGTGGTTCGAGGGGATGACATCGTCGCCGGTGATTACCGCCGTAATGCTGGAGCGCTTTGCAAAACTCCGCGACAGGGGCTTCAGCGTTCCGGATGTGACCTCATCCGTCAAATATCTGGATGCCAATCAGTTCGGGGACGTCCGTCCCTACTGGTGCGGCTGGCTCTCCGACGCCCAGTATATGCACGTCCGCGCTATGTACGCATCCGTTCCTTTCACTGAAAAGGCTGTTTCACAGAGTGAGAAAAAGCGCTGGGATGCCTTCAGGAAGGACGCAAAGAGTTACCTTACACCTTCTGCCAAGGAAGGAAGGGGCCTCAAGGGCCAGATCCTCTCCAAGGCACGGAGGCTCCTCACCCTCAGGAACCTCCTTGAGAGGGACGGCGGAATTGCCCTTGCCAAGGCCTGGGGAATTACCTCCTTTGCATCGGCCAAAATTGAGAAGTCCCTCAAGGCCGATGTGGCGTCCCTGCTTGAATACGCCGTAGAGCACCGTGACGGCGGCTGGTACTATCCCAACGCCGTTATGCCGTGGAGGGGCCTTCTTGAAAGCGAGGCTTACGCCCACGCCCTCCTCTGCGATCTACTTGCGGCCGAAGGGGACACCTCTTCCTCCGCGTTGCTTCGCAACCCTGTCCGGGCAAATGCTCCGGAAGGGGTGTCCCCTTCGGCTGTAGCAGACGGTATCCGTCTGTGGCTGATGCTTCAGAAGGAGACGCAGAAGTGGGATACGGAGCCGGCCTACATTGACGCCATTACCGCCATCCTGGATGGCTCCAAGGCCGTTTTGGATACAAAGGTGCTGGCTTTATCGGCCACCTATAAAGCCCCGTTCAAGGATATCAAGGCTGCAGGAAACGGCTTCACCATTGAGCGCCGCTTCTTCCTGGATGACAAAGAGATCCTGCCCGGAGACCCCGTGAAGGTTGGAGACAAGATCCGCATTGTGTACAAGATCTGGAACGGGGAGAACCGCTCGTTCGTGAAAGTGACGGCAGGCCGCGAAGCCTCCCTGAACCCCGTACAACAACTTTCCGGACACATTGGCTACGGATTCATCCGTCCGCTCAGAAGCGGATTCGTTTGGGGATTCACGCCTCAGGGCTACCGCAACGTGAAGGCATCGGCCACGGAATACTACTTTGACTCCTACCCGGAGGAAAAGACTGAACTCTCTGAGGAGTTCTTTGTGACCCGTGCCGGTTCGTTCCAGGCTCCCGTTACCGTGATTGAATCCCTCTACGCCCCTCATTACAGGGCAAATTCTGAATATAGAAAACCTTTAGAATCTTCATTATGAAGCGTTTACTAATAGTTATCGCACTTCTTGCGGGCTTTACTGCCCGTGCCCAGGAAACCTATACTTTTGCTCAGAGGGATACCTGTGAGCTTAAGCTGGATATTTATCGGCCCGCAGAGGCGGCTGAGGCTAAGCCTGCCGTTATGTTTGTCTTTGGCGGCGGCTTTATTTCCGGCGCCCGCAACGACAAATATCTGGTGGAATTCTACAACAAACTCACGGAGAACGGCTATCCGGTTGTGGCCGTGGATTACAGGCTTGGGATGAAGGGCGTGAAGGTTGGAAAAGGCCTCTCAGGCGCTTTCAAGGCGGCCAAAGCGTTTTATTACGCTCAGGAAGTGGGCGTTGAGGATGTGTTCTCGGCGGTTGCTTACCTCAGGGAGCACCCTGAACTTGGGATAGACACTGATAATCTTGTTGTTGCGGGAAATTCGGCCGGAGCCATCATTTCCCTGGCGTCGGAATATGCCGTCATTAGCGGTAAATGTGATATTCCTGACTTCAATTTCAAGGGCGTGATGAGTTTTGCCGGCGCCATCATCAGCACCAGCGGCGCACCTAAGTTCAAAAAGCAGCCGTGCCCCATCCTTATGCTTCACGGCACGGCCGACCAAGCGGTGAATTACAAGTCCTTCGGTGCCTTCGGGCGCGGCCTCTGGGGCAGCGACTACATTGCCCGTAAACTTGCCCTCAAGGAGTACCCTCACACCATCTACAGGTATGAGGACCGCACCCACGACATAGCCGCCTATATGCTGGTGGCCTGGCCGCAGGTGCTCTCCTTCCTCCAGAACGACGTAGAGAAGGGTACGCCCCGCTTCATCGATGCCACCATCGACGACCCCTCCCTCCCCACCTGGGGCAATATTTCCCTGGACGACATCTACTAACCTCCCCTTGTGGGGTTACCCTTTGCGGTTCTCCCTTTGCGGTGGAGGTTAATTGGCTGATAGATAGTAACTTACAGGATCCTTTGGGATAAAATCTTTTCCCAAAGGATCCTGTAAACCTTTAAGTATCAATCACTTGGCCTCCACTCGTGTTTGCTGGAAGTTATATCTTTGTAGCCAGAAAAACGAAACCCGATAACTTGGATTGCTCCAGAGGTTACCGGGAATGAACACTACAAAGATAACGATTTTCACTCTCTTTTCAAGGGAATTTGACGCATTGTGTAATAAAAAACTCTCACGCCGCCGCACTACCTGCGGTATTCCGAAACTTAAACAGCACGTGCCTGCCCCAGAATGGCCTGTAGACAGGGGTGGTGTCTTTTACCCCGGTACCGGGAATGGGGGTAAACGACACCATACGGCCCCAGAATAGCCTGTGGAGGGGGTGGGTGTAGTTCAAGTTTCGGATGGTCCTGTTGCCTCCAAATTTTCCATAAAGAAAGACGAAAAACCCTGCCACGCATCGGCCCTCTTTTGCATCTATAAAGTATGAAAGCAATTGTCAGAATTTCTATGGCGGCGCTGGGGCTGGTGGCCTTGGCCTGCACAAAGGGTACGTCCGATTATAACGTTTCCAAAGAGGCCGCATAC
>R27__coassemble_457_pt1 | contig 26297 bp, 25 predicted proteins | sample R27__metabat2_high_PE_018 | metagenome-assembled genome bin R27
TTGTCGGCATAAAGGTGTTTGACGGAAGATCTGTCATGGCTGTTATCGTTCGACAGGCGCTGGGATTCCGGGCTCTGAACCTGAGCAAATACGACTTTGACAAGGCTGACATGACGGACAAGAGCACCATCGATATGCCCGATGTCAAGTTCCCCAGGCCGCTGCGTGAATACCGCGTCGGCGGGATGCAGGTCTTCGAGGCTGATGCGGAGGACGACACAAAGCCCGTCCTTCTTTATATCCACGGTGGGGCTTACTGTCATAACTTCACGAAACATCACTGGAAGGTAATGGCCGAATGGGCCCGGGAATCCGGCTGTGGCATCGTCGCGCCCAACTATCCGCTGTTGCCACTTCATACCGCCACCGAGGCTCATCCCCCGATGATGCAGTTGTATGAGTCCCTTCTTGAGCGTTTTGATGCGGGGCGCATCGTGATTTCAGGAGACTCGGCCGGTGGTGGCTTCAGCCTGGCTCTTGCGCAGGAGGTCAGGGATACCGGGCTTCCTGTACCCGCGCATCTTATTCTCATAGCCCCGTGGGTTGATATGATGGGCGGAGATGCTTCCATCCAGAAGCATGACAACTGGCTGATGGTGAACACCCTTCCCCTCTTCGGCCGCGACTGGGCCGGAGACCTTGATATTCAGGACTATAGGGTTTCGCCCCTTTATGGTGACATGAGGGGCTTGCCACCTACAGACCTTTACGCTGGAACATGGGATGTCCTCTATACGGATGTGGTCAAGACTTTTAAAAAGATGAAGGAAGCAGGCGTAATTGTTAACCTGCACGTAGGTGAGAAGATGCCGCACGTTTACCCAATACTTCCGTGTCCTGAAGGCCGAAAGGCAAGGGCGGAAATATCAGGTATGCTGATGAATCCAAGTGTGTAAACCCTGTTATTCTCCTAGAAGAAACGTTATTGGAATTTCGAGGCGGGAAGCCCAGCAGGTCTCATTATGGTCGTGTCCCTCGAAGGCGAGGCTCCTGTAGTGGTCCTCGTCCCATCCTCTTGAGAGGAAGAGTGAATCCATCCTTTCCTGGTTGGGTCCGTAGGCGGCATCGTAGCCCGCTTTCCAGTAGTCCATATAGAGACGTGTGGTCTCCCTGTCCGGCATCCTGTCTGAGACATACCTGAGGAAGGCATCCGCGGCCACGAGCACTGCAAGGAGGACGATACCGATTATTCTTAATGCCTTTTTCATATTCCGAGTTGGTGAATGAAATGCTGCAGGATGTCCGGTCGGAGAAGCAGGGGGAACACAAGCCCGTAGACTGCCCCCCAGAAGTGAGCCGTATGACCGATATTGTCGGCGTTGCGCCTTGCCATATACCAGCAGTACAGGAGGTACAGCGGCGCGAAGATATACCCCGGAACCGGGATGGGAATGAGGTAGATGTATATCCCCATCTTCGGCTCGAAGAGGATGCTTGCGAACAGGATGGCCGATACCGCCCCGGATGCACCCACGGCGCTGTAGCTCCAGTCGTCCCTGTGCTTGAAGAGGTCCCAGAGGGAGGACACGATGATGGCCGTCAGATAGAGGACCACATAGAGGATCTGCCCGAGGGGCTCACCCCAGACGGCAGCGAAGTACTGCTCCACTACCCTGCCGAAGAAATACAGGGTGAGCATATTGAAGAAGAGGTGTCCCCATCCGCCGTGGACGAACCCGTAGGTCACAAGCTGCCACCACTTCCTGCGGTGCCATACATCGTGGGCGCTGAACTTCAGTTTGTCAAGGTCCAGGCCGCCATAGAAGCACAGGATGCTTACGGCGACGGTGAGGATGATAATGATGATGGTTACCATTACTGCAAATATACGCAATTACCCTGACAGCTGTTCATCTCTTCCAGGCGCCGGTCGAGCATTCTCCATAGCGCGTCCTGCTTAAGGAGGCCCCAGGGGGCATCCGTGAAGGTAGGCGGTACGCTGCTGACGATGCGGCCGATGGCGATATCCGGGCGGAGCCTCTCAAGGAAGGCGGCAAGAAGGTCTACGTACTCCTCCGGGCCCAGGCGGAGGAAACTGCCAGGATCCTCCTTGTACTCCTTTTCCATTGCCGTTCCTTTCAGTATCTGGAGTTGGTGGATCTTAAGGTAGGAAAGAGGAAGACCGTTGAGGACTGACGCCTCCTCAAGGATCATCTCATTCGTTTCTCCGGGGAGGCCGATAATGATATGGCCTCCTACCGGCACCTCCCTTCCGGCGGTTTCCACGATGGCCTCACGCGTGCAGGCGAATGTGTGCCCCCGGTTTACCCTTCTGAGGGTTTCATCGTAGACGGACTCGATTCCGTATTCCATCTCCACTATCCATCCCCGGCTCTTCAGCCCGGCGATGTAATCCAGTTTGGCCGCATCAACGCAGTCAGGGCGCGTGCCGATGACTAAGCCTTTTATTGCCGGATGGGAGAGCGCCTGCCCGTAGACTGAGCGCAACTCCTCCAGAGGTGCATACGTATTGGAAAACGCCTGGAAATAAGCCAGATACCCATCGGCCTTCCTGCCCCTTCCGGCGTGAAAGGCTATTCCAGCATCAATCTGTTCGGGGATGCTCTTTCCGTGGGTGTATGCCGGATGGAAGGCCTTGTTGTCGCAGAACGTGCAGCCGCCCACACCCACCCTGCCGTCACGGTTGGGACAGGTAAACCCGCCGTCCAGGACAAGGCGCTGGAGACGGAGGCCGTAGCGCTCCACATAACTGAAGGGCTTGTACCTCATCTATCTCAGGAAGAAGTAATAAACGGCTATCTGCACGGCGATTATAACCGGTACGCCCAGGGTGAACTTCCTGTCCCTGATCTTGTGGCGGAAGAGGTACATCGCAAGAAGGGCCCCGATGCTGCCGCCCACGATGGCCAGCCAGATGAGGGTATCCTCCGGGATGCGCCACCTGTCCTTCCTGGCTTTCCACTTGTCTACGCCATAGATGAGGAAGGTCAGGGCGTTGATTCCTATGAGATAGATTTCAAGGGTGGTCATCCCACTCATACCAATTTGGATTAACTTTCAAATATACGGAAAAACCTCCGGACGCTCAAATAAATGTCAGTGTACCTGCCATGGAAATAATTTAGTAACTTTGTCATCCCAAACTGAAACTACTGAAAGCATGTTCAACAAACACGATATCGACCGCGATGCCTGCCAGCTCTTCGGCGCCCAGGCCAGCAAGGGTTACGACTGGTGGTGGCACTCCTTCACAGGATACGATGCCGAAACCGGAGACGCTAAGCCCTTCTTCATCGAGTTCTTCCTCTGCAACCCCGCCCTAGGCGGAGACGAGCCCGTCTTCGGCCAGATCCCAGGGAAGCCGCAGAAGCCGTCCTACCTGATGGTCAAGGCCGGTGCCTGGGGTGAGGACGCTGCGCAGCTCCACCGCTTCTTCGGATGGAACCGCATCAAGGTTGACTGGGGCGTCCCGTTCAGGGTGGAGGCCGATGACTGCCTTGTCACCGAGGACCGCACCCATGGCCACGTGAAGGTGACGGGCGCCGCGTCGCACCCTGAGTGGATGTGTCAGGACGGCGAGATGTCCTGGGATCTCAAGATCCACAAGATAACGGCCTTCAATGTGGGATTCGGGGCCGATGAGGTGTTCCGCCACGCAGAGGCCTTCGAGATGTTCTGGCACGCCGAGGGAATGAAAAGTGAGTTCGAGGGAGAGGTCATCTGGAACGGCCGCCGCTATGTGGTGCGTCCGGAGGACTGCTACGGCTATGCCGACAAGAACTGGGGGAAGGATTTCACGAGCCCCTGGGTGTGGCTGTCATCCAATAACCTCACCAGCGAGATAACAGGAAGGAAACTCACCGACAGCGTCTTCGATATCGGAGGGGGCAGGCCGAAAGTCGGCCATATCGCCCTCCCCCGCAAACTCCTTTCTGCCTTCTGGTACGAAGGGAAGCCCTATGAGTTCAATTTCTCCAAGGCCTGGACCGCCGTCCACACGGAGTTCGACTGCAGGGAGACGGACACCCAGGTCATCTGGCACGTGGAGCAGCGCTCCATCTCCGGCAGGATGGTGACGGACATCACCTGCGAGAAGAAGGATATGCTCCTTGTGAACTACGAGGCCCCCGACGGCGTCAAGCGGCACAACCGCCTATGGAACGGCGGCAACGGCCGCGGGACGGTCCAGCTCTTCGACCTGAAGGGAAATCTCATCGACCGCGTCCACGCCGAGAATGTCGGCTGCGAATACGGTGAGTACTGTTAGACTATAGTTCGAGATTTTCTATGGTATCACTGCTCGAAAGCATAGGCGCATCAGATTATCTCACCGGCCCACAGGGCTTTGAAGAAGTCTGTCACGTAGTAGAGGTCAATATCTCCGGAGCGCCTTGTCAACGTGTCACGTGAGACAATGATTTGTTTAGCATCAGGGTGCTCTTCAACGAATTTCTTCAAGCCCTTTTTGTGTTCGGTTTCTATGTGATCCGTTGACTTGATCTCAATGGCAACGCGGGCATCACCAATTACGGCATCAACTTCATCATTGTTGTATGTATGCCAGTAGGTCAGCTCCTCTTCACTGCCGGTATATCCAAGGTACGCACGGATTTCCTGCATAACGATGCTTTCAAAGGCGTGACCATATTCAGGCGTTCCCGGCATCAGGTGGTAACGGTGCAGCAGGTGGTTGGGGATGCCGACATCAAAGAAATAAAACTTGGACGTCTGGTACAGTTTCCGTTTTATCACCTTCCGGTAAGGCTTTACCTCGAAGCCGAGGAGCATGTCGTAGAGAATCTTGAAATATGCCTTGGCTGTATTGACGGACACGCCGCAATCTGAGGCCACGTTGTCGTAATTCAGAATCTCGGTGTTTGTCACGGCTGCCACTTCGAGGAAACGCTCGAATGTGTCGATATTCTGGACCAGGGCTTCCTCTTCGACTTCTTCTTTGAGGTAAAGGTTTACATAGTTCTTGAGGCGAGCCCTTGCATCCTTCACCATATAGTGACGGGGAATCATGCCGTTCTGGATGGCCCGGCTGAAGTCGTAATCAGGAATCTCAGCAAAAACGAGAGGATACAAGTTCTCTTCATTCGCCCTTCCCCCCAACTGATTGACTCCGGCCTTCTTGATCTTCCTGGCGCTGGAGCCGCTCAGGATGAAGTACAGGCCATTCTCGACCATCAGCTTGTGAACCACATCCAAAAGCTCAGGGAGTTTCTGGATTTCATCCACGATGACCAGCGTCTGAGGATGATACTTCACCAGCATCTCGTAGAAATCCATCGCACGGCGCTTGAAGCGCTTCCGGATATCAGGGTCGAGGAGGTCAACGTATATCGCTTTGGGAAAGCGTTCCCTCAAGAGCGTAGATTTACCCACCTGGCGTCCGCCAAACAGGAACATTCCTTCATCAAGGCGGTTCTCTATGTCGAATATTCTATAGTACATAAGGCCATTGAAATTATGCAGCGGGGTTGACAAAATTCACGAAAAATCATCAACGACAATGCAAATTTAATAAAGTTTATCTGAATACCAAATCTTTGCAAGATTGACCGTTAAAGGCTAAGCGAGTTAGCAAACATGTTCATGGCATCGGATTTAGTCTTGCCGGCGTACTCTGCCGCCTTTCGGCCGGCTATTTTTCCGTTGACCACTATGTCGGCGACACCATTCCCGCCCAGGCGGTTGGCCCCGTGGAGGCCTCCGGTCACCTCTCCGGCGGCATACAGGCCGGGAACGGGGGTATTATCGGCCCGCAGGACATGCATATCGGCATCAACCCTTATTCCGCCCATGGTGTGGTGGATGGCCGGTTTGATGCGGATGGCGTAGAAGGGCGGGGTCTGGAGCGGGGATGTCATCTGCGTGCCGGTGCGGCCGAAGTCCTCATCAAGGCCTGCCTTTTGGAAGGCGGCGTAACGAGCCATTGCGGCGGAGAAGGCCGATGAAGGAAGCCCCGCCTTGGAGGCCAGTTCTCCGATATCCTTGCCTTCAGTCATAAGACGCTGATTAGCGTAGGTCTCTATGGACGAGAGTGAACTGCGGACGCTCTGGTCAAACACAAGGAAGGCATCGCCCTCCTCCTGCCTGAGGATGGCGGCCGATACTACGTCGCGTGTGTCCATCTCGTTCACGAACCGGTTCCCCGCCCTGTTCACCAGGATGGCCCCGTTTCCGCGGACGGCCTCGGTGATGAGGATATGGTTATCGGCCTCAGCCGTGGGATGTATCTGGATATATTCCATATGGACGGTACTTCCTCCAACATCGGAGATCCATGAGAAGGCATCGCCGGTGGCCCCAGGATGGTTCAGGGTGGCAAAACCGGACAGGGAGGGCTGGTAGCTTGTGACCATCGTGAGATTGGCTCCGAACCCGCCGGTTGCTATCACCACAGCCTTTGCGCTGAGGCGGTAAGTATTGCCGCTGGCATCCTCCACCTTCACGCCGGTGACGGCCCCGTTGTCCGTGAGAAGTCCCACAACCTTATTTGACGTACGGATCTCCACATTGGACTTGGCCGATGCCTCCTTGAGCACCTTCATCAGGTGAGGGCCGATGGCGGTACCTCCTTTCGGCCTATGCGTCCGCCTGACGCTGCTTCCGCCCATCAGGCCCACATCACTTAGATCGGCCCCAAGCGAGGACAGCCAGGCAATGGTGGCGGCGGCGTGGTCTACAAGGCTCCTCACAAGCGCGGGGATATTCTTCTGCCTGCCGCCTTTCATCGTATCCTCGTAGAAGAGTTCAGGGGTGTCGGTGATGCCCAGCGACCGCTGAGCCTCCGTACCGGCCGCATTGATACCTCCGGTGGAGTAGTTGGTGTTCCCTCCAAGGATACCCTGCTTCTCCAGGACTATGATGCGAAGATTCCCGCCCGATGCCGCCTCAACAGCGGCGGAGAGCCCCGCTCCCCCGGCACCCACCACAACAATGTCGCAGTTCCCGTCCCGGTAGGCTGTCTTCCCGGAATTACCCTGCCCCAGGGCCGCACGGATGGCCATATTGACGGCTTCTATCACGCCGTTACTGGTAAGGGTTGCCCCTGACACTGCGTCCACATCGCCAAGAATGGCCTGCTTCTGAATGGCCCGGGCAATCATCTCCCTGATGGCTTCCTGGGCAAAGGAGGACTCCGACTGGCTCACCACCACTATGTCCGTAATCCTATGCTCCCGGACGGTCATTTTGATAAGGATTGTTCCGCTTCTTCCTTCACCGGTCCCAGTCCACTCGCCGTCCTGAAGCACGGGCTGGGCCGGCACAGGATCCTGCCTGGTGCAGGCGCCAAAGGCGCAAAGGAGCAGAAGGAATGCCCAAGCAAGATATCGTTTCATCGTCACTCTATTAACTTTCAAATATACGGATAATCCGCCGGACGCTCTAAAACCCACATCAGTAGGTTTCCCTCAACCAGCGCTCGAAGAACTTGTCCGTTATGCTGTATTCCTTTTCGTTATCGACAACACGGTAGGTTATGAGCTGCTCGTCAAGCAGTTTGGCGATGGCCTTCTGCGCCGAGCTTGGTGAAGGGAGGGCATTCCTTTTCACGAATGCACCCGACATAGGTTTCCTGGCGGGGTTCTCCTTCGCCACGGCCGCCAGCATCTGCTTCATCGGGATGGGGAGAGATGACATGATCTCGGAATATGTATGTCCGTTCTCCTCAAGGATTGCATCTATGGTCTTCCTTACCGTTTCACTGTCCACGGCAGTCCCGGGAGTCGCAAACGCAAAGATATCGTGGAAGACCTTGTGATTGTAGTAAGTGTATCCCTCGAACTGGTCGTAGCAGTCTCCGACCACTTCCGCAGAGATCTCAATCCCGGCTTCGCCGAAATTCCTCACGACGAAATCCACATACTTCGACCGCTCGATGCATCCCAGATGAACGGGGTGGGCGCTGTTGTAGAAAGGCTTCGAATATGAAGAGAACATCTGCTCCAGGATATGCCTGTTGCTGCCGGAGAAGATGAAATGGCAGTTATTCATCTTCTGGATCTGCGTCCTCAGGAGCGCCTCCACGTTCTTCTCCGGATAACGGGAGATCTGCTGGAACTCATCTATCGCCACGATGCAGGGCCTGTCCGCCTTCTCCAGGTATTCGAATATCTCCTCCAGCGACAGCTCCGGCTGCAGGATGTCACCCAGCTGTAGGTTGACCTGAGGCTCCCCGGTAACCGGATTCACGCTGAATGCGGCTGCAAGTGACCTAATGGTACTAAGGAACAGCTTCAGCGCCTTCTTCCCTTCCGGAACCAGTTCCTGGTAAATGGCCTTCCCGAGGAAGAACACCATCTCCTGCAGGGAGCCGGTAGCATAGATGTCGACATAGAAGGTATAGTAATTCTTACTTATCCTCTCATCATTGAAGATATGACGGATAAGCTGAGTCTTGCCCATCCTGCGGGATGAGGTCAGAAGGACATTGCTCTGGTTGCGGACCTGCGTGATAATCAGGTCCGTCTCCCTCTCCCTGTCGCAAAAATACTTCTCAGGGATTATTCCAATCAGGTAAAAAGGATTCGTCATTTCCATATTTTTTGCGAATATAATAAATTAACAAATCATATCCAAATTTAGATAATCTAAAATAGATAATCTGATTTGGATAATGTATGGCGGCCTGCATCATGCATTCATGCAAGCCGTACCTTTTTTGTGCCGATGATTTCTGAGCAGCCCGTAGGGCCGTCCAGGAGATAACTTTGCTCAGGGAATCGAAGGCACAAAAGGAAGGCCGGCACTCCACGTTCTAACTATCCTTCTTTTTGTATTAGATGTAGTCCTAAAGAATACTTTAACTACAATTCAAAGAAAATCCGTATATTCACACCGACAAATCGGAATATATCGAACTGAACTCCTGTTGGAGGACTAGATAAATTCGAATTTATAGGCATGGACATCAAGCATCATTTCATAGAAAAAGGCCAGGGCGAACCCCTGATTCTGTTGCATGGGAACGGTGAGAACTGTGACTATTTCGCGGGGCAGATGGATGCGTTTGCTCAGTATTATCATGTCTATGCCCTTGACACCCGTGGGCACGGGAAAACGCCGCGAGGCAAAGCCCCGTTCACGATCCGGCAGTTCGCCGATGACCTTCTGGGCTTCATGGATGCAAAGGGTATCGAGAAGGCGCATCTCCTGGGCTTCTCAGATGGCGGGAACATTGCGATGGTCTTTGCAATGAAGTACCCGGAGCGTGTGAGGAGGCTCATCCTAAACGGAGCCAACCTGGATGCAAAGGGCATCAAGCGCTCCGTTCAGTGCCCCATTGAGATAGGCTACTGGTTTGCCAAACTGTTCGCAAACAAGAGCGATGAAGCAAAACTGCACGCAGAGATGCTTGGCCTGATGGTTCATGATCCCAATGTAAAGCCGGAAGAGTTGATGAAGATTCAGGCCAGGACGCTGGTCATTGCCGGGACTAAAGACATGGTCAAAGATGAACATACCCGGCAGATAGCCAGCCATATCCCGGATGCCCAATTGGTCATACTTGATGGCGACCACTTCGTTGCCAACAAATGCCCGGATGCCTTTAACCGTGCCGTATTGACCTTCTTACGAAATGAGTGAATCGGAAACAATAGTATTCAACATCGGTTCCACGCCTTTGACCTTCCTGAAGAAGGCGATGGCATCGCGGATGTCCGTCCTGTCAGGAATCCTGATAGCCATCCCAGGTATAAGGCTGTAGTCGTACTTCACCTCAGCCCCGTAGGCCTCAATGGCCTCCATGAGCGGCTCCTTTCCGACCGTCTCGTCGTACATGATGATGAGGGTGTTCGGCGAGTACTCCCCTTCCGGCTCCGTGGTCACCAGTGACGGTCCATCCAAAGTATAAGTACGCCTTGCCGCTCCGCAGGAGAGTGTCAGCGGGAGGAAACCTTAAAATAGCCACAAATGGGGATTTTACACTTAATGCAGGTGCCGTAACTTTGCAGCAGTGAAATTAACCATAGACTATGAAACCTGTTATCAAAATCATCCTTCTGGCGGTAGCCTATCTTCTCACCTACATCCTTGGCTCCTGCACCGGCCTCATTCATCCGGCCTGCTACGCTTATGTCGGGGCAATCCTTCCCCTTCTGACAGCGTTCATCTATCTTTTGACTTGCACTGCAATCCGGGGGTTCGGCGCAGCAACTCTCCTGAACGGATTCGTCTTCGTGCTGCTTTTGATTGCGGGAGAGGCCGATATTACCCTCGCCATCGGCTTTGCAATCCTGACGGCGCTTGCCGAAATCATCCGTTATCTATGCAAGTATGATACGAAGAAAGGCGTACGCTGGAGTTTCATCCCCTTTGCCCTTTCCTTCTTTGCCTACACCGCCCACTGGTGGACCGACACTGAAGGCTCCCTGGCCGCGGCCGTGGAGGAAATGCCCGCAGGATATGACCAGTTGATGATTCCGGTCATCAATAACATCCCTATGCTCATTGTAGTGCTGGTCCTGACCATTCCCGTTGCCATCCTCTCAATGCGCTTGGCGGAGTGGGCGTTGAAGGAAGTAATGGAGGGACTGAAATAACTACTTGCACAGCATAATATCCAGGATCATACTGTCCGTGGCCTTCATTCCGGCAGAGCCGATGGCGCCCACGTTACGTATGGTAGCCTCAACATCATCCTCCACTATTCCGTCGGTGGAAGGAATGCAGGTGCCGCGGAGGGCCAGGACGGCCGATTGCACCGCGCAGGACACCCCTGAAGCCACTTTCATCGCGCAGCCAACCTTGGCGCCGTCACACACCATTCCGGTTATGTTGCCGGCCATATTCTTGATGGCATAGCACACTTCGTCGTACCCGCCGCCCTGCAGGTACACTATCCCGCAGGCGCTGCCGGTGGATGCCACCACGCAGCCGCAGAGGGCACTCAGTTTCCCCAGGAAATGCTTGATATGGATGGCTACAAGGTTACTGAGGATAAGGGCGCGGGCAAGGGGTTCATCGGCCACATTATACTTCATTGCATAGGCGATGATGGGCATACTCACCGTGATGCCCTGATTGCCGCTGCCGCTGTTTGACATAGCGGGGAGGGTGCTGCCGGCCATACGGGCGTCCGATGCCGCGGCGGTCATTCCCATTGCGAAACTCAGGAAATCGTCGCCGAAAACCTCCTTCTGGTTCTCCCTGATGGCTTTCCCAACCTTCAGGCCGTAGTCTCCGCGAAGGCCTTCCCTGGCAAGGGCCAGGTTCAGTTCGCGGTCTCCAAGGATGAAGGAAATGTCCTCATAAGGCGCCGTGCAGGCAAAATCCCATATGTCTTTTACCGTAAGGTCATATGCTTCGGGCCTGTATTCCTTTGCCGCAGCGGCCGATTCCGAACTCATCAGAATTTTATCGGCAAAACTGGTTTCAACTATTCGGTCGTGGTCGTCTTCGATCACGGCGTACGCGTGAGGGTCAACCTCGGCGCTGGCCTCAAGACCGCCTTCAACGGACACGGTGGCCTTCACATAGAGGAGATGCTCTGTATCGGCTACGGAGATATGCACACAGCCCTTTGAGACCAGATCCTTGGCCCTTTCAACGGCTTCAGGCGTGAGGCCGCTCAGAACTTCCAGTCCCAGGGAAGAGTCTCCGCAGACGGCTCCTAATGCCGCTGCAACGGGAAGGCCCACCATTCCCGTTCCGGGAATTCCGACGCCCATACCGTTCTTAAGGATGTTGCCGCTGACGGCTATATCCAGCCTGAAATCGGCCTTAAGGCGCCAGTCCGTGCAGCACGGGCAGTTCTCGCTGATTATTTCCGCGGCCTTGGCCACCGCCAGCGCCACCGCAATGGGCTCAGTACACCCCAGCGCAGGTTTCACCTCCTGCTTTATCAGTGCTATTATCTCCTGTGGTTTCATAGTACAAATGTACAAAAAAAGCAGCGTAGTTCGCTGCTTTTTTTGTGGCCCCAGCAGGATTTGAACCTGCGACCCACGGATTATGAGTCCGCTGCTCTAACCGCTGAGCTATGGGGCCTTTAGGTGAGGACTAGCCTCACACTTTGATCTCAACCTCAACGCCGGAAGGAAGTTCGAGCTTCATAAGGGCGTCTACGGTTTTGGCGTTGGACTCGTCGATGTCGATAAGACGTACATAGGAGTCCAGTTCGAACTGCTCGCGGCTCTTCTTGTTGACGAAGGTTGAGCGGTTCACAGTGAAGATCTTCTTGTTGGTGGGAAGAGGAATGGGACCTACTACCTTTGCACCCGTTGCCTTCACTGTATCAACGATCTTGGCTGCAGACTTGTCTACCAGCATATGATCGAAAGATTTCAGCTTGATTCTGATTTTCTGGCTCATATCAATTACTTTTTAACTTTTTGCTTGGGTTTACTCATCGTCAGATGACACGCGATAACCGCTCTTCTCGATAATGTCCTTTGCAAGGTTTGCAGGGACCTCGGCGTAGTGGTCGAAGGTCATTGTGCTGGTTGCGCGGCCCGATGACAGGGTGCGCAGCACCGTGACGTAACCAAACTGCTCCGAGAGCGGTACGTATGCCTTGACGATACGTGCTCCGTTGGCGGTGGAGTCCATAGCCACAATCTGGCCGCGGCGGCGGTTGAGGTCTCCCACGATGTCTCCCATATAGTCTTCCGGAGTTACAACCTCAAGGCTCATGATGGGCTCGAGGAGTACCGGGTGACATTTGGGGCAAGCGTGACGGAATGCCATCCTGGCTGCCAACTCGAATGAGAGTTGGTCTGAATCCACGGGGTGGTAACTGCCGTCAATGACCTCTACCTTAAGTGAAGGAACCTCGTAACCGGCAAGGACACCGTTGAGCATAGCGCTCTGGAAACCCTTTTCGATTGACGGGATGAATTCCTTGGGAATATTGCCGCCTTTGACCGAATTGATGAACTGAAGACCCTGAACGCCTTCATCGGCAGGAGAGATGTTGACGATGATGTCTGCGAACTTACCGCGGCCGCCGGTCTGCTTCTTGAAGACCTCACGGAGTTGATAGCTTCCGGTGATGGACTCCTTGTAGTTGACCTGGGGCGCGCCCTGGTTGATGTCCACGCCGAATTCACGGCGGAGACGGTCCACGATGATATCCAGATGGAGTTCACCCATACCGCTGATAACGGTCTGGCCGGTCTCCGGGTCTGATTTCACGGTGAAGGTAGGATCTTCCTCGGCCAGTTTGCTGAGGGCAATGCCAAGTTTGTCAAGATCCTTCTGGGTCTTGGGCTCAACTGCAATGCCGATAACCGGATCCGGGAATTCCATGGTTTCCAGGGTGATGGGCTTTTCCTCCAGGCACACGGTGTCTCCGGTGCGGAGGTCCTTGAATCCCACTGCTGCACAGATGTCACCTGCCTCCACGAACTCAATGGGGTTCTGGTGGTTGGAGTGCATCTGGTACAGGCGGGCAACCCTCTCTTTCTTTCCGGTGCGGGTGTTGTACACGTAAGAACCTGCATCCAGACGGCCGCTGTATGCGCGGAGGAATGCAAGACGTCCAACGAACGGATCCGTTGCAATCTTGAACACCAGGGCGCAGAAGGGCTCCTCTGCGGAAGGTTTACGGGTAATCTCATCACCGGTACGGGGGTTGGTTCCCTTAACGGCTCCCTTGTCAAGAGGAGAAGGCAGATACCTCATTACGGCATCCAGGAGGAACTGTACGCCCTTGTTCTTGAAGGAAGAACCGCAGCAGGCAGGGACAATCTGCATTGAGATGCAGCCCTTGCGGATAGCGGCTATTATTTCCTCCTTGGTAAGGGAATCGGGATCCTCGAAATACTTCTCCATCAGGGTCTCATCGCACTCTGCGGCGGCCTCCAGGAGGATATCCCTCCAGCGGGCGGCCTCTCCCTTGAGTTCTGCGGGGATCTCGCCTTCCTTGTAGTTGACAAGTTCCTCTGAATTGCCATCGTAGAAGATGGCCTTCATGTCGATGAGGTCCACGATGCCTTCGAATTTATCTTCGGCACCGATGGGGAGACAGATGGGAACTGCGGTTGCGCCGAGTTTGTTCTTGATTTCCTCAACACAAGCGAGGAAGTCTGCCCCGACGCGGTCCATCTTGTTCACATAGGCAATCTTAGGTACACCGTATTTATCGGCCTGGCGCCATACGGTCTCACTCTGAGGCTGTACGCGGCCCACGGCGCAGAATGTTGCAACTGTACCATCCAGGACACGGAGGCTGCGCTCCACCTCTACGGTGAAGTCCACGTGACCGGGAGTGTCGATAAGGTTGATCTGATAGGTATCTCCGTTGTAGTGCCAGAAGGCTGTCGTATCGTCAGAAGTCATGGTGATACCACGCTCCTGCTCCTGAACCATCCAGTCCATGGTGGCTGCTCCCTCGTGAACCTCTCCAATCTTATGGGTTTTTCCGGTGTAGTAGAGGATGCGCTCCGACGTGGTGGTCTTACCGGCATCGATGTGAGCCATGATGCCGATGTTGCGGGTGTATTTAAGATCTCTCTTTGCCATGAAGCATACTGCTTAGAAACGGAAGTGTGCAAAGGCCTTGTTAGCCTCGGCCATTCTGTGCATATCCTCTTTACGCTTGAATGCGCCACCTTCATTGTTGTAAGCGGCAACGATCTCTGCGCAAAGTTTTTCTGCCATGGAGTGTCCTGAACGCTTGCGTGCGAACTGAATAAGGTTCTTCATAGCGACGGAAACTTTTCTTTCCGGGCGCAACTCCGTAGGCACCTGGAAGTTTGCACCACCGATACGACGGGACTTGACCTCAATCTGAGGGGTCACGTTCTCAAGAGCGGTCTTCCAGATATCGAGAGGAGCCTTGTCAGAATCTTTCATCTTCTCGCCCACCATGTCGATGGCATCATAAAAGATAGAATACGCGATACTCTTCTTTCCCTGCAGCATAAGATTGTTCACGAAACGGGTAACTTCCACATCGTGAAACTTAGGATCAGGAAGTAGAATCCTCTTTTTAGGCTTCGCTTTTCTCATTTTGAAAAAGAATTAAAGGTGAAAAAATTACTTCTTAGATTTCTTGGGACGTTTTGCGCCATAGAGTGAACGGGACTGGGTACGTCCATCCACGCCGGCGGTATCCAAAGCTCCTCTAAGGATGTGGTAACGAACACCCGGAAGGTCCTTTACACGGCCTCCGCGAACCAGCACGATTGAGTGCTCCTGGAGGTTGTGGCCTTCGCCCGGGATGTAGGCATTGACCTCTTTGGCGTTAGAAAGACGAACACGGGCTACCTTACGCATAGCGGAGTTCGGTTTCTTAGGCGTGGTGGTGTACACACGCAGACATACGCCACGCTTCTGAGGGCATGCATCCAACGCACGAGACTTGCTCTTTACTTCAAGTTGCTCGCGTCCTTTACGGACAAGTTGTTGAATTGTAGGCATAAATGTTTGTTAATAAATAAATTATAGTTACAACCCATCTTTTTGCGGCTTATGTCCGCGCAAAATGGGCTGCAAAGATAAGAAAAATATTTTACTTTACAAAAATTTCCAGTATTGTATCTACCGGATCAAGGTCTGAAGGCACTTTGGGATAGAATGTCCGGTTACCAAGGGTTACCTTAATTATATTACCCTGGGGAAGGGCCGATGGCTCCAGGATATGGACGTAGATGTGATGGGCATCGCGGGTGGTCACGCCCCAGGGCTCCGGCGGAATGCCGGTGGAGCCGCATCCGTTGACGGTATGGCCGTGCTCCCTCATCCAGGCGCCAAGTTCCTGCAAACGCTCCAAAGCCGGTGCGGGAAGTTCTCCTGAGGCCATAGGGCCGATATTCAAAAGCAGGTTGGCATCCTTGGAGACGGCTTTCACCAGAAGGGCCACCAGTTCCTTGAGGGGTTTATACCACTGGTCCTCAACCCTGTAGCCCCAGGCGTAATTCATGGTTTCGCAGGTTTCCAGGGGCAGGGCCGAAACAGCACCCCCGGGAAGGTCCTTCTCAAACATCTGGAAGTCTTCACCGGGAAGCGGCGCCTTGTGATGGTTGTTCCCGATGAGACAGGCGGGATCGATGGAATGGATGAGGTCATAGAGTTCCCCAACGCGCCAGTCAAAGTCCGCCGGCTGGTCCCACAGGCCGTCAAACCACATGGCGCCGGGCTTCAGGGCCATAAGCTCCCGGATCTGAGCCTTCTCAAACTCAAGATAATGGCCGTAGGATGCCTTCAGGGAGTCTTTCTCTATGCCGCTGTCTCCTTTTGGATAATCCGGCCTTATCCAGTCTATGAGGGAATAATAGTACTGCATCCTCATCCCGCGGGCTTTCACGGCGGCGGTAAGTTCCGCAAGGGGATCCCTCCTGAACGGCGTACCGTCCACTATGTTGAAGCCGCTCTCGCGCGTTCCGAACATGGAAAAGCCGTCGTGGTGACGGGAGGTGAGGGTGACATAACCCGCCCCGGCGTCGGCGAAAGCCTGCGCCCAGGCATCGGCATCAAACTTTGAAGGGAAGAATCCTCCCGCAGCGGCCATATAGGCTACCGAATCCAGTTTGTGCGTTGAGAGGTACCACTCCCCCTGCGCATAGGCGCTGTAGATGCCCCAGTGAAGGAAAATGCCAAGCCTTCTCTCCTTGAAGGCCGCGCGGGCCTCAAGGTTTTCACGCGAAGGGACATACTGGCCGAAAGCCCCGGCGGAAACAAGGGCAAGGGCCATAATGAGGACCAGCCGCCTCATCTTAGACAGGGCTTCAGTTTATCCCAGGACACGGTGACAAAGAGAGGGCCGAAGGCGTGAGGCAGGAGGTCGTCGGGCTGGAAAACCCACTGCACGCCGTCAGGACCCACGGAGAAGTTGGTGTTGGGAACAACCTCCTCCAGGTCAAGGAGTTCCAGGATTTCGGGGTTATCGGCCTCTATATCGGCCTTCACCTGCGCCTGCATCAGGGCGGCAACCTTGTCATAGTAGCCGTCCGTGAAGATATCGGCCTCAGTTATCACCTCTCCGGTTTTGGCGTCAAACACTATCTGGCTGCAGGTGGAGGACCCGTGGGCGCCGCCCCTGTACCAGTAATAATTGATCTGGTAGTTCCTCCAGCCCTTGTATTTGGCGGTGAATTCCCCGGTGAGGGAGTCCTCCCAGGTGAGGACGGGGATCTCCCCGACCATACCGGAATTCTCAGTGATATACTCGTCAATGAGGTTCTCCCTGTACTGGGCTGCCGTTTCTTCAAGAGGGCCGATATCCACGCCCTCCATATCGAAGGCCTGGGCCACGATGGCGGCGTTCATCTTCTCCATTGCGGGGATGAGCATACCCTTGGAGGCGTACTGGAGGGAGACCTTGTAGAAGAGGGAATCGGCCTCAGAGCCCTCAAGGGGCATTACCATCTCGTCTTCAAAGACGCCGGCCCTGAAGGAGTCGCAGGCGGTCACAAGGGCCCCGAGGGCCATAAATATGACGGGAATCAACCTTTTCATAACGTTATCTTTGCTTTTTTAAGTCCTTTTGACGAGGCCTGTACCGTGACGGGGCCTTTGCCGCTGCGGCGGATGATGACGGATGCCTTTCCGGCAAACGCAGGGAGTTCCGGGCTGTAGAACGGCACGTGGGAGGTGGGGTCTCCGGCGTCCGTGGCCACAATTTCCGCGGGGCCCTTCACCTCAAATTTAATTTGGGCCGATGATCCCGGGCACAGAACCCCCGCCTTGTCAAGGACGTCTACGGCAACGAAACTGAGGTCTTCTCCTTCATAGTCTATGCTGGCACTCAGTTTTGCAGCCTTTCCGGCGGTCTGAACCTTGTCACGGGCCCATTCACGGCCGTTTTTGTAGCACACCACCTCAAGGGTGCCGGGGGTGTAGAACACCCTGTCCCACACTATGCGGTAACCGTCCTTCTTCTTCCGGCCAAGGGAAACGCCGTTGAGGAAGAGTTCCGCTTCATCCCCGGAAGTGTACACGTGGACGGGAGTCAGGATGCCTTCACGGCCGGGCCAGGTCCAGTGCGGAAGGATGTGGGCAACGGGTTTGTCCGGGCACCAGCGGGACTGGTACAGCCAGTACCTGTCCTTGGGGAAACCCGCAAGGTCAATTATACCAAAGTATGAACTGCGGGAAGGAAGCGGAACATTTGCAATCTCCTGCCCCCAGGCGGCAACCATCTTGCGGTAGGCCTCCTTCTCTTCCTCAGTGTGGAAGTTGGTGAAAACGGAAGGGTCCATATTGAAGGGCGTGGGCTCTCCAAGGTAGTCGTAGCCGGTCCAGACAAACTCTCCGGCGCATTCCGGGACCTTGTCTTCATACTCCCACTCATAATCCGGCTTTGATGCCCAGCCGGGGGCGTAGAGGTCATAGGAACTCACCTGGAAGGGAGGATCCATAGTCCAGCCCTTGCCTTTATCCTCCTCAACGGGGAAGAGGTAATATCCGCGCGTGGATATGCAGGATGAGGTTTCTGAGCCAAGCACGGGCTGGCCGGGATGCTCATCCACAAACTGCTGATAGAGGTGAGGTTTGTAGTTGAAGCCGTAGACGTCAATTGTTTCAGCATAGCCCGTGAAGGCGGCTCCGGGGTTGTCGTTACCCGCAGTTGTAAGGCGGGTGGGGTCCTCCCTGTGGCAGAGGTCCGTGAGACGGCGGGGGATGTCCCATCTTTCCGGCCAGCCCTGTTCTCCGCACTCGTTGCCAATGCTCCAGAGGATGACGCTGGGATGGTTCCTGTCACGGCGGATCATTGCCGTGAGGTCTTTCTCCACCCACTCATTAAATAGCGTGGCGTAGCCGTTCTCCTTCTTGGAAACGGTCCAGGTGTCCGTCAGTTCGTCCATAACAAGGAAGCCCATACGGTCACACATGTCAAGGAGTTCCGGTGCAGGAGGATTGTGGCTCATACGGATGGCATTGCAACCCATCTCCTTTAGCATCATGAGGCGGCGCTGCCAGGCATCTTCGTTCCAGGCCGCGCCAAGGGCTCCTGCGTCGTGATGCAGGCATACGCCCTTAAGGAAGGTTTTCATGCCGTTTAGGTAGAAGCCGTCAGGGCGGAATTCCGCGCTGCGGATGCCAAAGGGCGTCTCATACACATCCCTGGTGTCTTCTGTCTCAACCACCGTGCGGGCAAGATACATCTGAGGGTTCTCCGGGCTCCAGAGGCGGGGATTCACTATCTCAAAGTCCTGGACCTCCGTGCGACCGTCCCAGGCCTCAATCACGGAGCGGGTTTCGGCAACCACATATTCCGTGTTGCCCTCCTTGTAGAGGATGCGGGTAGAGATGCGGGCGATGCAGGTTTCAGGGGCCTTCAGGGTAACTTTCTGGTAAACTATGGCTTTACCGGATGCTAACTGGGTGGTGATAAAGGTGCCCCAGTGGGCAACGGATGTCTTTTCGGTCTTTGTAATCCAGACGTTGCGGTAGATGCCGCCGCCAGGGTACCAGCGGGAACTTTCAGGCTTGTTGTCAAGGACTATCTCTATGCGGTTCTTACCCTCCTGGAGTTTCCCGGTAAGGTCTACGGCCCAACTGGCGTATCCGTACGGCCAGCCGCCGGCCTTCACTCCGTTCACAAACACGGAGGCGTTGGACATTGCGCCGTCCACTTCAAGGCGGATATCCTTCTCAAGGTCTTCCTCAGTCACTTCCAGGGTTTTCCCGTAACGGGCCTTGCCCCACCAGGGCAGTTTTCCGGTTTCTCCGGGGAATTCCTGGCTGAATTCCCCCTCCACGCCCCAGTCGTGGGGAAGGTTCACGGTGCGCGTGCTGCCGTCCTTGGTAAAGGACCAGCCGCTGTTCCAAAGTTCACGGCCAGCCGGCTGCGCTGCGGCTGAGATAACTGAGGCAAGAAGTGTTATTAAGATCAGTGTCTTTTTCATAGTTGTTATCAGGTATTATACCACGCCGCCGGAGAGCTGGCGTTTGATTAGTTCCCGCTTTAAGTCTGCGCCATAGGCATACGCGCCCACGTCTATACTGTCAAGGAGGTAGAGGTCACTGCCCTTGAAGAGGGTACCCTCTGCCGCGGTGCGTATCTCCAGCGCCTTGTCCATGGATTCCTTGGGGATTACAAGGTGGCAGGGAATGACGTACGCAATGGGATTGTAGGCCACAACGTGCGCTACGGGGCGCACGCCCTGTGGGACGCCCGCCATGGCCGCTATCTCAGAGTAGCTGTAGAGCTTGCGGGGAAGGTCAAAAAGGGTCTTCCACACCTTGATCTGGAAGGGCGTGCCGAACGGCCTCAGGTCTTCCCACTTCAGGTACCTTGCAAATTCAAGGAGATCTTCCGTGGAGATCTTCCGGGTGCCGATACTCCCAACCTCTGCGGGGTCCAGGGCGGCAATCTCCGCCCCAATCCTGGCCAGATGACGGTAATCCGTGGCAATTGATGCCACCTTCCCGTCAATCTCCGTTACAATCCATTGTGTACTCATATAACTATATTATCTGTTTCAATCTTAGTCATGTTTTAGTACCATTTCTTGACTAAGATTGTCGTTTAAGTCAATCTTAGTCACGTTTTGACCCCAAAACGTGACAGAGTCCGTTAAACCCGGTCTTCCAGTGCAGCCACGGCGGCCTGGATCTTGGCGGTCTGGGCATCCAGCCACTCTGAATCCGGACCGGCGGCAGGAACGGGATCAAGTTCCACGGGATCCCCTATGGCCATGCGGTAGCGGTGAGGGAAATCCCAGTATGCGTTCCAGACAGGAACCACTTTGGCTCCGCTCTTGAGGGCAAGGAGCGCGGCTCCGTTCTGGAACTTCAGGAGTCCCTGGCCTGTTTTGTTGCGCTTGCCTTCAGGGAAGATGATTACGCTCTCTCCCTTACGGAGTGCCTCCAGGGATTCCTCAATCCACCTCAGGGAAGTATTCTTACGGTCCAGAGGAATGCACTGGGCGTGAGAGTAGAACTTCTGGGTGAAGCTGGACTTGTCATAGTAGTCCTTGGCAACAAGCGGCCTTATCATCCACCTGAAATACTCCACCATAAGGATTACCGGGTCCATCAGGCCCACGTGACGGCAGGCATAGATTGTGGGGCCGTCGTGGGCGGGCTTGCCGCCGCACACTTTTGGCCTCTGCACCGTGTGGACCACGCCCCAGCAGAAGTAGCGGAGGGCTTTATCGGCCAGGCTAAGATGCGCTTCTTTTATGGTTCCGCTCATCCTGCGATCACGTTAATCTGCTCTCCGGTAACCTCCATGGTAAGGGGCAGGGTGCCAGGGATTTCGCCGTCAACTTCCACTGGATCGGCCACCTTTCCAAGGGGCTTTACCGTCATTTTCTTGAACTTCCGGGTAATCATTCCGGGCTGCACGGCAAGGTCTCCGGATACGCAGTGGAGCATAAGCATAAGGCCCTTGATGTGGTTGTAGCCAGGCATAAGGGTGATGTCCAGGAGGCCGTCATCCCACTTGGTGTCCTGGGCTGTCTGGATGAGGCCGCCGCCGCGGTATGCGCCATCTCCAAGGGTTGCGGTGAAGAGTTTTCCGGTGTATGCCACCTCTCCGTCAAGGGTTACCTCTACGTTGTGACGTTTGCGGGAAAGGGTTGCAATGGGGGCCACCATAGTGTAGAGGAAACCGCCCTTCCTGCCTTTCTCCTTAAGCCTGTTTGTGCGGATACAGACATCGGCATCTACGCCGATACCGCCGATATTTGCCATTGCAAAAACGCCCTGCGGGAATGTCATACGCACCACATCTTCCTTTATTGTTTTGCCTGCGATGATGCAATCGGCCGCCTTTTCAACATCCTCTGGGACGCCAGGGGTACGGATCCAGTCGTTGCCGGTGCCGTATGGAAGGGCGGCAAGGGTGAACTCTGCGAGGGATGTCTTTGACTCGTCGGCATATCTCAGGAGGCCCGTGAGGACCTCGTGGACGGTGCCGTCTCCGCCGGCCGCGATGAATTTGCGGAAGCCCTTTGCCGCTGCCTTCTGCGCCAGTTCAATTGCGTGTACGGCATGCTCGGTTGCAGCTACCTCAACTTCAAGGCCGGCCTTGGTCAGTTTTTCAACAGATTTGTTCCAGGCGTCTCCCGTAGAGGCCGATGCGCTCTTGGGGTTGCCGATCATCATCCATTTTCCCATTGTTATCTAGGTTTTAGAGTTAATATGTCCACGTGCGGGTAGTCGCCTAGCCGGAATGCAAATGCGCTTCCAAGGCCCGGGGTTACGTATAGTTTCCGGCCGTCTTCCTCATACATGCCACCTGATTCATGCAGCCGCCAGTGGCTGGGATGAAGGCCAGTGAGTTTGTATTTGAGGCCGTGGGTATGGCCAGAAAGGGTAAGGCCGATATCCGTTTTTGGCAGAACTTCCAGCCTCCAGTGGGTGGGATCGTGGGAGAGAAGTATCTTGAAGGCCGATTGCTCCACGCCCTCAAGCGCCTTCCCAAGGTCTCCTCCCACTTTACGGAAGTAGGGATTCTTTGTGATATTGTCTACGCCCACAAGGGCCACTCCTGGCCGGAGTTCAATGCTTTCATTGCGGAGAACCCTCCATCCGAGGGACTTCTCAAAGGCCTCCAGCGCCGCCATATCCTTAAGGCGGGATTCTTCATTTGAGTCGTGCGGGCCGTGAAGGAGGAAGTCGTGGTTCCCCAGGATGGCGTACACCGGCGCCTGGAGCCGCTCCAGAACATCCCTGTAGGGGAACGCCTCCTTGGCCTCAAAGTTCACAAGGTCCCCGACAAACAGGATTACGTCCGGTTTCTGGGCGTTCACCGTGTCAATGATGCGGCTTATGTATTTACTCTTTGTCCCGAAGGACCCAAGATGAAAATCCCCTATCTGGCATATCCTGAGGGGCTTTCCGGGGAATCCGTCTATCTCAAGGGTGGTTTCCTTCACCTGAAGATGCCGCGTCACGTAGAATATAAGCGTAATGAAAAACAGGCTCACGGCAGCGCCTACGGCAATTCCCGCCGACGGCGAAGCAAGGCCGATGAGGGCAATCAGGAACTTAGGAAGTTCAAAGATGAAGATGAGGTAGGAGAATACCCTCAGGGAGTCTGCGTACCATTTTCCCGTGCCGATAAGCGGCAGGCACAGCCCCGCCGCCAGCGTGGGCGCCGCCATTGCCGCTATAGCCCACCACTGCGCTCCCTTCAGGAGCGTAAGGCCGATGACGGTATCGGCCACCACCCCGAAGAGTATCCAAAACAGCACGTAGGTCCTGAATTTCATTGGTTTACTAGTGTAGCTATCTACAAAGATAGCATTTTTCCGCGAAAACTACCATCTTGCCTCCTCCGGGACGCCACCAGGTCTGAAACCGCCACCACCCCGTGGAGTCAAACGCCTCATTATTAGCGTATTACACAAAAACGTCTGTCTGGTTTCAGGCAGACGTTTTTGCATATTATACTGATTTTCAATCAGTTATCTCCACACCGCGAAAGCGAGCGTTACACTGGCTACTTTGTACCGAAGATACGGTCTCCGGCATCTCCAAGGCCGGGAACGATGTAGGCGTTCTCGTTGAGTTTCTCGTCCACGGCGGCAAGGTAGATATCCACATCCGGGTGCTCCTTCTGAACCCTCTCGATGCCCTCGGGGGCGCCCACAAGGCACATAAGGCGGATATTGTGGCAGCCGCGCTCCTTGAGCATGGTGATTGCGTCGCAGGCGCTGCCGCCGGTTGCGAGCATAGGATCAGTCACAATCACAAGGCGCTTCTGGACATCCTCCGGGAGTTTGCAGTAATAGACCACGGGCTGGTGGGTTTCCTCGTTGCGGTAAAGGCCGATATGACCGACCTTTGCCACGGGAACCAGCGTGCGGATACCGTCCACCATTCCAAGGCCGGCGCGGAGGATGGGCACCACGGCAAGTTTGCGGCCGGTGATCATCTTTGCGGTGGTCTTGCAGATGGGAGTTTCAATCTCCACGTCCATAAGGGGAAGGTCACGGGTGACCTCATAACCCATAAGGAGGGCAATTTCCTGAAGCAGTTCACGGAAATCCTTTGAACCGGTTTCCTTTTTACGCATGATGGTCAGCTTATGCTGGATCATCGGGTGGTCAATTACGTGCAGTGTACTCATATCTGGTTAATTATATCACACAAATATAACTCTTTTTTCCGAGATTACAGCATCCGTTTTATGATGCCGAAGAACTTATACGGCATATACCTGAACGGAGCGTCTATCCAGGAAGGGGATTTCACCACGGAACGCTCGTGGCTGAAGGCAAGGAAACTCCTTTCACTGTGGTAGCTACCCATACCCGAGTTCCCAACCCCGCCAAACGGGATGTTGCTGTTTGCGATATGCATTATAGTGTCGTTGATGCAGGCGCCGCCGGAAGTGGTTTTGCCGATAATGTCCCAGGCATCGGCCCCGTTCCCGAAATAGTAAAACGCGAGGGGCTTCTCACGGGAGGTGACAAACTCCACTACCTCACGGCGGTCACGGAAGGTCATTACCGGGAATATCGGCCCAAAAATCTCCTCCTGCATAACCGGAGAATCCGGAGAAACATTGTCAAGAAGGGTTGGTTCCATCCAGAGGCGGGAACGGTCATGATGGCCGCCGGCAAGGATGGTGGCTCCGGCAAGATAGCCCTGGAGCCTTTCAAAAGCCGAATCCTTTACGATATGCACAAACTTGTCAGAGTTCTCCGTGCCATCCGGGTAGAGTTCCTTAAGCGCAGCCTTGAACTCCTCAACGAACGCATCCTTGATATCCTCATGCAGAAAAAGGTAATCCGGCGCGATGCACGTCTGGCCGCTGTTGAGGCACTTGCCCCAGGCAATTCGCTTTGCCGCAAGTTTCAGGTTAGCGTCCCTGTCCACTATGCAGGGGCTCTTGCCGCCAAGTTCCAGAACCATAGGCGTGAGGTATTTTGACTGCGCCTCCATCGCGATGCGGCCTAGTGACGGGCTGCCGGTGAGGAACACAAGGTCGTACCGGTGCCTGAAAAGTTCGCCGTTCACAACTCGGTTTCCCTGCACCACGGCGATGTACTCCTCCGGGAAAGTATCGGCAATCATATCCTCAAGCGCCTTTGAGACGTTGGGAACGTACGGGGAAGGCTTCAGGATGGCGGTGCATCCGGCCGATATACATCCCACCAGAGGGTTCAGCAGCAACTGAACGGGGTAGTTCCAGGGGCTCACGATGAGCGTGCAGCCAAGCGGCTCCCTCACTATGTAACTGGAAGAGGGAAGCACGGTAAGAGGAGTTGGCCTGCTCCTCCGCCTTGCCCACTTGGGCGTTTTACGGATTGCCTCCCTGATTTCCCCGTAAACCAGGCCGAATTCAGAGATGTAAGCCTCCTCGTAACTCTTGTGAAGGTCCTGCCACAGGGCATCCATGATGTGCTTTTCCCACTTCTGGAGGCCCTTCTGGAAGGCCTTCAGTTGTCCCACGCGCCATTTTACGTCACGTGTAGTGCCCGTTGCATAGAACTCCCTCTGTTTAAGGACCAGTTCCTCTATCCTTTCTGCCGATGTGTTTTCCATATATTCAATGTTTTCACAAAGATAGTTAAAAAAGGGAAAAAGGTGTCCGTGGAGACAAGTTCTTCATTTACAGTAGTTTATACAAAAACGTCTGCCGGAATCCAGGCAGACGTTTTTGCGTTTTCCGCTGATTATCAGCGTGTTAACTCCACGGCCCAAAGCCGTGAGGAAGCGAAAGACTACTGCTGTGCGGCAGCGGCCTCGGCCTCTTTCACCATATCCTCAGAGGCGCTGATGTAGATTTCAACGCGGCGGTTCTGTGCACGGCCGGCCTCGGTGGCGTTGTCTGCTACGGGGAAGTTGAAGGAAAGGCCTTCAGCGGCGATGCGGTTCTTGTCGATACCCTTCTTGATGAGGTAGTTGGAAACGGCGACAGCGCGCTGGTCGGATACCTTCTGGTTTGCTTCCTCTGAGCCGATGTTGTCTGTGTGGCCATAGACGTTGATGTTGGCAAGGGGCATATCGGCCATATCAGTGGTGAACTTGTCCAGTTCCTTCTTGGCCTCGGCCTTGAGGGAAGACTTGTTGAAGTCGAAGAGGATGCCGTTGTCGAAGGTGACCTTGATGGCCTTGAGACCGTTGACGTCAGTGGTGGTTTCTACCTGGGCGTTCTCAAGTTCTGCAAGTTCCTTGGCCTTCTTGTCCATAGCGTTGCCGATAAGGGCACCGGTACCTGCACCAACTGCAGTACCTACTGCTGCGCCGATTGCAGCGCCTTCACCGTTCTGGCCGATCAGGTAGCCGATACCTGCACCAAGGACTGCACCTGCACCGGAGCCGATGAGGGAACCCTTACCGAGGTTTGACATACCGCAACTGAGAACGATCACGCCGCAAAGGAGGAGAGAGATAACTTTTTTCATAATGATATTTGTTTTAAGTGTTTGTAGTCAACGTCATACAAATATAATTATTTTTTTCAATCGTTGCATCTG
>R27__coassemble_488_pt1 | contig 25101 bp, 19 predicted proteins | sample R27__metabat2_high_PE_018 | metagenome-assembled genome bin R27
CAAGCACGGTTCCGAGAGAAGGGAGGGGTGAAACTCCCCTCCGCTTACTCGACATGATGTATGACGTTTGATAAGATACTTGAAGATAAACGGCTGTGGGCAGTATGACAATGAGCAGGGAAATTGAATTCCTGGAGGCACATCAGTCTCCAACACAATCACGCTGGCGTGAGGATGCGCAGTGGCGCAGAGACAACGAATATTGGCTCAAGTACGCTCGGTATATTACTCTTCAGGTACTGCGTGCAATGGACGACCAGTCCATCACACAAGTTGAATTGGCAAAGCGTATGGGTTGTACGCAGCAGTATGTTTCCAACTTACTGAAGGGCAGTTCTAATATGACGCTTGAGACCATTGCCCGTCTGGAGAACGCCTTGAGTATAGATCTGGTCAAATCGGCCCTTACTTACGTTGGTGGCTAAGAATTCAGAACTTTTCTGCATGATAAGAGAAAGCCTGAGGAACTACATTTATAATGAAGTCATTCCTGGGTATGCGGCCTTCGATAAGGCGCATCGGGAAGACCACGCTTTGACGGTCATTGAGCGCGCCCTGTCGATGGGCAAGCAGTATGATATCAATGAGGAGATGCTCCTGACGGCAGCGGCGTGTCACGACCTTGGTCTTGCGGTGGACCGGAAAACTCACCATTTGGAAAGCGGACGGATTATCCGGGAAGACAAGCGGCTCTCCGAATGGTTCTCACCTGAGCAGATAGAGACAATCGCCCAGGCTGCAGAAGACCACCGGGCATCGGCAAAAACGCCGCCAAGAAGCATCTATGGCTGTCTTGTTGCCGAGGCAGACCGTCTAATTGTTCCTGAAACCATCATTCGCCGGACAGTTCTTTTCGGCCTTTCCAACTACCCTGAACTGGACAAAGAGGGGCATTGGAACCGCACTTTGGAGCATCTCAATGAGAAGTATGCCGAGGGTGGTTATCTTCACCTTCTGATTCCCGGGTCGCCCAATGAGGCCCCCCTGAAGCAGCTGCGTGAGATTATAAAAGATGAACCGCGGCTCCGGACCATCTTTGAATCCGTTTACGCTGAAGAATCATAGACTAAGTGTCCGTTTGTCGGCTAGTGCGGGTGATGTGACTTTTTGTGGCACATCTCCCGCAAAATCGGCCTTTTTTGCAGGTGATGAGACTTTTTGTGGCACATCACCCGCACTTTGTACGGGATAATGATTACCTTTCGACAGGACCGCGTTTCGTTACCACTATTCAAAGCGATAGCGAAAAGTCCAGCTGGAGAGACTGCCCGGAGTTATATTCAATGCCATGTACGGCTCCAAACATGCCACCTGCGGATTGGACCAAAGCACAATGAAGTCCAACATGCAGTTGCCGGTTACGCGGACACTGTGCTCTCCTTCCCTGACGGAGAACTCACAGGGGGTGTCTCCTTGAGAGTTGTGCAGATTGCCGCAATAGACGGAATCGTCTGGCAGGACCGCTCCGGTAAAAGCAACGCCATCTTCCGTGAAATGTGCGTTGTCGTATGGGTGCCGCCAGTCCCCGGTTGGACGGAAAGGAAAATGCAGTTCCCGGGAAGGCCCTACCGGAGTGCTGTCAAAAGTTAGGAAATTATGATTGTAAAAAAAACCTTTCAGCTGCCGGGGAGCTTCCCAATACATGGAATGGATAATCTCCAGGCAGGAGCCATCCAGAAGCCTTATCTCCTTGGTATAGCGATAAAAACCAGGCAAATCGTGTGTGTAACGGGCAGATGACCGTGAGGCCTCTACGTTCCATTCGCCCGGTTGAACCACTTCATACAGGCGGAACCAGTCGTAGGGATTGTCGTCAGGCCTGCGAAGGAGTCCCACTCCCGGCTTACAGAACAGCCCGCCCACAGGCACATTTTCCAAATCAACTGTCACGAATTCTTCAGACAGGCCGCAGACGCGGTCATGACGGAAAGGGTCATCGTGTGAGAACCATTCATCCGCGAAGACATAGCCGTCCTTGACGATACGCCGAAAAATGCCGGCGTGGTCGAAACGTGTTCCCTTGTAATAATCTCCTGGCCGGCAAAGGACCACCTCCAGCCCGGAGTTGTACAAATCAATCATTATTCAGAAAAAGAAGCCTTCAGGCCTTTCATGGTTGCGCGTCCGTAATCATCTACGACAAGGAGCTTTATGCCGGGGAGTAGCGGCTCTGCGGCAGGTCTCATGAGGTCAAAAGATTTGGCTATCTGGCCGCCGAAATAGACGGTTTTGATGCCAAGCTCTTCAAGCAGGGGACCGGCACCTTCCGCGAAAGCCTTCCCTGCGTCCTGGAATGCCTTTCGGGCCTTCTCGTCGCCTTCCCTCGCCAGATCCGAAAGCTCTTTCACATCTCCGGGAAGAGGCTTCCCGTACGAACAGAGAAGGGCTCGCCGGGAAACGTAGTCCTCAAGGATTCCATCCCTGAATTGACGGTTATACAGAGAAAGTGCCGGTCCAAGATTGTCGTTCATCTTGACCACACCGTCCACGGCGTAAGAAAAGCCCAATCCTGTCCCCAGGGTGACCAGGGCCACCGTCCCTTTCCTGAGTTCGGGATGAATGGCCAGAAGACCCATCAGCGGGGCATTCACATCATGGACAAAATGGAGCGATACGCTCTCCGGTATTCCGGCAAGTTCGCGGAAAGACAAGCCATAGACGGCCGCGTATTTATGCTTCATCAGGAAGATGCCTCTCCTGTAGTCAAAGGGACCCGGTATACAGACCCCGATGGACTTCAGCCCGCCGGGGTCCCCCACTGCCTCTTTAAAGGCTGATGCAATGGCCCCTGCGCTACCATCGGAATCCACCGGCACCTTGCGCCCGTCGGAGCACTTGATAAAAGTGCCGCCGACGTCAAGCAGGATCGTTTTCGTAGCCATCCCTCAGGCAGGTCTTGTGGACGCGGATGGGTTCCTTGCCCAAATTCTCGATCAAATATTTGCCCATATCGGCAGGGACGCAGGCGATCTCCATGAAGTCGAGATCGAAATAACGCTCCGGGTGTTCCACGCTGCGGATGCGGACGTGATCACCGTCCACCAGCGTGAGCACGTGGAACTTCTCGCCCCGGGTGTCCTGCTCGCACTGTTTCTCGAATTCCAGGCGGCGCAGTGAAATATACATCTGCGGGTTCTCACCCAGGATATATTCCTGCCAGCCGTCACCTTCGCAGTCCAGACGGGGTTTCTGGACAATGTATTCGGGACTCTTCGGGTCGTGGATCACGCTGTAGCGGCGGTCCTGGCGGACGTTGAGTTCTCCCAAATGCGTGTGGATGGGGCGCTGTTTGCCGTCGAAATCGAGCCGCAGATAGTCGTACATTTTATAGGTATACGAGCCGATGGTGAGCGAGCCAATCTCCAGGATTACCTGGTTGCGTCCGCTTGAGTGGATGGTCCCTGCGGGGAGCATCACCTGCAGACCGGGAACGGACTCCTCGTAACTGACGTACTTCATATAGTCGCATGGGTCGTGCTGAGTATCGGCCGCCTCGATTTCCTTGAAGAACTGCGGGATGTCGGCATCGTCGCGGAAGCCGATGAAAGTCTTTGCCTCATGTCCGGTGATAACCACATAATAGCTTTCGTCCTGGCGGCCGAATTCATTGTAGTTCTCCACGTTGTACTTGCCGCCGCTGTGGCACTGGATGGACATATTACCTGTTGAATGGTAGCTGTCGTCCCAGTTGAAGCGAATGGGGAAATAGCCCTTGTACTTGTCCACGCAGGTCTGGCCCATCAGGTGAACGCCCTCTTTGTGCACGAACGAGCAGTAGTTGATATCCAGCATTTCTTCCCCGGCTTCAACAAGCACGGAAACCTCCATCGGGATGAAGTCGAATACCCATGCGGCGTTGCGCATCTCCTTGGGCAGGCCACGGCGTTCCTTCATATAAGAACCGCCCCAGACGCCCTCCAGGTAGCAGGGTTTTGCGCGGAAAGGATACTTCACCAACTGGGCGCAAATGTCGGCAAAACTTTCAAAAGGCATCATCTGGAGTTTAGCCCTGTCATTGTCCAGGAAGTACCAGTCAAGTTCTCCGGTGGCAAAGAGCTCCTTGCGAAGCTGCACGGCATTCTCGAAGTCGCAGTAGTAGCAGCGGCGGATGGTGCGGTTGATGATGCCCGTGTGCTTCTTGCCAAGGTTCGCATATTCCCCTGCACGGATGCGGAGCATCGAATTCATAGGGGTTATGTCAAACCAGCACTTCACGTCGTATAACGGACGGAACTCCTTGATCAGGGAGCCGTAACCATAGACAACAACCAGCGTTCCGGGGGCCTTCAGGGCGGGGATCTCCTTCTTGAATGCCTCCACCCTGGCGGGATCCATCAGGCCGATATACCCTCCGTGATAAACCTTTCCGTAAAGGAGCGTGGGGTCTATCTTCTTGTCCCAGATAAGCAAAGGGTCGATGATGGCGTCAATCTCCTCTCCGCTTTTAAAAGTGCGTTTATAGCTGTCCACGAATTCTATCTTGAAGCCGAATACGTCGCACTCGCGGGCAAGAAGGCTCACCATCAGGTCCCACTTTGTGGTGGTATAGCCGTCAAAAGCCACAATAGCGCCTTCTTTCTCCACCTTAGGGGCTATGGCCTGCATGAAGCGCTTGGCAACCACGGGATTGCCGCCACCCACGATGGAGTCAACAGTCTTTTTGCTGAGTTCCGGCCTGTTCACGGGTTTAGGGTCGTGAAAGGGGAATGGGTTGTACATGAAACTCATATCGTATTCCTTTTTATCTTATGTCGTAGAATTCAAAGCCCATGATGGAGGCGAAGTCCCGAAGCTCGTCGCGATAGTCGCCATCGACAATGGCGTAGTGCTGGGTGGCACCTATGTTCAAGACCTTTTCCCAGAGTTCCTTGGCGGGAACGACGGGGCGGAAGATGGTGTGGCTGTAGGTTGCCAGAAGGTGCTTCTTGGCGCTCTGCGGGGTATCCTTTTCGGAGAGGCTTTCGGCCATGAATGTGATAAGCTTGTACTTGCCGTCCTGCTCGTAGAGTCCGGCCACGGTCTTCATGCCGGGGGAGAAACGGTACCATGCAAACGGGGCTCCGGCATACTTCCAGGATGTCTTTGCAAAGCGCACGTCGCGGGAAATGATCACATTGTCCTGCCACTTGGGGTCATTGTGGTCATTGGGACCTGCGTGGCCACCGGCGAAGGTGCCAAAGTCGTCCTCAATGTGGAAGGGCTCAATGAAGTTCACGTTCTTTCCGCTCAGGAGCTTCAGGATATAGGTGATAAGACCTGCGCCGATATCGGCCTCCGGAACCAGCACGCTCACGTTCTCGTTGAACCACTGCGGATAGAAGCCCGCGCGGCAGCCGGCGGTACGGAAGGTGGCCTGGTCGATGTCGTTATAGACATAGCAGTCCACGTCGTTCTTCTGGGCCAACTTCTTGATGCCCAGGGTGGCCTTCACGCAGCCGATGAACTTGTCGTACTCCACGTCGTCCATCATCTTGTACTTCGAGGTCAGTTCGTCGGCATATGCCTTCACTTCCTCATCCGTTAGGTTTTCAATCTCGGTACCATAGTCGGAATACGGAAGATAATGGACTTCAGGGCCGATTTTAGTGAAGAGGTCGTAATTGTCGATATAGGTGCTCCACATGGCCTCGTTCATATTGGCCATCAGGCCCACGTTGGACTGACGCAGGATACTGCGGACGCGGGCGGCCTCTGCGAAGATCTTGAGCCTGGCGGTGATTTCCTCGCGCGTGCCCATTATGGTCTTGACATTCTTGCGTCCCGTGCGTGCCACGTCGCCGGAGCCTTCCAGCGAACCGACCAGAGTGCCGGCGCAGAGGTAGTCCACGAAATCGTCTTCGTCCAAGGTAGTCTCGAAAGTCATTCTTGGTTTGGCGACATTGCAGAAAAGGATGGGGATCTCCGGGCAGTCCCTCAGGAAGCGGATCCAGGCGAAATCCTCGCTCCAGGAAAGGAACTCGGCGTAGATGAAATCCACCTTTTCATTGTAGAACAGGTCCATAGCCCTTTGGGCATCCTCCCTTTCATAGACGATGCCCGGGTCCACCAGGTCCATAAAGTCCATAGTGGCTTTAATTTCCTTCACGGCCGCATCCTTGCGCTCGCCGTAGGTGCCGCGCTTGGGGCCATAGAGATTCTTGAAACGGGGGGATGCGAAAAGCAGAAGACCGGCCTTCGGCTTACGGTTTTTTAGTTCAGCGTTCATACAGTTTATTATGGTCTTTGTTATAGTGTTTGAAACTAACCCACAGGCATGCGGCGCCGCAAACCACCCAGATGATGCCCAGGATGGGGAATGTGGCGTTGAGGCTGCCGGTGGATTCCTTGATTATGGCAAGGACGTAAGGCGCGGTGGCGCCCACGGCGAAGCCGGTCATTATCATGGCAGATGAGCACGAGGCATGAAGATGCTCAGGAGTTACGTCATACAGCGCTGCATAGATGTTGGCGTCGAAAAAGGCACGGAAAAAGCCCCAGCCCGCAAAGCACAGATACAGGATCCACACCGATTTGGCAGTGCCCATGAAAGGAAGGAATGCAGCGCCCAGTATAAGGCCTGCGCCCTGGATTATCATGCGTTTCCTGGGGTCCCTAGTTGCCCATTTGTCGCTGAGCGTGCCGGCTAGAAGTACTCCTGCGAAGGCGGCCACGTATGTCCAAAGCATTGAATTGAGGCCCGCCTGCGCCCCTGTCTGCCCAAAGTTCTCCTGAAGGAACGTGGGTACCCAGGTCATATATCCGGTTATGACAAATATGAACCCGCAGAACCCTATTGTAACCATCAGCGCCGTTGGCGTTGTGAACACCGTCCTGAATCCGTCCAAGATAGATACCTTCACGTCACTCCTGGCCTGACCGGGAGTCTCATTTCTTGGAAGGTCTTTCAGTCGCAGTGCCATGACAATGGCCCAAACGACTCCCGCGCCGCCGAAGATATAGAAGGCGTACTGCCAGCCAAGATGGTCGCCGATGTACCCGGCGAGCCATCCGGCCAGAATTACTCCAACATAGTAGGATGTCTGGTGTATGGACATAGCCCGCGCCCGCGTATCCGTATGATACTGTCCAAGCAGGGAGTAGTTGGCTGGCCCGAAGAATGCCTCTCCGCCTCCGGTTGCGATTGAACGGGTGAGGATAAGGAGGAACACTCCGTTTGCGAGGCCCGTGAACATAGTTGCGATGCTCCAGAACAGGATGCTCAGCGTAGTAACCCACTTGCGGCTGAAACGGTCTCCAACCCAGCCGCCGATGGGAACCATGGCGGCATAGAACAGGTTGAAGAATACGGCAATAAGGCTCACCGATCTGTCGGTAAGGGACAGGGCGTCGCGGATAAGCGGCAGGACGGAGTTGAACACCTGCCTGTCTCCCTGGTTAAGGAGGTATGCTACCCAAAGAAGCAGCAGGACTTCCCATTTATACCATTTGTTGTTCATGTCAATGCTCTTTTAATCCACTTTGAACTCTGCCCAGACGGGGAGATGGTCCGATGCGTAGTAGCCGTCGTACAGGCTGTCGTTGCACATGTACATCAGCGGTGTCGCGTTCCGGTAGTAAACGTAGTCCAGATGATTCTGGTGCGTGTACATATCCCTTGCCAGGTTGAATCCGTTGAATGTACAGTACGGGCCATACTTTAGGCAGTTGCTGTAGAAGGCGTCGTTCCACCACTGGCGGTACACTGTCGTTGCGGGATCCGAAGGCTGTGCGTTCATGTCGCCTACGAAGAAAGAGGGATAGCCGTTAGGGTTGTACTGCTGCTCCATCTGCTTGTATTGGGTAGCGTACTGTGCCCTGGCATCGGCATCCAGGCATCCGTGAGTTACCATCACGAATATCCTGGTGCCGGTTATGCCATTAGTGAGCACTGCGCAGCAGCCTCCGCGCTTCTTGGTGCCGTCGTTCACCGTCATGGAGGAAGGATTGGCGCCCAGCCAGAAGTAATGCCAGTCGTCCAGGGCGAACATATCCTTGCGGTAGGCAAGGCCGATGGACTCACCGCTGCTGGAACCGTCGCCGGATGATACGTTCGGGTTGAAATACCTAATCGAATACGTATCGGCCAGCTGCTCGCTGAGGTACGTCTTGATGTCGTCACTGCACTCGTTAAGGCCGAAGACGTCGAACCCGTTGTCGCGTATCGAACGCACCACCCTGGTCTTGCGGTTGTCCCAGTTGTTCTGCTCGTCCTCCTCGGTGGTGATGTAACGGACGTTGTAGTTCCCTACGCGCACCACCTCGTCATCACTTCAGATGGGTATGTAGGTGAGGGTGAGATCAGATACACCGACGCTGGTGTTGGTGCACAGGAAGTAGTACATCGTATTGCCTTCGGTACCGCTGAGGTTGAAGGTATAGGTTGTACCCTTAGTGCTCCATGCGCTTGATTCGCCACCTGTGACAAATTCGTGGAGCTCTGTAATGGTGCCCTGAGTATTATCCGCAACAACATTCTTAACGATTGCCGCTTTACGGGTTTTACTGCTCAGACACATCGTTCCGGATACTTTTGACAGTTTATATCCTTCAATTGCCGGAAGCCCGACGTAGCGCCATGTTGCGTAAAGAATCAGTCCTCCAGCGCTCTTAACCCAGGCAACACGAGACTTGCTGCCATTTCCGCAGTCTGTGAGGAAGAAGTTGTAATTTGTCCCGTAAAGAGGATATGTACAGTTCAAATTGCCTGGCCCGTTCTGCCAGTTGTCGCTGGTCGGCCATCCCGGAAGCGCGTCGCCCGAGAAGTCGAACCTAAGGACTTTCTCTGCAGGAGTTGAAGGAGTCGTGAGGGTGCCGAGGTTGTAAATCTTGTTGCGCTGCAGGGCTGCGACACTGCTTTTGTTGATTACCTTGACAAGGTTTCCGTTGAGGTAGATCTTCAGGTCGGAAGTAAGTTCGACCGGGGCAATTGCAACATAGTAATCTGTCCCGGTGGAGAGCGCAGTGCCGCTCATCGAGAAATTCACATAATTATCCTGTGAAACGCCGGAAGCGGTGTACTTCTCTACTGTCAGTTCCTTTGTGCTTGCGTTAATAACGGCCCGGAAAGTACCGGAGATTGCATCGGCCTTGTCAACTTCTATCCTGCCGTCCACGATATTGTTTTCGGAGACCCTGAACTTCAGAAGGGCCGTGCCGTTCTGGAAAAACAGAGTGTTATTGCCACCGTCGACATATGCTACGGATAGCGCCGCATTCTTGTCGAAACTGCCGGCTACAAGAGTCTGGGATGAGGGAATCTGAAGGCCAGCCAGTCTGAGGTCGGTATAGTTCACGCCTCTTGTATTGGAGCGGTAAGGATAAGTTGCAAAGTATTGATCTCCGAGGGGAAAATCATCGCCTGAATATGTGAATTCCGCCGAAGTGGAATTGGCGGGAAGTGATGTGGTAAACTGGAATCCTGCCGTTGAGCCGGCTACTGCCGATGAGAATACGTTGATTGCATCGCCATTCTCCCAGAATGTCTGTGGCTTATCGCTGCCGTTAAGGCCGATGGCGGCTTTGGTCCCGTCGCCCTCCATGACGGCGGTGAAGGAGGTTGGACCGGGGATGAACCCGGTAATGGTATTGTCGATGAGGGGTTCTGCCGTGCAAGCCGTAAACAGAAGAGCTGCTGCAGAGAAAAGGTAGTAGATACTGCGTTTCATGATACCTCTGTTTTTAAAGCATTGACAAATCTTCTTCCTCCCACACCTCGGTGGTTGAAGGCTCGAATCCGTTTAAGATGATTGGATCGATTCCGCTTGCGCAGATAACCATATTTGTGCCCAGAATCATTATGGATTCTGTGGTCGGGGGTATATATCCCCCCTTCCCCATAAAATTGGGTAATTGCTTTTTCATGCTATTAAATATTTGATTGTTAGTTGTTTATCCTGAAATCAACGTAAACTGGATAGTGGTCGGATGCAAGGAATCCGCCAAACAGGCGGTTGTCGCAGACATAGCGCTGGGGCTTTATGCCCTTGCCGCGGAAATAAACATAGTCAATACGCCTGCCCGGGCCCTTTATCACGTCCGGCTTCCAGCCGTTGAACGTGCCCGCGGGACCATCGCGACGAAGGGTATCGGCATCAAAAAATTGATATGAATCCGTCCAGTAGCTACGGTAGAACTGCGAAGCCGGATCGGTTTCCTTTGCATTCAGGTCCCCCACGAAGAAAGAGGGATGGTGCTCCGTATTGAAGCGCCTCTCAATATCGGCATACACGTGCGCGTTTTTAGCGTGTTCTTCGATTCCGAGTGGCGCGTGGGTGACAATCACGAAGTACTTTGCCCCCTTGTTGAGGAGGTCGGTGAGTGTGATGCAGAAGCCTCCGCGGTAGAAATTACCCTTTACCGCTCCGTTGCCGCGGTCGTTCACCTGCATCTGTTCCGGAGGGTCGGAAACCCAGAAAAAGTGAGGCTCTTCTGCCTGAAAGCGGTCTTTCTTCCAGAAGATACCATGAGCTTTGGTCCCCTTGCCGTCCTGGGCATAAGGACTGAAAAAGTAACTGTCGTAATCCAGCCCCCTTTCTGCCAGGAGTTTTGGAAGGCTCTCCTGCTGCTCGGTGTCCACTTCCTCAACACCGCAGATATCCATATTGCAGAGCAGGAAAGATTCCACCAGGCGGGGGAGGCGGGCCTCCCAGTTGTTGATTTCCGAGTTCCTGTCCAGTTTTGCACGCCTCAGATTGTAAGTGCCGATCCTTACGTCGGTCTTTTCAAACATAAGGACAGCCATGTCATATTGTCCAAGTTTCACTTTGTCTCCTTTGCGGGATACTTTGCCGTTTCCGGTGGCCGATGCTTCCACGAACCTGTATCCCGGTACGGTAATCCTGGCTTTCTGAACGCGGTCGCTGCCCTGGTTGGCAACTACCACCGCCATACGTTCCCTGCCCACGAAGGCGCGGGCGTCCAGAGACTCATTTGTGCAGGTGAAGCCGAAAGAGTCGTTATAGCGTCCGTAAAGGAGGCAGTCGGCATACTTTTCTTTGATTGAGTTCACCTGGGCAAGGTACGCCTGATATACGGGAGCCGCGGAAATGAGGTCCCGGCAGCGGAAAATCTCAATGTCGTTTCGCTGGCCGTCCAGCACGGTATAGTTCACGTGGCGGGGAACATCCATATCGTCCCGGAGACCGCGGTCCGTGAACACCAGTTCCGGGAAAGTGTAGCGGTAGAAACGCATCCATCGCTCCGGACCGTCGTTGGCGGGATAACCATGGGTGTAATCGCAGTACTGGGCCAGGGCGTCAACGCTGCCTTCGGCGCCGAGGGCGAAGTCCGGATCTGTATCGGCATACCTGTCGCGAAGCATCTTAAGGCATTGTGCGCGCTTGAGGATGCCAAAGACATCCGGCACGGGATACTCCCGGGAGGTGTCCCAGTCAGTGCTCTCCCGCTCGGTGTATCCCAGCTGGTCGAAGAATACGCTGTGGGCGCCAAGTTCGTGGGCGCGGTCCTGCAAGGCGCAAAGAACCTCGTTCCACCGGGGGTTCATCATAGTTGCGACCGCAAAGGTGCGCTGGTCATATTCGCCAAGCCAGGTACCCTGGCCCGTGAATTTGTATCGCTCAAGGATTTCAGAGCCGGTGTTGTCGTGGCGGCACACCTGGGGACCGGCGCCACTGCGGTAGAATCGGCTTTCCCGGTCGATGAGCTTGCCGTTGTAGTAGAGCAGGAGATGGTTCCCGGCGGCCTGATACTTTGTGATCTCTTCCTTAAGGGCTAGGTCTCCTCCCTGGGATTCGTCCGGAGAGTAGTCGGGATTGCCGTGGTCCATTCCTTCAGCCCACCACCCGAAGAGGAACAGGGCGTTGCAGCCCACGCTGCGGCCGGCTTCATCCACAATTCCGTTGAGGTCGCTGTAGCGGAAGAGGGTTTCGCCATACTGATGCTTGAATATTACCCTTTGCCAGCTCTTCATCCCAAGAATCCAGTCGGGAGTGCGGCGATGGTCCCACCAAGTGTCCACCCAGCGGCGGTAGATGCGCGAAGCAACGTGCCAGGTGCCGGTATAAGGCGCTATCACGTTGGCGTTGCACTCCCAGCTTTCCCCGCAGAAGCAGTGCGGGTATTTGAAAAAGCCGAATTCCAAAACGTCGAAGTTGCCGTTCTCGGGGTTCCTGTAGGCGCGCAGGCCGTGCCAGGTATCCTGGAAAGTGGAATCGTGAGAGCCGAAATACAGTCCCTGATCCTCTCCGAACAGGCCGAAACAGTTCATGAATACCTTCGCTCCGTACTTGACGTCCTTCTGACGGAATACCTGTTCCGGCTTCTTGTATGGCGAGGAAGAAAGCTTGCCGATGGTGGCGGCGGGATTGTCGAACAACTGGCCTCCTGCTTCGGCGGTATAGAGTTTATGGTCTTTAGGAAGTCTTGCGCCGTGGACAAGTGGATAGTGCAGTTCCCTTATCACGGTGTGCGGCTCATTATTGGCGAGGGCGGATCCGAAGCGAACCATATCTTCCTCCAGTGTAATGGTGAGCGTGAGCTGCATATCCAGCTTACCTTCCTTGGATTGAAGTGAAGAGTAACGGATAAAAATGGTATCGGCCACCTGTTCCACGGAGGGGGCCATCCCCTCTCCACAGACCTGTATCTCCTTTTCACGGGGGGAGTCGTAATACAGACGCCAAAGATATGCGCCGGAAGCGTATTCCTGTCCGGTGACCTTGTTGCGAAGTGAGAGAAGCGCGCCGTCATTACCCACAGTTACGCCTATACGTTCGTTGCCCAGAGAATAACCCTCCTGGGCAAATGCGGAAAAACAGCAGGCCAGCAGGATGGCCGCAATAGCAGCCTTACAGAATAGTCGCATAGCAGATGATTGGATAATGGTCTGAGATATATTTGACTCCGTACCCGCTTCCGTTCACGGTACGGAACTCGCTTACGATGGTATTGCGGTAGAAGATGTAGTCTATCCTGGAGCCGGAAGAGTCCCCGTAGCCATTGTAGCTGATGGAAGAATCCGTCTTCAAAGCCTTTTCCCTGGCGTTTGACAGCCACTCGTAATAGGGGTCGAGGCTCTTCCCGGTGACGTTGTTCTCGCGTGCGCAGTTCATGTCGCCGATTATGAATACCACAGATTGTTCGCCGGCGGCGGCCTTCATGCGGGAAATGTTCAGTTTGGCAGAATTGATGCGGGCGGTATTGTCCCTTTCCTCACTGCCAAGGGGCATGTGTGTATCGGCAATGAAGAATTCCCGTCCGCTTTCCCTATGCCGGAATTGGGCCCATATGGTGGTGCGGTACTGGGTTTCTTCGTTCCAGCCGTTCACGGAAGCTTTGTCCGGAGTCGCACTGAGGAAAAATGACTTGCACAGAAGAACTTCAAGCGCCGCGGTGTTGTACATTATTACCGTGTTGCCGCCTTTTGATCCGCCTGTGCCTGGAACTTCGAACAGTTCGTAGCCATCAAGCAGGCCGGTAAGGTCCGTGCGCTGTTTGGAAGTGCACTCCTGCATCCCTATCACGTCCGGCTTTATCTCCTTTACCATGCTCTGGACGGCGTATTTCCGCTTGTCCCAGTTGCGGTCTCCGGTGTCGGAAGTGATGGTGGCGCTGCGCACATTGAACGACATTACGCTTATTTGTGCCGCCCCCGCCTGCGTCTCAGGATTATCTTTTCCGTGGCTGCACGAAATGGCGCCCAGGAGCAGGCTGCCGGCTAGAATAATGCTAGTAGCCTTCATTGTTCACGATGTTTTTCATTACGTTTGTAGTAGTTGTGGGGATGGGCCACAGGTAACTCTTCGGAGCAATGAACTTGCGCTGTGAGAGCTTCACGGCGTAGCTGCCGCCGGTGAAGAAAGTGGCATCTCCGCTTGCTACTGGATCTTCGAAGTGAGGGCAGTCGTCATCGTCAATTTCCGGGGTTGCTCCATGGAACCACATTCCGTTATCTATGTACCTACGCTGGTTCTTCTCGTTTTTGGCAGGCAGGCCGTAGTTTGCGAAATTCAGCACTTTGTGGGCTATCCTCCAGCGCCAGAGGTCATAGAGCCTGCGGTTCTCCCAGGCGAATTCCATACGGCGCTCGGCGCGCAGTACTTTCCGAAGCTCAGTCTGGTCGGTAGTGGTAATCTTCGGATATGCGCCGGCATCAGAATAATCGGCCTTGTAGGCCCTTGCACGCACCATATTCATTGCGTCCAGTACGGAATCGTCAATGTCGCCAAGTTCTATTTTTGCCTCTGCGTAAATCTCTAGGACATCGGCATATCGAAGGATTAGTTTGTCATTCTCCGCCTCGAAGGGGCTGAGCCAGTCGTCATCTACGTGCTTTTTCAGGACAAGACCATTGTAGGAGGCATACTGGTTGCCGGTGCCGCTTATCCTGTATGTGCGGGAATCGTTGTTGGGAACGTTTTTTCCTTCACGGAACGACCATACTTCAGGAAGGTCGAAGTGGGGGTCGTAAATCACGCCCAGATGCTGGGTCCCGAACTCCACAATGGTGTAGGTACAGCGGGGATCTCTGTGTTCAAAGGGTTTGTGAGGGTCATATACGGTGGATTCGTCGATGGGCTTTCCCTGATCGTCATAGAAGGCACAGAGGAGGTCCCAGGAAGGGCAGCATGTGGTGCAGGTGGCGGCCCCGGAAAGGCGGGACAGCTTTGCTGTGGTGGCACCTTTGTAAAGATATTCGTACTTGTTCTCGGCCGACAGGCTCTTGCTGCGTGGAAGGATGAAAATGCCTTCCGGAGAGTTCTTGGTGCTCATCCTGAAGAGCTGGCCGAAGTCGGGATGAAGCGTATAGACATTGAGGTCCATGACTTTCTTTGCCGCGGTTGCGGCTATCCCGTACAGACGCTCGGCTTCGTCGGCATCGGCCATGCCGTAGGTGTCCCATTTGCGGATTGAGGCGCAGTAAAGGGCAAAGCGGGCTTCCATGCCCCAGGCGGCTCCCTTGGTGGCACGTGCGATTTCGGCATTGGAATAACGCTCCGGCAGAAGCTCCGCTGCAGCTTCGAATTCGCTTATCACCCAATCGGTTGCAGGCCATCTGTCGCTGCGGGTGAGTCCGTAGGCCTCCTCCCGCATTTCGGAAAGATCGAAGTCCATGTCTTCAGGCACAATAACAGGGTCTCCGAAGTGGGCGATTATCCTTCCGTAGAAGCAAGCGCGGTAGAACCTGGCGCAGCCTTCAATCATATTGCACTTTTCTGAAGGCATGTTGTCTTTTGCCGCGGGAAGCATTTTCAGTATTTTGTTGCAGCGGTTGATTCCCTTGTAGGAGATATTCCACATCTGTGCCGACAACGGGAAGGACCCGTCCACTCCGTCGGTGAGGAAGCGGCTGAGCGAGCTGCGGTTGGTGCCATCATCGGTGAGGAGATCAAGTTCTATCTGTTCGCCTTCGGTCCATTCATTGCGCTCCATGGGCCAGTACATATGGTGCAGAAGTGCGTTCAAGCACATCTCGAACTGCTCCGCATTGTTGAACCAGTTGCCGGAAGCAGCCTTGTCAACCGGGGAGAGATCCATATTTGTGCATGCCAGGCAGAGGCATGTCAGAAGTATAATGCTTATGCGTTTCATACTCGCTAGAATTTGACGGAAATGGAGAATACTGCCGATTTGGTTATGGGATAGGAGGTGGCTCCCACCTCAGGATCCCAGCCCACAGGGTAGTGGCTGAAGGTGAAGAAGTCAGTGAGCGTGGCGGCCAGCCTCAGGTCCTTTACCTTTACCTTCTGCATCCACTTGGACGGGAAGGTGTACCCCAGGGTTATGTTCTTCACGCGCAGGTAGGCACCGTTGATGATCCAGTAATCGGAATAGGCGTAATTGCCCATAGTGGAAGTGGAACCGCCAGACACCCAGGAATAACGGGGATATACGGCGTTCTCGTTCTGCTTCACGGTGTTCTTGTAGCTCCAGGACGCTCCTCCAGCAAGGTATGTGGGGAAGTTGTAAACCTGACCTCGTAGAGGCTGGACCATGTAGTCGCTCAGATAGCCGTTGCGTTTGCCCACGCCCTGCAGGGTAATGTTGAAGTCGAATCCTTTCCAGAACAGGTCCACGGTGGCTCCGTAGTTAAAGTGCGGAAGCGACGGGCACAGAACCACGCGGTCCTGTTCTGCGGTAATCTGCTCGGTGCCACCCATCGGATCGGCAATGTTGACGTACTTTACGTCGCCCGGATACTGGGTGCCGAGAACAGGGGAGCTGTCCACTTCTTCCTGGGTCTGGAACAGGCCGTTGCTCCTGTATCCGTACCAGCTTTGGTATTCGTACCCTTCCTTGATAATCTTTCCTCCTGAAATGACCTCCTTTCCGGAAATGTTACCCATGATGGAGACATCGTCCGATAGATTGAAATTCAGCTTATAAGTGAAATCTCCCACGGTATCTCTCCAGCCAAGCGTAATTTCCCAGCCTTTGGTGTGCATTTCACCAAGGTTGTCGTAGGGATTGGAAAGGCCGATGACGGGAGCTACCGGTACTTCGATGAGCATACCTTTGGTTTTCTTGTAGTACCAGTCGCCTGTGAGGTTGAGCCGGCCCTCAAGCATAGAAAGGTCAAGTCCTATGTCTATGGTGGAAGTGCTTTCCCAGGTGAGGTCCGGGACTATGGCGCTGCCCTGGGCATAACCTGTGACAGATGTGGCGGTATCCCCGAGGTATCCCACCGGATGGCTTACCGACAGCATGGACTGATAGGGATAATACCCGCCGATGCGCTCGTTTCCGAGTTCGCCGTAAGAGGCCCTGAGTTTGCCCTGGTTGATGATTTTCTTCAGCGGCTGCATGAAAGGCTCTTCAGAGAACTGCCATCCTGCCGATGCCGACATAAACGTGCCCCAGCGGTAATCGGGAGCGAATCGGGAACTGCCGTCGCATCGGATATTGCCCTGGATATAGTAGCGCGAGGAATAGTTATACATAAGCCTTCCGAAGAAGGAATTCCTTGCAAGCTCATAAACATTGTCGGACGTGGCGGTCGCCGTTGATGGATTGCCGGCCTTCAGGTCTTCGATCAGGGCGTTGGGGAAGTCGGAGTTTGCAGCGACTATGCTCTTGCTGGCAGTGTAGTAGTTCTCATAACCGGCCATGGCACCCACATTGTGCTTTCCAGCGAATGTCTGCTGATAGTTTGCATAGGCCTGGATGGTTCCGGAATAGCGCCAGCCACGACCTTCCTCCAGTGTGGTGGTAAGTGCTTCGGAGATGTATTTTCCGCTTGAAAACTCGTCCTTGTAAAAGTATGGAGTCTGCCTCTGGAAGTCTGTGGATTTGCTGAAATACAGCATGGGCGAATACAGTGCGGTGAGTGTGAGTCCCTTCACCGGCTTTGCTTCAATCTGGAACTTGCCGCTTGTCTTGAAGGTGTCGGTGTTCACCTCGCCGCCGCTCATGAGAGCTGCGTAAATATTGCTTCCGTCCTTTCCGGGAGCGTAGTTCCCGTTGGTCCATACAGCAGGATAAATTGCTGGCATGTAGCGCATTTTCAGTGCGGGGGAACTGTGGGGCGACACTTTGTCGATATATACCAGGGAAATATCGGTGGAAACGGTGAGCCAGGGATAAATGCCAAGGTCGTTGTTAAGCCTTGCAGTGTAACGTTTCCATCTGTTGCTCACCTTGTACAGGCCCTGAACGTCGTCCATGCCCAGGCTTACGCTGGAGCGGAGTTTGTCTCCCGATGCCGTGAATTTCAAATTGTGACTGTGCCTGAGGGCGTTATTCTTCATCACCAGACCCATCCAGTCGGTATTGGGATAGTCATCCGGATTTGCGGCGTTTAGCTGCCAATAGTTTTCGATAAGGGCCTGGTCGTATGCCTGATACCAGCCGCTTCCGGGAAGATCGTTGTACTTGAGTTCATTCACGGCTTCCATATAACTCACGGCGTCCATGTATCGGGGCATGCGCGTGGGTGTGTCAACACCAAGCGAATACGAATAACTGATTCCGCTCTTGCCCTTGGATGCACGTTTGGTGGTAATCAGAATCACGCCTGCCGCCGCCTGCGAACCGTAAATTGATGCCGATGCTGCATCCTTCAAAACCGTGAGATTCTCGATGTCTTCGGGGTTTACGTCGCTGAGCGAACCGGGAACGCCGTCGATGAGGATGTACGGGTCAGTGGAACCATCGGTCATTGACGTTATTCCTCGCACGCGTATTGTTGCCTCGGATCCGGGAGCGGAATTGCTCCGGGTGACGGTTACACCCGGTATCGCTCCTTGCAAGGCCTGGGAAATGGTCTGTGTTTTGCGCTGGACGATGTCTTCGCCTCCAACGGAGGAGAGAGCGCCGGTAAGGTCTTTCTTCTTTATGGTTGAGTAACCTATCACCACGGTTTCATCAATCATGATGGCATCGTCCTGCATGACGATTTCAAAAACGGTCCTGGATCCTATGGGAACAACCTGATCGGAGTATCCCATGCAGGACACGGTGAGAGTGGCTTTCTCCTGGGGTTTCGTTCCGAGGATGAGCGAGAACCTGCCGTCGATATCGGCAATGGTTGCTTCGGAAGTGCCGGTTAGGATTATGGCGGCACCGGGAACCGGCTCTCCTCCAGAGTCCTTAACCTGGCCGCTGAGAGTGGTCTGCTGCGCGTGCAGGAGGCTGCCGGCAGCCAAGAAGCAAAACAGTAGGACTGTGAATCTTTTCATAATGTTATCTGATTCCGTATTTGCAAAGTATCCTTGTGAGTGGTTTTCTTATAGAGCCGGCCCAAAGCGTATAACCGTGGTCTCCGGGATGAATCCCGTCCACAGAAGTGTCATGGGCCTTTGAAGTGGCATTGGGAGTTATGTAGTAAACGTCTTTGTACTTTTTCACCGCTATTGTCATGAGGGAATCAGCCGTGTGCATCTTCTTGTTCTCAGCAGCGTCTTTCACCGCGTTGAAGTTTCTCTGCTCCCTCCAGATGGTTCGCTGGAAAACAAGAGGCACTCCCGGATGGGCGGCCTGAAGCTTCTCGATGAATGGAAACAGCCGTTTTTTCATTGTTGATGCGCTTGGGTTGGAAAATGCATCGAAAACGAATGCATCCACGTCCGGTGCAGCGCAGAGGATGTCACAGAAACTGTCCTGGAGCAGGCAATTGCCGCTTACTCCCAGACTAAGCATCTGGAGACCGGTGTAGCGGCTAAGCTGGGCCGGATAGCTCATTCCCGCCCTGGAGGTGCTGGACCCGTGAGTGAAGCTTGAGCCGAAAACGGCTATCCTGTGACGGAAAGGGTTCTCCAGCGGCTCGATGAAGGCGTTCTCTTCAATGCCTATCTTCACGCTTTCCAACTCGCTGTAAAGGGGCAGATAGAGGAGACAGTCGTAGGTACGGCCCTCCTGCATTCCGCTTATCAGCATAAGCTCTTCACCCAGCCTGTCGTCCGGATTAACGGCCGATGCGGCATATAACCATTCCCCCTTTTCGCGGATATACAGGTCATATCCACGGGTGCTTATTCCGTTACCGTTGACGGGGAAAGTCGGCTCGCGGTAAATGGTTGTTACGGTGATGGCGGTGGAATTGGTTCTGAATGCACAGGCAATGCCCGACGACATCCTCACAAGAGTGTTTTCCCTGCGGGTTAGTCCGTCGAAGCGGGATGTGTCCACACGGTGATAGGGGTTGGGTGTGTCATTGAACAGTTTGCCCACAAGAGTGAGTTCGCTTGCCTCTGTGTAACGGAATACCGATGCCTGGCCGGAAGCTGTTCCTCCGGCCAGTACCAGTACCATAACCAATAATAACACAAAAACCCTTTTCATATTTTATTCTGCCTTTTCGTATGTGAGGTCCAGATAGGATGTGCCGATACTGGTAGCGGTGCAGGCCAGGTAGTAAACCGTGCCAGGTGCCGTTTCTTCCAGATTGTATGTGTACACTTCTCCATTTGTGGCCCATGCAATTGGCTCGCCGCCAGGCACGAATTCATTCGTGTCCGTGGTGTTGTCGGCTACTACAGATTTCGTGATACCGGCCTGGCGCTTGGAATTGGATGCAAGGCATAGACATCCGCTAACCTTTACGAGTTTGAATCCTTCTATTGCGGGGAGACCAAGATAGCGCCATCCGGCGAACATGACAAGGCCACCCTTTTCTTTTACCCACGCCACGCGAGCCTGAGATGCGTTGCCGCAGTCTGTGAGGATGAAATTGTAGTCCTCCCCGTCCAGTTTGTACACACATGTTGTGTCTCCAGGAGCATTCTTCCATTTGTCGGCAGTGGGCCAACCTTCCTGGGGATCTCCGGTAAAGTCAAAGTGGAGTGTCTTCTTCTCCGCCTCCTTGGCCTTGAAAGTGAGGCCTCCAATCTCTCCAAGGTCCACAATCTGGTTTCTTGCGATAGTCAGCATGTTGGTGCCGGCTTTAGTCGCAGTCATCTGTGTTGGAGAGACAAGGGTAAGGGTGAGGCCCTTGTATTGGCCGGGGAGAACCCATACATAATAGGTGTCGCCGGTTATGAAAGTGCCTTCTGAAGGGGTAACCTTAATTATGTCCGATCGGGTTGCATTATCGCTGGGGACGATAGACGGTGCACCGTCATTCCAGAGAATGTTGAAATCACCGTCAATGGCAATGGGGGTGCTGTCAGAGGTTTTGAGTTCGACGCGTCTCACGGTATCGGCCCCTTCTTGGGTAATTTTGAATTTCAGAAAGGCCCCACCATTGCGGAAACTCACTTTTTTCTCGCCGGCATATTTGCCTACGGCCAAGTTGATATTCTTGTCGAATGTGCCGTTCACCGCTTTCTGGTTGATAAAATCGGCAATTGTACTTATTTCACCATTGGTGGAGCACATTGCATTTTCATTGTAGGGATACAGGGCGAACAGGTTGTCATCGGCATTGATGCCGGGACCTTTGAATACCGCGCTTGCTCCCTGGTCTGCGGTTGCAAACTTGGAGTTCCTGTAAGCGCCTTCCTCCATGGAGAAGACGCTGATCTCGTCGTTGGCATCCCAAAGTACGTCGAATGAGTTAAGGTGACTTTTGGTGATGCCGGTCTCAATGGTGGCGGTGAGCTCCATTGAATCCATTGAAGGCCCTGCTACGGGAATATTTTTGTTGCAGGCCGCAATGGTAAGAAGGGCGGCAGCTGCCATAAATATCTTTTTCATATCCATTACCAGTTATAGTTACCTCCGTCGGAGAAATTCTCGTTGTCATTGTTGGTGTCGCTACCCTTCTCATGGATGGTGGTGAGTTCCACCACAACGTCATCGATGAAGAAGCGGTAATCAAGCAGGTTGTTCACTTTTTCTCCGCGGCCAAGAGCTTCCTTCTCCTCATCCGTGAGCTGCGGGGCGAAGATGGTGATCACCGACTCCTGGGTAAGGTTGTGGAATTCTGTGGAGTATTCCGCGAACACACCGTCCTTGAGGCCTTCCATAACATAGCTTTCTTCACCGGCTGCGAGGGTTGCGTGGGCAACGCTTTCAAAACCGCGGAAGTCTTTCATGTTACAGGCCTTGAGAGTTATTCTGGCGTCGGTGTCGGCAACGCCCATCTGCTTCAGGCATTCGCCAATCCTGATGGTGAAGGAGCCTGCGCATATCCTGGTCCACAACGATTCGTCGTAGTATCCCACCTGAAGGTATCCGGGCCTCTCGTAGCAGCCCTTTACCGATGCAAAAGGCGAGAGTTCGTCCGGAAGGACATACTGGTCGTTGAAACTGGTCATATTGGAGGCATAGCTGTTCGTTGCAATCCTGAGCCATCCAAGCTGATATCTCATGTCTGTTGCATAGCTGTCCACAAGATCGTTGAAGGCTGTGGAGAATGCTATCGTATTGCCGTCCATTGCGGGAACGCTTCCGGTCTCTCCCTTTGCAGGGCATACGCAGATGGTGTTGGAAATGGAGATATATTCCTTAGAGGGCTTGGCGTCCGCAGTGATTTTGAAATAGATAGTGCCTCCCGCAGGAATGGCATTGGAGTCGGGAATGTTGAAGTAGATTATGTTCCAAACGGCATCGGAGCCGGGCGTGATGGCGTTTTCAATGTCAATCTTGTTCCAGTTCTCGCCGTCGGCACCCCAATAGTACGACCATCCAGCCTTGGTAAAGGACGCGGCGCGCGCGCCGAGCATAAGGCGGAGTTCGCCGCTCAGGGCATCTTTCACCGGAGCGCTGATAATTACAGATTCACCCTGCGCAAAACCGTCCATCCGGATGCTACGGTGGATACTACGGTCGGCATCGTCGCCTGATGACGGCTGTGTGTGTGATGGACATACGAATTCCAGTGAACCTTCCGCATCGCTGCGGGAAAGGACCATTCCGCCGTCGAATATACATTCATTCCCGCCGATCACTGCATTAGTAAGTTTGCGGCTTTCCGGCGAGTCAATCTCGAATGTCTCGATAATGGGGAAGTCATAGCCATCCACAACCATCTGTTCGCCGGCTTCCTGGAGAACCGTTATGGTTTTGCCAAGCGCGGCGGAAGAAGGAGCGATAATCTTGATTAGGGCCGTCCTGGCTTCCATCTTTTTATTAGCGCTCACGGAAAGGGCAATATCTTTGTTTCCCTGACCGGAAGTGGCGCTCAATGCAACCCAGGCGACGGCTTTCCCGTCCGGGTCGGAGACTGTGACGTCCCAGTAACAGTTGGATGTGATTGTGAAGGAATCTTCCAATCCTTGTGAGGGAGCGTTAATCTGCTCCTTGTTCACCGTGAGTTCGGGCTTTTCGTCATTGCCCTTGCCGGTGGAATCTTCCTTCTGTACGCAAGAAAAGACTGCGGCCAGCAGAGGGATGGTGAATAACAGGAATCTTTTGCTCATAATTATGTGGTTTTACAGTTTTGGTTCCGCTGCGATTCACTTGCAAAGATATACGAAAAAATTGCAGATTTTTCAAGCGTCTCGATAAAACAAGGTTTTTAAATGAGATAAATACTGTCTATAATATTATAAATAAGCGATTTAATATTAATTACTCATAGCAAAAAAACAAGATTATTTAACTATATTTGCAGTATGAAAACCTATGTCATTTATTTCTTTGCGGCTTTGTTGCTGGTTACGTCCTGTTCGGTAGAGAACCGTTCTTACCTTCAGGAGCTGGACAGAGCCATAGAACAGAAGGATGAATTTGACCGCTCGCATGAGAGGCTGCAGGACCGGTATAGGCAGCAATTCAGGACTGCGCCCTCCGACAGCGCCAGGTGGGAAGCCGCTTATTCCCTTGAAAGAATTTTCTTTTATCACGACGTTGATTCCTGCTATCATTATATTCAGGAGATGCTGCGTCTTCAAGGACGTGACTTAAGGCGGCGCGGAACAAGTGCGGCCTGTTATGCCAACATCCTGTATAAGATGGATTCCCTCAGTAGGGCATTGATCGTCCTTGAATCTGTAGATACCGCAGGCCTCGGGACAGGAGGCTTTCATACTTACGGTTATGCAGGATATCATATATATAGAAAGCTCTTGCACGACAATCCCCTTTATGAGAAAAAGTGCAGAAACACAATCAACAGTTGGTGGAGGAGGGACAGCACAAATATCGAGTGTGTCTATTATCACAACGAACAGCTGCGAAGGGAAGGGCAAATAGTAGATGGTATTGGCCGGCTGGATGCCTGTGCTCTTACTAGCCCTAACGACACGGCCAAGTCCTACTACTTCAAGGCAATGGAGTATCTGAATTCCGGCAACGATGCAAGGGCGATAGAGTGCTTTGCAACATCGGCAACATATGATATCCGTGTTTCTGCGAAAGCATATAATGCGCTTTATGAACTGGCAAGAATCCTTTTCAGGCGCGGCGATATCCGCCGGGCCGACCGCTATATGCGTATGACTCTTGAAGATGCGGAGTCGTCCCATTATGCTCTGCGCTACAACGACATCCTGCTCTCTGAGTATGAAATAATGAACGTGGTGCTCAGACAGGAAAAACAGCACAAGTACGGGTTTATCGTAGGAACTGTTGCAGTTTCAGCCACTCTTCTTGTAGTGCTGGTGCTGCTCATCCTGCTTGTGCGTTACTCCGGCCGGCTCACAGTATCCCAGCGAAAACTGAGTGAAGTGTCCAGCATCAAGGACGGTTTCCTTGCAAATTACATGGAAAAATGTGTGGACTATCTGAATAAAGTGGATGAATACCGTTCTTCTCTGCGGCGTACAGCAAAGGAGGATGGCCCTGACGCGATAATGGCTCAACTTCGCAAACCGTCCTTTGCATCGGGTGAAATCGACGGACTGCTTTCTTCGCTGGACTCTACATTTATAAGAATTTTTCCGGATTTCGTGGACAGGGTGAACGCCCACATGAAACCCGGATATAAACTTGAAATGTCAGCAAAGAATAAAATGTCAACCGAGCTCAGGATTCTGGCCCTTATCAAGATGGGCATTTCCAAGCGCCAGAAGATTGCGAAGATCCTGAACATGTCGGTTACCACCGTTTATTCCTACCACTGCAACCTACAGAAACATTCGGATATTCCATCACAATCCTTCGACCGCGTGATAGCCTCGTTATAATTGAACAACATAATGAAAATCAGACTTGAAACACCTGCCGATTACCGCGAGGTGGAGATTCAATCAGATTTTTCGGTCACCCGGCCCTCCGGAAGAAAGGTATTCTTTCAGCGCTTCCACATAGTTACCAAAGGCTTCCTGGCCTGCAGGAGTCATCTTGCAGGTAGTGCGGGGCATCTTGCCCTTGAAGCCCTTCTCCACCGTGATATAGCCGGCGGCGGTGAGTTTGTCTATCTGCACGCTGAGGTTCCCGGAGGTGGCACCCGTCTGTTTCTTCAGATAGGTGAAATCGGCTTCATCCACTCCGGCCAGGATGCTCATCACCGCCAGCCGGAGTTCGGAATGAAGGAGCGGATCTAACTTGGGAAACATAGGCTACTTGTACTGCTGTTTTACAATAAGCCCTGTGGCGGCAAGGACGATTCCTGCAAAAGTGAAGATGAACATCTGCTCAGCGCCCGCTTGCGTAATGTAAAAGATGGCCAGGCCTCCGATGCCGGTAATCCACCCTGCAATCTTTATGGTCCAGTTCTTCAGGACAATTCCGCTGATGGTCTCGGCCATCCCGAAGAGAAGGACAATCTGCGCTGTCAGTGTAGCGTCAAGGACAATTGCGGTAAGTGGACTGTCTCCAAGCAGACTGTAAAGTACCGTGAAG
>R27__coassemble_507_pt1 | contig 24403 bp, 25 predicted proteins | sample R27__metabat2_high_PE_018 | metagenome-assembled genome bin R27
AACGGGCTTCCGCTTTGGTTTTAAAAAAACGTGGGGTCCACCAAAAGTTCCACCCGACTTTGCGTAATTAACTAAGAATCAGTTAATTAGATTACAGGCTGAAGATGAAGCCAAGCATGATGTTGGCGGAGTCTACATCAAGACCAAAACGGCCGATATTGGAAGTGGTCCTTGAATTGTCGGGGTTGATACGGGTGGTGGAGATGTTCTGATAACCCAGGCTGCCGATATGGGCCATGATTGAGAAGTGGCCGTCAAACTTCACAAGGAAGCCAGGACGTGCACCGAACTCCAGGAGACCATACTTGGGGCCTTCTACCCATGCGTTCTGAGCATTAAGATTCTGGGTGGAGATAGAGCTATAACCAAGGACACCGTCAACAAAAAGATCGAAACGGCGGCTGTTGACAATTGAGAAACGGAAATAAGGAGCAAAGCGGATACCGTCTACCCTCTGTCCGCCGAGGTTCTGACCATTTGCATTGGTAGCGGAAAGCTGGTCGCCACGCATACCGGCTGCGGCAAGGAGCATTCCCTTGTAGTCGTTAGGGTTAAGTGAACCGAGAGCGGCAAGACCGTGCATGTAACCCACGGTGCCACCAACTGCCATGCGGTCGTTAATACGGAAACCAACCTCAGGCATGATCTTGAAGGATGCACCGCTGGTGATGGAGTTGGCCTGATTCTGACCGTCATTCCATGTGGTGGTGGAGAAAGCTACGGAACCGCCAAAGTAAAGTTGGGCGTTTGCCTTGGTGCCGATGAGCATCATAAGAGCAGCTGCAGCAGCAAAGATGATTTTTTTCATAATGGTTGTTTTAAGTTGATTTGTTTATATTGGTTTCTAATATTTGTCGTCTATATCCTCAATCTTGTTCTCCACGTAGCTTAAAAAGCGCTTGCGGAGGTTTTCTGGATAATTATCATTTTTCTTTACATCTTTCTCGATCTGATAGATCTTAGCTTCAATCTGTCCGGCCTTGCGGAGGTCCTTTTTACTCACGGCGTTCCTGTACTGATTGAGAAGGCCGTTCACTCCGGTGCGCTTGCAAAGCCAGGGAAGGGTATAGGGAATATCCTCCGGCTTTGTTTCTTCCTCCACAAAAATCTCCGAGTTAATGCTCAGACGTGCACCCTTTGTGTCTTCTATCATGGACTTGGCCTGTTTGTAGGGGAAACGCTTTTTACCTCCGTCCACCTCCGGCACGGAGAAAACAACGGCCTTTTCAACAGATGGTGCGCTATTGAAAACCGGCACCAGATTCTCCATCTCCTCTGCCTGCAGGGAGAAGGAATCACGGACGCGCAGACCGTTCTCATCAAGAAGCGTTAGTTCCATATCCAGGGCCGATATCACAGCATCTGTTTCCTTACGGACAGGGACTACGGCCTGGATGTTCCACAGCTTGGGATTATCCTGGTCCGGGGACATATACACACGGACATCGGCCCCGAGAGAGAAGGAATCGAATCCGCTGCCGGCAAATTCCATCTGGCCTTTGGGGACGAAGATCTCTACAGGTTTTTTTGCGCAGGAGCAAAGCGCCAGGGCCAATAAGGCCACGAGGATAAGCTTTTTCATACCGTAGTTCAATCGTAGCGGTCTTCAATTTGGTCTTCGCGGTCTTCTACGTACTCCACAAAGCGGTCACGGAGCCAGGACGGAACGCTTCCGTCGTTTTTTACCTTCTTCTCTATGGACCAGAGCTGATCCTCGATCTGCTTCGCGCGGCGGTTGTTGTCGTTGCGGAGAGCAGACTCATACTGGCTCAGGAGACTATAGACGCCGTACTTCTTGCAAAGTGCGTCAAGGGTGTTGGGGTTTTCCTGCTTGGGCTGCTCTGCCACAGCGGCAACGCCTTTACTGGAAGCGACGTTGAAATCCATCCTCACTCCCTTGGTGTTTGCAAGCAGTTTTTCCGCTTCTTTCTTGGTGAAATACCTTTTCACGCCATCCTGGGCTACCGAGAACACTATTGTGCGCTCAATGTTATCGGCCGAATTGTACACGGGGACAAGGTTTGCAAGATCCTCTCCCTCAAGGACAAAACCGTCACGTATACGGATTCCGCGCTCATCAAGCGGAACAAGGTTGATGCTGAGGCCGTCAATTGCACCCTTCACCTCCTTGCGGACAGGGATTACGGCCTGGACTGTCCATTCCTTGGATGCGTCGGGATTCTGCGACGTGTATAGTTTTACATCGGCTCCAAGGGAGAATGATGTAAAAGCGTTTCCCGCAAACTCAACCGTGTTTTTAGGGACATACAGTTCTGCTGGTTTGTCACTTCCGCAGGCCCATGCCAATGCAGTGAAGCAAAAGAGAACGAACAGTTTTTTCATATGTTGAATGTGGTTTGTCTTACAAGCAACACAAAGATAAACAACCACACCCGCGTGTGCAACATACGCGCGTTACCGTTCGTAAAAACTATGTTGCAAATCGTAAAAAGGAGCCTTATCCCTTGTGTTCCATCCACTCAGACGGGCTCATCCCGGTGATTTTCTTGAAACTGCGATAGAAGGACACACGGTCCGAGAAACCGGATCTGTCGGCCACTTCCGTAATGGAAAGCGGGGGCTTTTCCTCCATGAGAAGGCGGGCGTAACGGATGCGCCAACTATTTACGTAGTCAGAGAAGGACTGCTTTGCAAGCTGGTTTATACAGGCCGATACATAGGTTCTGTTGGAGCCCACCGCCTCTGCTAAATCCGCAACCGTAAGCCCCTTGGAGCGGAAAAGCTGCTGCGCCTGCATCTGGGCCTGGATCTTTTCCATAAGCGCCGCTCTGGAGCTGTCGTCGGAGTCCGAGAAGCCTTCTGCAAAATCCTCAACCCTAACTTCATCGGCCGGAAACTCCGTCTTGTGCCCAAAATAGAAGATGGAAAACAGAAGGGCAGAGAAGCCCACGGACGGAATCATCAGTTCCCAGGACCCCATAAAGTGATCGCGGCCAAGCAGATTCACCGTAAAGGACATCATTGCAGTCACAACCAGAAGCACCAGGAGGATAAAAAGAGGGTCCAATCGCTTTTCCTCAGGATTTGAGTAAAAGTTGTTTACGCTGAGGCGGAAACGGAACAGGTCACGCGCTGCTATGATGCTGGAGTATATGGTGACAACTGGGAACAGTGCCTGGGCGGCCATCTGGGCGCCGCCAAGGCCCTGCAGCCACCCGGCAAGGGAACATACAAAAACCGCCACGGCCGGTATAAACCACCAGAGATACGTCCAAGTCCGGGGTACGCTCTTTCCGGTAAGGCACTTCACATAGAGGGCATAGAGAGGGTATACAGAGAGATTGCAAAGGTAATAGAGACTCTCCGAAAAACGGCTCTGGAGCCCGTTAAAATGAAGATAATGGCAGAAGTACAGCGCCGTAGTCACAATGCCGAAGACCGCCAGCGCAATATGTGCACGGTCGGCCTTCCTTATCTGGAAAAGAAGGATGGCGGTCCATACAAGACACACCATGAACGGCATTGTGGTGGCTAGAGAGTACATTTACACAAAGATAATCAGAATACCTCACTATTGCAAAGCCGCGCGCACAAACTCCACAAAAATGGGCTGGGGATTTTCCGGCGTACTTTTGAGTTCCGGATGGAACTGAACGGCCACAAAGAATGGATGTGACGGTATTTCTACTATTTCCACAAGGTTGTGATCCGGATTCACTCCGCTCACCACCATACCGGCATCTTCAAAGGCCTGAAGGTATCTGTTGTTGAATTCATAACGGTGGCGATGACGCTCGGAAATATCATCGGCCCCATAAATCCTCTGCGCCAGCGTCCCTTCCTTTATGTGGCAGGGATATGCCCCAAGACGCATGGTCCCACCTTTCATAGTGAGTTTTTTCTGCTCCTCCATCATATCTATTACGGGATGGGGCGTGTCCGGATTGTCTTCCGTAGAGGCGGCATCGGCCCAACCAAGCACATTGCGGGCAAACTCCACAACCGCCATCTGCATACCAAGGCATATCCCAAAGAAGGGAACCCCGTGCTCCCTGGCGTATTTCACCGCACATATCTTCCCTTCCAGGCCGCGGGACCCGAATCCGGGGGCTACAAGGATGCCTTTCATAGGGCCCAGAATCTCATCCACATTGGAAGGATCAAGGTGCTCGGAATGGACGCAGTGAACATTTACCCTGCAGTGATTGGCTGCTCCGGCGTGGATAAAACTTTCCTGGATGCTCTTGTACGCATCCTGAAGTTCCACGTATTTTCCTACAAGGGCAATGTCCACTTCTCTCTGAGGATTTTTCAGCCTCTCCAGGAAAGCCTTAAGGCCGGAAAGATCCGGCTCCGGGAGGCCGGGGATTTCAAGTTTATTAACAACAAGGGTGTCAAGATGCTCGGCCTCCATATTGAACGGGACCTGGTAAATGCTCCAGGCGTCCATAGACTCAATTACGTGGCCTGGCTTAACATTGCAGAAAAGGGCAATTTTGCGGCGCAGTTCCGGCGTAAGTTCCTTTTCTGTCCGGCACACAATGATGTCCGGATGCACGCCCTGGGACTGGAGTTCCTGCACTGAATGCTGTGTGGGCTTGGTCTTAAGTTCCTGGGCGGCCCTGAGGTAAGGAATCAAGGTAAGGTGGATGCTAAGGAAGTCCTCTTCCGGCAGTTCCCACTGGAGTTGGCGCATAGCCTCCACGAAAGGCTGGCTTTCCATATCGCCAACGGTGCCGCCTACCTCTGTGATTACAATGTCATAGTTGCCGGTTTGGCCAAGCAGAAGCATCCTGCGCTTGATTTCATCCGTTATATGCGGCACAATCTGAACCGTTTTGCCAAGATATGCGCCTTCGCGCTCACGGGTTATGACGGTATTGTATATCCTTCCGGTCGTAACGTTATTGGCCTGGGACGTATGAATTCCAAGGAAACGCTCATAGTGGCCAAGGTCAAGGTCGGTCTCGGCCCCGTCCTCCGTCACATAACACTCCCCGTGCTCATAGGGATTGAGGGTGCCGGGGTCTATATTGAGATAAGGGTCGAATTTCTGGATTGTTACGCGTAGTCCCCTTGCCTGAAGTAGTTTGGCAAGGGATGCGGCAATAATCCCCTTTCCAAGGGATGATGCCACGCCTCCCGTTACAAAAATGTATTTTGTATCCATACTAACTTATAAAAAGTAATTCACGGTACTTTGGAAGCGGCCAGAGGTCGTTGTCCGTTATTTCCTCAAGGCTGTCTATGCCTTTTCTCAATTCCTGAAGTATTACCGACGCTTTTTCTGCCGCCAGAGCCTTTTCAAAAGCGTTTTCGCAGGACTCGGCATATCCACGGGCGGCGTCAAGTTAATTGGCCTTGCCCATTCTTTCATTTCTCGCGCCACGATATCGGCCTTGGCGGCATCAAGGGGAGCGCCGACGTTGAATTTCTTGAGTTTGTTGAGGCCGAAGACCAGAGAGCCAAAGTATTCTGAGGGCCTTCCTGCAGGGGTGTGCGTTTCCCGGGCCTTCTTCTTGAAGGCGTCCTGCACAACGCTAGATCTAAAATGTCCCATAATGACTTCAAAATCAATACGGGACACAAATTTGGCGATATTTTAAAACAATTGCAAAACTTATTTTGATTTTTTGAATGTCACTCCCATTCAATGGTTGCCGGTGGCTTGGAGGAGATGTCGTAGACCACCCTGTTTACCCCGCGTACCTTGCGGATAATCTGGTTGGAGACATCCCGGAGGAAGTCGTAGGGAAGCGGAAACCAGTCTGCCGTCATTGCGTCTGTTGAAATGACGGCCCTGAGGGCCACGGGATTCTCATAGGTTCGTTCGTCGCCCATTACGCCCACGCTCTTTACCGGGAGAAGAATTACCCCGGCCTGCCAGATTGCATCGTAGAGGTTAGTGGCCATTTCTGCGGGATTTGCGGCCGATGGATAACCCATCCCCGTGCAGTCGTAACTGCGGAGGCCGCTTATGAAAATGTCATCGGCCTCCCTGAGGACGGAGAGTTTTTCCTCCGTGACCTCCCCTATTATGCGGATGGCAAGTGAAGGGCCGGGGAAAGGATGCCTGTTAATGAGTTCCGGAGGAACGCCAAGGGCACGGCCTACGCGACGAACCTCATCCTTGAACAGCATACTGAGAGGCTCCACCACCTTCAGGTTCATCTTCTCCGGCAAGCCGCCAACGTTGTGGTGGCTCTTGATTTTGGAGGCTATTCCGGGGATGCCGGCGCTCTCTATTACGTCAGGATAAATGGTGCCCTGGGCCAGCCAGCGGGCGTTTCCAACCCCGGCGGCGTATTTTTCAAAGGTCTCCACAAAGAGGCGGCCGATGGCCTTGCGCTTAGCCTCGGGGTCTGTAAGGCCTTTGAGGGCGCTGAGGAAATCATCGGATGCATCGGCCCCAATCACATTGAGCCCCATTTCCTTGTAGGAGGCAAGGACGTTTGTGAATTCGTTCTTTCTCAGAAGGCCGTTGTTAACAAAAATGCAGGTGAGACGGCTGCCGATTGCCTTGTTCAGAAGGACGGCGGAAACGGTTGAATCCACTCCGCCGCTGAGGCCAAGGATAACATTGTCCTGGCCGATTTTCTCCCTCAGGGCATCCACGGTTGTGGAAATGAAGGAATCCGGGGTCCAGTCCCCCTTGCAGCCGCATATCCCAAGGGCAAAGTTGGAGAGCATACGGGCGCCTTCCACGGTGTGGTAAACCTCAGGGTGGAACTGGACGGCAAAGGTGGGTTCCCCTTCAAACTGATAGGCGGCGTTGCGCACATCCCCCGTAGAGGCTATTACAGAGGCTCCTTCCGGGAGGGCCGATATACTGTCTCCGTGCGACATCCAAACCTGCGTTTCCCCACTCACACCTTCAAAAAGAGGAGACTTTGCAACCAATTTGAGGATGGCCCGGCCGTATTCACGGGTGTCTGAGGCTTCCACCTTTCCTCCGCCCTTGAATGCCAGGTACTGAGCCCCGTAGCATATTCCAAGAAGCGGAAGGCGACCACGGAAAAGGGAAAGATCCACCTGTGGAGCATTGTCGTCCCTTACCGAGCATGGGCTTCCGGAAAGGATTACGCCTTTCACGTCGGCGTCCAGTGCGGGCACTTTATTGTATGGGTATATTTCACAATAGACGTTGAGTTCCCTCAGGCGACGGCCTATCAGTTGCGTGACCTGGGAACCAAAATCCAGAATGACAATTTTATCCATTGTAATTTGGTGCTTTCTTGGCAATGGCAACATCGTGAGGATGGTTCTCCTTCACGGTGGCGGGGCTTATCTTCACAAATTGGGCTTTGTGAAGGGCCGTAAGGTCCCTGGCGCCGCAGTAGCCCATACCGGAGCGGAGGCCTCCTTCCAACTGGAAGATGACATCCTCAACGGAACCCTTGTAAGGGACGCGGGCCACAACGCCTTCGGGGACCAGTTTCTTGGCTCCTTTCTGGAAGTAGCGGTCTGCGCTTCCGGCCTCCATTGCGTCTATGGAGCCCATTCCGCGGTATCCTTTCATCTTCACGCCATCCACCTCAACAATGTCTCCGGGGGCTTCGTCGGTGCCGGCGAACATACTGCCGCACATCACGCAGGATGCGCCAGCGGCAAGGGCCTTCACCACGTCTCCGGAGTAACGGAGGCCGCCGTCGGCGATGACGGGGATGTCTCCGGCAACGTCGGCGACATCGGCAATGGCGGTAAGTTGCGGCATCCCTACGCCGGCAACTATGCGGGTGGTGCAGATGCTTCCGGGGCCGATTCCAACCTTGAGGCCGTCGGCGCCTGCTGCTATGAGGTCCCTGGCGGCTGCAGCGGTGGCAATGTTGCCAACCACTACGTCTAGGGCGGGGAATGCGGCTTTTACGGCCCTGAGGGCATCCAGGACGCCTTTTGAGTGGCCGTGGGCGGAGTCAAGCACTATTGCGTCAACGCCGGCCTTCGCAAGTTTTTCAACGCGGTCAAGGACATCGGCCGTTATGCCAACTCCGGCGGCAACCTTCAGGCCCTCGGCCTTGACTTTGGAAACTTCACTGGCCTGCTTTTCCGCGGTCATATTCTTATGGATGACGCCAATTCCGCCTTTCCGGGCCATCGCAATTGCCATCCGGGCCTCCGTGACGGTATCCATCGCGGCCGATGCAAAGGGGCTTTCAAGGCCGATATTACGGGAGAATCGGCCCTTAAGGGACACTTCACGGGGAAGGACCTCGGAGTAGGCGGGGACCAAGAGGACGTCGTCGAATGTGATGCCTTCCTGCATTATTCTTTGGGATAGAGGCATAATGAATTAAACTGATAAATCTAATGGCAGATCCGATATGTCTTTGAGGCGCTTCCCTTCAACAAGAATATTAAGCATTTCTTTTGCGTCTTCCTCCTGTTCAAAGGAATTGACAGCATTGATAAGTTCCGGCAATGCAAAATGATAAACGCAATCTATGTCGCCGGTTCCTAGCGCCAGAGAAGCAAGTCTGGACGGAAGCGGTTCTCCTGTAACAACAACAATGTGAGGAAGATGCCCTTTCCTGTTTCTTATAAGCCCCAACGCTTCCGTACGGCTATTCTGAGCACGGTCACTCCTTATGGTCCATTTGGCAGACACCGACGCGTGAAGAATAGGAAGTCCGGTAAATGACTTTCTTAAGTCCGAATGAGTAGAAACATTACTTCCCACTATCTCACAAGGGCTGTTGATAAACTCATCTGTCTCCGGTTCACGATAGATTACAACATCCGGAGCGACCATATAGTCATTTCCTAAACTTGCGGCCAGTTTCGGGTCCTCCAGAGTCAAAGTTGCAAGATAATCGAGATGTTCATATTGAGCAAAACTGCTTGTCTTTATGCTGTTTCGATTCCCGAGTTTTGCCACTTTCCACTGTCCGGGCCTCAGATGCTGCAAGTTTGGAAAGGTCTCTTCAAGAAAGAGCATATTGATACTCTCAAATCGGGCGCCAGATGTCTGCCCAAGAGCTTTTGTTTGAACGTGGGCTTCCAGTTGCGATGCCACGTCTCTGGCAATTGCAATAGAAAGACGGCTGGACTTATCTGCGTTGCTGGGGATACCATCTTTATCGACAGATAGAACGCCTTCGTCAAGCAAACGCTTGTGATATCTGTTTCTTGCTTGTAATATCAGCGATTCCATTATCTAGGGCTTTTATGATTTCTATTCCTACTGCTTCTGCCACTGGTGGAGGAAAAGCATTTCCTATCATCCTGCAAGCACTTGTTTTCCTGACGCCAAAATACCACCCATCCGGAAAACCTTGTATCCTTGCCATCATCGCTGGAGACAATTTGGGCATTCCCTGGAATGAGGCATCCGGAGAATCATCGGCAACTCCTCTGCCATCAACCCCCAATTCCGCCCAGGCTTGCCTTGCCCTTGTAGGGCCAAGGTCCGGACCTCCGTGTTTTTTACTTCCTCCAACAAGTGTTGGGGCAATTTTATCGGCCCGTCTTGCCCAGGCAGCCGAATGCGGCCACCCATTCTTACTCATCAAGTCAAGAAGTGCCTCCCCAACAGTTACCGGAGGATTATCAAGTGGCTTTGGAAAATCAAAGTAATCCGGGATATCTCTTCTTATGGCAACAATTACAGCACGAGGACGAAGTTGAGGGACACCGTAATCGGAGGCATTTAGAAGTTTGATATGCGGCCGATAGCCGGAGCGCATAAGAGCGTAGATTATGGATGTGCGGTAACTGTCAAATTTAGGCTCCATAAAGCCTTTTACATTCTCTATAAGGACAGCCCGAGGATTTATTTCGTTGACAAGGCGAAGCATTTCAGGGAACAGATCCCTTTCGTCATCTTGTCCCAGTTGTTTTCCAGCCACACTGAATGGCGGGCACGGAACGCCTCCAGCAAGCAAATCTATTTTCCCCCTGTATGGAATTCCGGAAAAATCACGCACGTCCTTGCAGATTACATTCCAGTCGGGTTTATTTACCTTCAAGCATTCGCAGTATTGCTCTTCAAACTCTACAAGGGCCATATGCCTGAAACCGGCAAGTTCAAGCCCCAGGGCCTGTCCTCCGGCTCCGGTACATATCTCTAGCGATGTGTAGCCCTTCTTCATTTTACAAAGATAATAATAAACAACTATTCAAGAAATCATACTCCTTCATTTTTTCTCAAGAATACGGAATAATTTTTGCAACGGGTTGTTTCAAACAATAAAACTCCTCCATATGAAAAAAATATTCCTCGCCATCCTGCTTGGATGTATCGGCATCAGTGTCTCGGCACAGGTATTTGTTGGCGGACAATTTGGCGTTAATCTCGCCAGCACCAACAATAAACTGACTTCAGGTTCTGCGATAAGCACCTCATCTTTCAGCCTTGCGCCAAATGTGGGCTATAAGTTTAACGACAAGATTTCAACTGGCGGACGAATCGGGTTGTCTTTTGGCGCCAACGGAGCCGATAATAGCAATATGTTCGGGGTCAGAATTCAGCCCTATTTCCGCTATGCCCTGCTTTCTCTTGGCAATTTTTCCATCGCCGCCGAAGCCAATATCGGCTTTGGAGTCCAAAACAGTAACGGGAAATCAGAAGGTATTGGAACGTCAAAGATGTCAAGCCTCAATTTTTCCGTTGCTGCCGTACCGGTTCTTCTTTACCAACTTAACAAGCACATTGCACTTGAAGCCAATCTCAACATCCTCCGGCTTGGCGTGAATGTCAACAATACAAAAGTAACTTCCACACCAAATGGAGGAAACCCTGTCACAACCAAAGACGACAACGTCACCTCCTTCATACTGGGGGCCAACGCTAACGATGTCTTTGGGAGCAATATAGGTGCTGTTACTATAGGGTTTACCTATGCTTTCTAATCCCAGACTATCCTTCAGTTACGTGAATAAGTGATTTGACGGGGGCAATCCCTTCCAGTTTGGCGCGGCCGGGAAGGTCATCAATCTCTACCAGGAACACGAAGTCCTTTACCTTGACATTGTACTGCTTGCCGCCGATAATGACCTTCTGGGCATTAAGGCCTTCGGCAAGGCCCTTTGCGGTGCCGCCGGTTGCAAGGATATCGTCAAAGAAGGTTATTTCCACGGTATCCCCTGTGGGTTTGCTTGCAGCAAGGTCACTGTTACGGAAATACACGTGGTCCGGGCCGTATTCCTTCATAATCTCCACCTGGACCAGGTCTCCCTCGCTGAAAGGAAGTTTACCCTTCTTTCTTAGAGGAATCACGTTGTGAACGTTTGCGGCGCTGTAGAGCATGGGGGCGGCAAATAGGACACCGCGGGCCTCGGGGGCGGCCACGTTTGGCGCGGCGCACATTGCGGCAAGGTCATCCACAAGGCTCCTGAAGAGTTGTTTGTCCTGAAGGAATGGGATGATGTCCACAAAGTTCACTCCCTTGATGGGGAAATCCGGATAGAATTTGATGAATTTACTGTAGTCCATAACTTATTCTATTGAGTTCATATCTATCAGGTTGTTAAGGAGGGCATACACCGTGAGGCCGGCAACGGTTTTGATGCCGGTTTTGCGGGTGATGTTCTTGCGGTGGGAAATGACGGTGTAGATAGAGATGTTGTAAAGATCGGCTATCTCCTTGTTGAGCATTCCCTTGGCAACGGCCACAAGTATTTCCTTTTCGCGGGCGCTCAGTTCCCCGCCCTCGCCGCGCGGAGCCTCCGACTCATCCTCCATCCGGCTCACAACCGGCACCAGGATACCGTCCTCTATGAAGGTGTGGCGTTCAAGGTCACTCTCCAGGCTATAGAGGTAGAAAAGCACCCTGAAGCAGTCCTGGGAACTGCTCTGGGAAGGCTGATACATTGTGACCAGTTTTTTAAGGTCATCCAGTTTCTCCTCCACGTTAGAGTGGTTCTTCTCATATTCACCGATGGTGTAGGGCTCCCTCTCACGGCTGTCAATCATAGCCTCCACATACGGGAAAACCGTCTTTTCCTCATAGTCAAAGTGACGCTCCAGTTCCTCCTTGTAGTCCCCGAAAAACTTACGGATCACCTTCTTGTGCATATCGTCACAGGGGGCTATCATATCCTCGATGGCGGCTGCAAGGGCCGGCACCATTGTTTCCAGATAATATGTGTGCGACAGACGGAGATAACGGACAATATCCTCAAGGCAGGCTCCTTCCATCTGCTCCCTTGAAGGCCGATAACCGTCAAAAGCGTAAACCTTGCAGATGATGAGGAAGGTTTCCGGGTCTATGCCCATGCCGTCACAGACCTCCTTCACCGTGGCCTCGCCAAAGCCGTAACTCATCCCAAAACGGGAAAACACCCCCAGAATAGAAAAATTGACGTCCAGCAGGTCTGCCATCTTCATGGCCGGACTGATGGACGTTATGGACACCTGAGGTTTCATCCTACAAAATTAGAAAAAATCCAGCAAAAACGCTACTGAGATAATTGGTTTTTGCGGCTTTTATCGAATAGGTTATGCATATTATGAAAAATGTGTATATTTGCAGTTAATGAAAAGACTATTAACCATAATATGCCTTCTGGCCGGGCTTACGGCCTATGCCCAAATGCGTACTTATTCAGACAATGAGTCCAAGACCTTCATCGTTGGCCTTGAGAGTTATTTCTTCGGTGAAAGCGGAACGCTTGACTTCTCAATTGACAAGGCAAGTTTCAAGGCCTCACTGGCCTCTGGTGCCGTTTCTATAAATGGCACGGACCTGGAATCCGGGGAAGGAGACACAGTTATCGGCATTCATGATTTCACCGGAAACCGGGCCCCGGACCTTGTTGTCGCAAGGCGCAGAGACGGTGGCGTTTATGCCAATGTCTATACTCTGGATGGTGGTGAATGGAAACTCGCCGGCAAGGTTGGATCTCCGGATGCAACAGAGATCCGCGTATTCCGTCAGGTCCTTTCCATCCGCAGCGGCAGCGCCCTGCTCTCCTGGACCTGGCATGGCTCCAAGTTTGACTATAAGGCCTCAGACGGCTCAGCAGAACCTGTTCTCTGAGAAAACTCGCAGCCGCAGAATAACTGGTTGTAGAAGTTCTGCTCCCTGATAATTTCATTACGGCGGTCCTGAAGGCCGCCTTTTCTCCAATTCTGGCCCCACCACGTCACTCCCTGGACCTGTGAGCAGGCCCAGGCGCCGGCTTCGTTCACTTGCTCCAGACTCTTCCAGCGGGAACTGGCCAGGGTGGTTGTGAGTACCTCAAAACCGTTGGCGGCTGCATACTGCGCGGCTCTCAGGAGTCTGTGCTTGAAGCATTCCAGGCAGCGTGCGCCCCGTTCCGGCTCTGTCTCAAGCCCGGCGGCGCAGGTGAGCCAGGAATCGTGGTCATAGTTATCCTCAACCACATCAAGGCCAAACTCCCTGGCGTAGCGGATGCACTCGTTTAACCTGTGGCTATACTCCTCAAAGGGAGTGATATTGGAGTTTGAGAAGAAGATCACGAGTCTTATGCCGTGCTTCACAAGGCATTCCACAATGGCACCCGAGCACGGAGCACAGCACGCGTGAAGAAGGATCTTCCCGCCGCCCTCCGGAACTTCTATCTGAAATTTTTGTTTCACGGTACAAAGTTACTCCTTTTCTGCTCCGGAGCAAAATGATTTACTCAGGGCAACGAAACACACAAAAAAGGCCCTTTTTGTGTGAATGGTTGACCAAAAGGGCAACGAAACGCGCAAAAAGGGCTATTTCTGTGTAAGTGGTTGCCCACTTAACTAGAAGGAGAACCCTATTCCAACCTTGATCTGGGAACGGGATGTGTAAGAGTCTTTGATCTTGGAGAAGTTCAGCATGCTGTGATCATATCCAATGATAACCTGGATGTCTCCGGCCTGGATACCCACGCCACCGCCGAGGTAGATGTTGAAGGGATTGGAGATACCGCCCTCGTTCAGGGTGGCAACTTCCTTGTTATCCGGGCCGTACAATTTTCCATTGAAGTAATTCAACGTGTATTTTCCGGTAGATTGGACAAATGTACCAATTCCGGCAGAAGCCTCAGAGGTTCCTTTGCTGCTGAAAGCCATTTGGAAAACAGGGCCGGCATAAACGAAGAGATTGAAATCCCGGCCGAACTCGAAAGTATAATTCAGGTTGACCGGGACATTGATTGCAAATTCCCTGTAGGTCTCTCTTTCGCTCTTAAAAGTACCATAAATGGCCTCACTGTTGTTCCTTCTGTCAAAAAGGGTGCTGAAATACACTCCGGGAGCAATGCCAAGGCCGGCAACCACATTGAGGTTGTACTGGCCACCGAGGTAAAGACCATTGAGGTTGGTCTTGTCAGGGTCTCCACTTGTGTATTTTGTTATTTCAGTTGAATTCAGCCAACCTGCGCCGAACGAGAGCTGGGCGTGAGCCTGAGTTCCCATAAGCAGTGCCGCTGCGCTGAAAACAATAGCAACTATTTTCTTCATTATCTTACTTTTTTACAGAAAAAGCCCTTTAAGGGAAAGGGCTTTTTCTAATTGGCTTCTTGCCTGAGAGATTAGAAGGCGTAACCTACGCCAAGCTTAATCTGGGAACGGGAAGCGGTTTCGTTGCTGTTCTTGGAGAAGTTAAGGAGGCTGTGATCATAGCCGATGATAACCTGGAAAGCTCCGGCCTGGATACCAGCGCCACCACCAACATAGATGTTGAAGGGATTCTGATAGCCACCGTCGTGCTGGCCAACTTCCTTATTACTTGAATCAAAGGTCTTTCCGCTGTAGTTGTCGGTAGTATACTTTCCGGTTGATACACCACCAATACCGGCGATTCCGGCAGAGGCCTCATAAGAAGCCTTGCTGACGATACCCAGCTGGAAGACAGGGCCAGCATAGAGGAACACCTTGAAATCACGGCCGATTTCAAATGCATAGTTCACGTTTACGGGAACATTGATATCGAACTCCCTGCTTGTTGCTGTCTGGTTGCCAGTAAGGCCATAAGCGGCTGCGCTGTCGGTCAATTTTGCGAAAATACCAGAGACATACAGACCGGGAGCTACGCCAAGACCGGCAACAATGGGAAGGTTGTACTGACCACCTACGTAAAAACCGTTAAGGTTTGTCTTGGAGGGATCGTTATTTCCACTCTTTACAGTCTCCGTTGAATTGAGCCAACCAGCACCAACTGAAAGCTGTGCAAAAGCATCAGTTCCGGACAGCATGAGGGCTGCGCCGAGAACAATTGCAAAAAACTTTTTCATTGTTAAAACTATATTAGGTTAAAAATTATATCCGAGTCCAATCCTGAGGAGACCGCGTCTAATATCTCCGTTGGCATCTGTGGTAAGATTGAGGAGGCCGAAGTCATAACCCACATTGATATGGACAAGTTCTGCCACTTCAAAGCCTACACCCAGGCCAAGGAAAAGATTGATCCTGTTACGGGGAGCAAACTTAAGGGGTCCTTCCACAATCTCCTTGTAATTGTTATAGATGAGCGTGGGGTTGCTGTCTCCGTCGATGGAACGATTCCAGATACCAAGCTGGAAAGTGGGGCCAGCCCAGGCTTCTAGCTTGAAATCCGGAGTGATTTCATAAAGATACTGCACGTGAAGGGGAATATTGAGTGCGAGTTCCGTACGCCTGGCGTCTTTCAGAAGTTCGTCGACAACATTTTCGGCCTGAAGATTGCCGGCAAATCCGGCTTCCCTGCAGAACATTGCAGAAAGGTTTGCACCGGGAGCGATGCTGAGGCCTTCAGTGATGCCGTCCAAAGCAAAACGATACTTTGCGCCGGCATAAAAACCGTCAAGAACGTTTTGGGCTGTTTGTTCTCCTCTTTTAAGACCTTCTGTTCCGTGGAGATATCCGCCATTAAAAATGAGCTGTGCATTTGCCTGCATTCCAATGAGCAGGGCGGCTGCAATAACAAGTAGTTTTTTCATTTCAAACTATCAATTTAATCATACAAAGATAGCAATTTTTATTTAATTGTTACCGTGACATAGGTTGCACCGTACCCAGCCCAGTATCCGTAGGCCCCCTGCATGTTGGTTGGAGGGTTGGACGTAACGGGGAAAAGGCCTATTGTGCTTATGGTTGAAACGGCATCAAAACAGTCCCAGTAAGACCATATTATCTCTTCCACTGCGCAGAACTTGATATGCACAGTCTCACCCATCCTGTAGAGAGGTTTCCATTTCGCGTTTGAGAGGGCCCAGCCGCGCATGACGGACACCGCCCCAGCCCTGTTGGACGCCGCCTGGCCGCTGAGAAGGGACGGATAATACATTTCCTCCTGCCCCTCAACCTTTGTAAAGAAGCGGTGATATCCCTCAGGGTCGTTGAAATACGCTGTGACCACGTACATGGTATCGTGCTGTACGGATTTAGTCACCTCCACCCTGTCCAGCGGAACCGGCTCAGGAATACGTGTAGTAGCCTTTGCCACATGATTTCCGTACATCACCTTGAGGGAATAACTGTGCCCCGCCACGCCTTTCATCACGTCCGTAGTATAGATAAGCGGCGGAAGATACCTTGTATCCTTCCTGGCCGATAATTCCACCTCCTCCCCGGTATTCTCATCCTTGACCGTAACATAAGCCTTGTAGTACAGATGCTGGGCAAGGTCTTCCGGAAAAAGTTCCTGCTCCGTTGCAGCCACCGGCGAAGTCACCATCACCACAGGCGCGCCGTCGGAGTCTATCCAGCCCTCCACCACCAGGCGGTCCGAATCCCGGTATGGATAGGTTGTGGTGCAGGCCACGGCAAGGAATATGAGCGGAAGCAGCTTTTTCATCGTCAGAATTTGTGGAAGTATGATATTGACGGCAGCCAGCGTATATAAAGGGTCATCGGCCCGTAAGAAAAACCGTGTTTTTCGTTTACTCTCTTTGGCATCAGGAACATCACGTTCTTATAGCCCTGGGCATTATACAGGGCCACAGTGAGCCCGTTTCCACGGCCGTCCGGCTGCCTGTGGAAGTAATATGATACGGAAAGGTCCAGCCTCATATACGGCTTCAGCCTGTAGTAGTTCCTTGGAGACATTTCCGCCACAAGGTTTCCTCCCGTCATATAGAACGACTCCGCCGCCGTGTATGGCGTACCGGATGCAAGCACAAAGATTCCGCCGAAATCCCATCGGCCCCGGGTATAATTACCCACGGCATTGAACTCATGGATGCGCTCATGGCCGGATGGATACGTAACCCCGTCAAACGTTCTGAGGGAGCGCGCAAGCGTGTAGTTCACCCACCCGGTAAAGTCTCCCGCCTGCTTGTGCAGCGTAAGGCAGAGCCCAAAATTGCGCCCGAACCCGTGAAGAAGGTATTTTGAGGTGGAATAATCCGGGTCAAGGTAATCGAGGAGCGTCCCGGAATAATCCAACTGTCCAGTCAGGTGCCTGTAAAAGGCCGACACAGAAACGGAATACCTGTCGCTCAGGAAATTACGCCCCCATGAGGCCGATGCATGATATGACCCCTGCGGCGCCAGCTCCTTCCCGGAAAGATACCAGAATTCAATGGGAAGGCCAATTGACGACACCCCCGTCTGGAAAAGGTTCTGCCGCTCCATCCCTCCAAGAAGTTCAAACTTTCCGGCATGGCGGGCGTCCCAGACAAGGCGGAGTTGCGGGATGAGAGCCGGATAGTTGGCGCCATCGGCCGAATGCCACCAGATGCCCTTCAGCGATGCCGACAGTTCCAGGGACGGTGTGATGGGCAGCGTATATTGCACTTTGGCCGATGCCTCCAGCGCCGACTGGCTTTCATCGGCCGCCATCTGGGAGAGATCCTTGTTGCGGACCTGGGTCTGCTGAGGCCTGGAATGATGCCACTCCACGCGCGTTTCCCCCTCCCACCTTCCGGCGCTGAGCGTTGCTGAATACCCGGCCGTGCCGAAAACAGAAGGGACATACATGTCGTAGATGTCATGGTTGAAATCGAAGGCCAGGTCCAGATGGGAGTAATAGAGCCTCTGGCGCAGTTCTCCCCAGTCCCATTTGTGGCGGTGGTGCACAGACCCCTTGTAATTCATCCAGTCACACTTAAGGCTGTAGCCACCCTTGGAACTCTGGAAATCTATCTTGTCTCCGCCCATCATGAAATCGGCCCAGAAGCGGTCATTCTTTCCCGGCTCCCAGTACCACGTGATGTTGCCGTCGGTGAATCCGTACTTGAAGGAAAAGACGTCCAGCCTGAGGAAATTTCCGTAGAGGAGGTTTATGTATGAGCGCCGGGCCGATACAAACAGGGCACTGTTTCGGCCTGTGGGTATGTCCAGGGTACCCTCGGCCTCAAATAGGCTTGCCGAGAGTTGCCCTCGGAACTTCCCTGGAACACGTCCCGGAAGCTGCATGTCCACGGCGCCGCCTATGCGGTTGGCTCCTGAAGAGAAAGGGTAGAAGTTCATCCCCTCAAAATGGCTGGATATGAAGGTTGAAAACAGGCCCAGGATATGCGTGGAGCCATATATGGGCACCCCGTCTACGGAGACCAGCGAATGTGAGTTCTCCGTTCCAAGGATGTGGAGGCCGGCGTCAAGTTCAGACCCCGTTTCCACTCCGGGAAGAAGCTTCACAAAGCGGATGGGATCCGGCGTTCCGGTAATGGACGGGATGCGCCTCAGAAGGTCCGTATTTACGCTTATGGGCATGGCCGGGCGTATCTCCAACATGGAGGAGTGGCGTTCCGACATGAGGACCGTGCTGTCCAGTTTCTCCTGAATCTGAACGGAGTCCGGCTGCTGCGCCAGAAGGAGCCCTATGAGGAAAAGGAGCCTCATGAAAGGATATGGGGCAGGATATGCTGCCAGGCCTGGACGAAGGACGCCGTTGTGTCGTCAAGGCCTCCAAGGGCGTTCCAGGCATCATCAAGGACATCCCCTTCATTGGTGAGGATTATGGCGTCCCAGGTCCAGTAGTTGTCGTAGCGGCTGTTAAGATGGAGCGGCCTCATGCTCACCCTGGCCTGTGGAGTTGTGAGGTCTCCTTCATAGAAAACATCTACGTGGATGGCCGATGCCGCATCATTCACAAGCGGAGTCACCTTCTCCTGAGAATCTTCATCGGCAATAGCCCTTAGAATATCCCAGAGGCGGAGAAGTTCCACGTTTCCACTCAGGCTTATGCCCTCCGGAAGCGTCACGCTCACCTGGACCAGTTCCATTGGGCCATGGGCCTTAAGGGTGGCAAGGGTTACGCCCTGGGAAGAAAGGGTTATATCGGCATGCATCTCCGTGCTGCTTACGCTCAGGGGGGTGGCGGTAAACCTTATCCCGGTGGACTCTCCGGTAAAAATGCTTTCATCCTGAGTGAAAACGCCCACCTGCGTCCCATCCCTGTACACCGTTACGGTGGCTTTGTTCCCGCTTCTTTCAATCCTTGCCTCAGAGGGCGTTCCGCCCGACGAGAAAGGAATCACATAGGATTCCTCATCTGTTTCCGGCGCGGTAAGGATTGCGAGGTAAGCGGCATCAAGGGTGCGCATTTCATTGGCACGGACATACGGATCCAGATATTTCTGGAGTTCCTGTGAACAGAGGTCCCACTGGGTTTTCTGCCAAAGGGATGTTGCCTTGAACTGCACTGGCGCCTGAGGAGCCTTGCCGCAGGAGAATAGCAGCGGCAAGGCACACAGAATCACGTATGAAAGGAGACGCCTCATCAATATGCGAAGATACAAATAATTATCAGAATACCTTCCCAAGTGTCCTGAATAAGCCATTGAAAGTCCTCTGCCAGACAGGAAAATCGGCCACCTCCTCCAGAGTCAGCTCTTCGCGGTCTTGGAATTCGGCCTCTATCAGACGCTTCACTTCCGCAGCTATTCCCTCATCGTAAAAATAGAGGTTGTTTTCATAATTATAGACAAACGAGAGCGCGTCAAGGTTGATGGAACCTACGGCAGAAAGATACCCGTCACTGACGAACATCTTGCCGTGGTCAAACTTATCCGATTGCAGAAGGATATGTACTCCGGCCTGCACCATCTCTTCATAAAACACCCTTTCGAAGGGTATTATTACACGGGAGGGAGAGTCCTTATGAGCAGGTATCACCAGTTTTACATCCACGCCTCTACGGGCCGCATTGCAAAGAGCCTCTACAAATTCGTGCGGTGGCTTGAAATATGGACTTTTTGCATAAAAATACTCTTTGGTATGGTCCAGTACCCAGATATAGGCATTAAGGTTAATATGGTTTTTCTCCGTAGGGTCTTCGTCCACGGACTGGACAATGACGCCGCCCTCGAAATGGGCCGATTCCGTAATGTCACAGGCCGATTCTGGTCCGCCACTATGCTTCCACATCTTTGCAAAGGACTGCTCCATTCTGGCAACTACGGGGCCGCGGACGCGGACAGCCATGTCTCCCCATTCCAACAGGTTTTCCCTGTCAATGTTCAAACCACCGCTATAGCCTACCTCCCCATCCATCAGAAGGATTTTTTGATGGTTTCTTCTTAGCAGCGGAAAGAAAGGGTAGTGCCTCACGTCCACGCCGCTCTTTCTCATCTTGTTTATGAATCCGGCGTTATGGGTGAAATCTTCTGCCAAGTACTGCACCTCAACCCCTTCAAGAGCCTTGAGCCGAAGACTCATCCGGAAGGGAAAGCCCGCCTCGTCCTTGCTAAAGATAAAATACTCCGCATGAACGGTTTTTTGGGCGGCCATGATGTCTTCCTGCATCATAAGAAAGACATCCCGGCCGGCGGGATACAGTTCCACAAGATTTCCTTCCGTGGGTTCCCTTTCCGGGAGCGTGGACAGCATCTGCGCCAAAGGCAGGTATTCCTCCCGAATCTGCGCCTGCAGGGCAAGCGGAATCAGGAGGAATGCCGTAACCGATATACAGAATGCCCGTTTCAACTACATGCCGGTGTTGTGCATTATGAAGGAGTAGATATCGGCCTGTTCCTCAAGCACTTTGGCAAGCGGTTTGCCACCGCCGTGGCCGGCCTTGGAGTCTATCCTGATAAGTTGCGGCTTGTCTCCGGCGTTGCACTCCTGGAGGGTTGCGGCAAACTTGAAGGAATGGGCGGGGACCACGCGGTCATCGTGATCTGCGGTGGTCACAAGCGTTGCGGGATATGCAGTTCCGGGCTTAAGGTTATGAAGCGGGGAATAGCCGTAGAGATAGCGGAACATTTCCTCGGAGTCCTCTGAGGTTCCGTAATCCGGAGCCCAGTTCCAGCCGATAGTGAACTTATGGTAGCGGAGCATATCCATAACGCCCACCTGGGGAATTGCAACTGCATAAAGTTCAGGTCTTTGCGTCATACAGGCGCCAACCAGGAGGCCGCCGTTGGAGCCGCCCACGATGGCAAGTTTCTGAGAGGAGGTGTAGCCATTTGCGATGAGCCATTCGGCCGCGCCGATGAAGTCGTCAAACACGTTCTGCTTGTTCATCTTGGTACCCGCAAGGTGCCAGGCCTCGCCGTACTCTCCGCCGCCGCGGAGGTTCACCTGCGCGTAGATGCCGCCGGCCTCAAGGTAAGGCACCCTCATTGCGCTGAATGACGGTGAAAGGGAGATATCGAAGCCGCCGTAGCCATAGAGATAAACTGGGTTGGAGCCGTCCAGTCTGATGCCTTTCTTATATGTAAGGAACATGGGGATGCGGGTGCCGTCCTTTGAGGGGAAGAACACCTGCACCGTCTCAAATCCGGAGAGGTCAAAAGCGGTCTGGGGCTGCTTGTACACAATGCTGTCGCCGGTTTCAATATTCCAGAAATAGATGGTTCCGGGGGTTGTGAAACTGGAATAGGAATAGTAGCACCATGGCTCCCCAAGTTTAGCGCTGAAGGAAGCGCTTCCAACGCCCGGAAGGTGCAGTTCCTCTACACGACGGCCGTCATGGCGGTCGTAAAGGTAGGCGTGCGTGGAGGCATCCTTGGAGTAATTGGCAATGATGAAACCGTCGGTTATGAACGACACGCCGTTAAGCACGCAGTCCCATTCCGGGATGAGGTCCTTCCACACTTTTGGATTGCCGATGGTTGTGACCACAAGTTTATTCATCGGGGCGTCCACGTTGGTAAAGAGGTAGATAAGTTCGCCGTCCGTCTCCACGGGGTAGCAGGCGTTCTTCATATCCCGGGTTATCTGTACAAACGGGGAATCGGCCTTCCTTAAATCCTTGACATAGAGATTGTTGCCGATATCGGCCCCGTCCTCATAAAGGAAGCCCATAGTCTCTGCCTCGTTGACCGTGAACTGGTAGAAGCGTAGGGGCTCGGCGGGATTCTCGAAGAAGAGGACGTCCTCCGACTGGGGCGTGCCGATCTTATGGTAGTAGATCTTGTGGCCCTCGTTCTTGCCGCTGTAGGCGTGGTCCTCGCCGGGGCGGTCGTAGGCGCTGTAGTAGAAGCCGTCCCCGCACCAGGCCGCCTCCGTGAACTTAGCCCACTCGATGTGGTCCGGAAGGAGTTCCTTTGTCCGGGCGTCCATCACGTAGATTTCCTCCCAGTCACTGCCGCTGCGGGAGATGGTGTAGGCCATATATCGGCCATCATTTGAAAAATAGCAGCCCTTCAGGGCAACCGTGCCATCTTCGGAAAGGGTGTTGGGGTCCAGGAAAACCACCGGGACATCCTCCGGAGAATCCATCTCATAGAGGACGCTCTGGTTCTGGAGGCCGTTGTTCTTATAGATGTACCACTTGCCGTTTTTCTCGTGGAAGGGAACGCCAACCTTCTCATAGTTGGCCACTTCCTTGAGGCGCTTGAGGAGTTTCTCCCGGCCCGGGAGGCGCTTCAGGTAATAGTCCGTCACCTTGTTCTGGGCCTTCACCCACGCGGCTGTTTCCTCGGAGGCGTCATCCTCCAGCCAGCGGTAAGGGTCCGGAACCTCAGTGCCGAAATATGTGTCTACGGTGTTGTCTTTGCGCGTTACCACAGGCTTGGGCGCGCAGGCGTCAAATGCAATTGCTGCCATCAGGAATAGAATCAGTGAACGTTTCATATTCCCAAAGATAGTGAAATTGCGGTAATTAACGAAATTTCCGGTGGGATACCCAGTAGGCGGTGGAGGTTAAGTTGCTGATACGTAGCCATTTGCAGAGTTGTTTGGGATTACCAGTAATCCCAAACAACCCTATAAATAATTGACACTGAACACATTAGCCTCCACCGCATTCCTTATCTTTGCAGCAATTAAACTTATTAACCTATCACTATGTTTGTAAATCTTAAAGAAGCCCGCTATGGAACAGTTGATGAAATTGGATAAAGAATACGCCCAGTGGATTGCAGAGCTGGCACAACGATATCGCTCCAGCCAGATAAAGGCTGCGATAAAGGTCAATGATGAGATGCTTCGCTTCTACTGGTCAGTAGGTGAGGACATCGAGAAGCGGCAGTATGAGAACCGCTATGGCAGCCATTTCTATGAGAATGTAAGCAAGGATTTGAGGAAAGCGCTGGATTTGACACGAGGAATGTCTGAGTCAACCATAAGGTACACGCATTACTTTTATTGCCTTTATAGTCAGCTAATTGGAAATCGTCAGCAAGATGCTGAAGATTTCAAGAGCCCAATTCTTCAGCAAGATGCTGACGATTTGAAAAACGCCCTCCCGTCGCCGGAGGAAATCGAGCAGGGCTTGATGGACAAATAGCGTCATAGCCGTATAGAAGAGAACTGCCGCCACCTCAACGTGACGGCAGTTCTGTCTTTCTAAGGAATGTCATCCTGAGGCGAAGCCGAAGGATCTACTTCTCCCGCACAAAGTGCCGATAATCGGAGCCCCACGAACCTTTGGAGTAAGTGGTGCCCTCCTTCTGCCATTCCATCTCTTTTGATGTCAGTTTCACAAGCTTGTAGGTGACGCTGCTGAAGTCCGACATCTGCGGGTTGAGGGTGATGGTCCCCTTATTGATCAGGTCAATGGCATAGATGCCGTTATAGTCGTGGGACTCGCCGCTTAGAGCGTCATAGACATGCATCTGATAGTGGTTGTTTCCGTCAAAGGTGTACTCTACGGAGCCGTCCATTGCAAAGACCGCTGGGTCGTACTGCTCTGACCAGGTGCCCTCCAGCTTGTTCACATCGATCTTATTACACCCGCACAGTCCTGCCACCAGCAGCGCTGCGCAAACAAAACTTAAGACCTTTCTCATCATATCATTCAAATTGTTGTACAAATATAATTCAAAGAACGCAATTCCTTGCACCCAAACAGCAATTATTCATTCTTCAGCGTCTCCGCCGGATTCATCCTGGCGGTCTTGAGGTAGTGATACAGCACCACGGCCGAACACAGCACCCCCACAATCACCAGCGCCAGCAGGAACACCGACGGCATGAAGCCCACCCGGTGTGCGAACTGCTGCAGGTAGTACCGTACCACCAGCCAACCGATGGGCGCCGCAATCACGTAGCAAATGGCAACTGTCCTCAGATACAGCAGCAAGCCCTCGCCGGTAATCTGGACCATATCGGCCCCGAATACACGCTTCACCGAAATCTCCATCCGCTTGTACTGCACGTCCATCAGCCCCTGGCCCCAGATGCCCACCAGCGCCAGCA
>R27__coassemble_510_pt1 | contig 24263 bp, 17 predicted proteins | sample R27__metabat2_high_PE_018 | metagenome-assembled genome bin R27
ACTAACGGCAGTGGATTTGGCGTATTTGCCTATTACACAGACAATAATGACTACACTTCCGGTTCCTATTATGCAAACTTTATGTATAATCAGCAGGTTCTAGGAAATGGTGACGGAACAGCCGCTGCTACTGCCTGGTCATACAGCCCTATCAAGTACTGGCCGAACGAGCACGGAACCAATGCCCATAGTGACAATACAGACAAACTTACCTTCTTAGCTTATGCCCCTTATGTTGAAAACGCCACTATCAATAACGGAGCCAATAGTACCGTTAGTGATGGTTCAGGCGCCGCTGATGAGGGTATTATTGCTATGACGGGCAATGCAGTACAGGCAGATGCAACTCTTACCTTCAAGGTCCCTGCTTCATCTGAGGAACAGATTGACCTTCTCTATGGCGTTCTCAATGCAAAATCCGTCAATGTTGATGGAACCGAAGAAGGTACTGTAAATGGTCCTATCGAAAATCTCACTAAGGAAAAAACAGGCGGTAAAGTCAGCATTCTCTTCAAGCACGCTCTTGCCAAGATTGCCGTTAATATCAAGGAAGTTGTGGACCAGGTAGCACCAGAATCATCCATTAATCCAAGCGAGGGGACAGATCCCAACTGGACAAAGGTTGTTGTAAAGAGCCTCACACTCAAGGGAACTAATATCGGCACTCAGGGCACTCTCAATCTTTATTCTGGAGCATGGACTGTCACTACTCCTTCAACAAGTTTTGTCATCGATCCTCTTCCTTCAGAGATAGCCGTCGATTCTGCTCCCACAGCGTATCCTACTATTGACGGTGTGGATGAAGATGGTCTGGATAACACAATTGATTTGATGCTTATCCCTCATCTCGATGAAACATCGGATCCAGATGTGTTCACTCAGCTTACCGGAGTTCAGATTGTTTACTATGTTTGCACAAAGGATGAAAAACTTGCAACTGGTGTATCGGTCGTTGAAAACACTATTGACAAAAATTTTGCAACACCCGTTGATATAAAGAAAGGTTTTCAGTACAATCTAACAATCCTTCTTGGCTTGACTTCTGTGAATTTCAATGCCTCTGTACAGGCTTGGGACACAGATCTGAATGGAAATGGCAATGCTGATGATGATCTCACAATTGATCTTCCTGTAAACGTAGCCTCCTAATCACCCTTTTTATTCAGGCGGGCCCGACCGCCCGCCTGGGTACCAGAAATGACTGAAAGACGTAGCATATGGATCCTTGCCCTGGCAGCGGCGCTAACCGCGCTGCTGGCAGGAGCATGTAGCAAAGCCATCGGCCCCAATACTGAGGATGAGGACGACGGCTGGACCAATGTGGGCGGCGATTTGCCAATCAGTTTCAGTTCCTCACTTGACGTTCCGGCAACTAAGGGTACACTCCCCGCAAACTCCACTTTTGGCGTCTTTGCATACTATACCAAAACCAGTAACTGGAACGGCAACTTTACACCAGATTTCATGTACAATGAAGACGTCTCCTTTGACGGAACTTCATACACCTACTCCCCCATCAAATATTGGCCAAACAACACCAATGAAAAGATAACTTTCTGGGCATACTATCCGTATTCGGCAAGCGCGGTGCTTTACCAAAAAGGAAAGACCACTGCATACAACAATACAACCAAGAACCTCCCGGATATCCGTTTTACCGTAACCGATGGCCAGACCGATTTTATGATTTCCAACGTGGCGTCCAACAAGACTAAACCGGCCCTGGATACACCAGTAGAACTGACATTCAATCACGCCCTCTCCAGAATTTCTTTCTACGTGAAAAAAGTGGACACAGCCGTTCCGGAAAAATACACAGTCAAACTTAAGAGCGTACGTCTGGACGGAATCTACCTTACTGCCACCCATAAAAACACGGGAACAGTTGGATGGGCCGATTGGGCTACTCGTGGAAGAATCCCGACCTTTACCCCCGCAACCTCTTCCGAGTATCTGACGCTTACCACAAGTTACCCCTCTGACGGGTCTCCTCAAGCAGTCTCCATGGCCATTCCTCAGGACCTTTCCTACGAATATGCCATGCTGCACATAGAATACACTATTGACTTTGATGGCCTTCTGAATACCAGGACCATGATCACTAACATTCCTCTAAGCACCGTCTTTGATGATGGGGATGAGGATACTCCGGTCCTATGGCAAAAAGGCAAGGAATATAGAGTAAACATAAGCATTACCCCGGACGATCCTATAGAGTTCTCAGTAACCTGGTCAAACTGGGGCACTGTACATAACATAAACTGCTAAGATGAAACTGCATCTGTCCATATCGGCCGTTATTTTCCTTACGCTCCTTTCCGGGTGCGCGAAGGAAAGCACGTCCGTAGTTGACACAGGCAGGGAGCCCATTCTCTTTGGCGCAGCAGCCTATAACGGAGTAGAGACCAAGGCCTTCGACCCTTCCGACAATACACGTCCCAATGATCCCCGGACTCTTATCAATGTAGGAAATGCCGTTAGTCTCTTTGGCGTTTGGAGACCGACCATCGGGGACGACTCAGTTTTCGAGACGCTCTTCAACAACAGGCGTCTCCGTTGCAACAGTGTAATCCTTTCAGACCCTTCCGACCCTCTGTCGTTTAATCCCGAAAATCAGGACAGCAGTGTTTGGGATTATGACCCACTGGAGTACTGGAAGAACACCGGAGACTATTGCTTTACGGCGGTTTCCCCTTATACCACGGGCGATGCCTCCATCAACAGCGCTTATGAACTGAAGATTTCATACCGCGTGGGATCCAATCATGACCTGATGGTTGCCCGCGCCTACCGGGAAGAGCCCGATGGAGGAAAAGACCGTGTGGAACTGTCTTTCAAGCACGTCACCTCTGCCGTACGCTTCCTCTTTGGAACGGCTTCGGACCAGGGTGACAAATACAAACTTACGGCCTTCCGTCTGGAGAACCTGTCTCCACGTGGTACGCTTACAATCGATAGCCGCTTGTCAGCTCAATTTAACTTCGAGCCCTCCGATGGTGTTAATCCAGCAGGACCAGATTATCCGTTGAGATGGAACGCGGGTGCAATTGGTGTCCTTGGAACCCTTTTTGAATGGACTGCCGATGCTTCCGATCCTGAAAAGACCGTACCTTACCCCATGGACCCCGATAATACCGACGATTACGCCCAGATGGGATGGTACTATATGATTCCACATACACTTAACGCCAGCGCTTCGGTTGTCTTCTCTGTCTCCTATGACGGGCAAACGCCCGTGGAGACGACAATCAACATCTCCGACCTTGAACTTCCCGCCGGTGCCGACACATGGCAGCCCAACCACGTTTACAACTACTTCATCACGGTCAGCCAGAGCGGCGCCAACATTGAAGTGGTGGCTACACCTTGGGACGAAGTTGATATAACTACGGACTCGATAACCTTTGAAGGATAGGATGAGAAAGGTAAGATTCATACTGGTTTTGATAGTACTCCTCTCTGCCGCTTTTGCCTGCAGAAAGGAGCAGGAACCTGTGGACGGCATTGCAGGAGAATGTAGCGCCGTGTTCAGGCTCTCAAGCCGTGACGCAATATCCCTTCAGACCAAGACCGATGCCGATGACCTCCTGGACGGTCTCCGTTTCACAAACGTACTTGTAATCCTGGTGGACCATTCCAACAATGTGGTGGGAAATGTTTACAAGGAATATCCTTATGATCCTGATGCTTCCGGCAATGATCCAAATCAGGTAGAAGTGACTGGGAGTTCCCAGACCGATGACGTTATTCATTTCGAGCATCTGAACCCCGGTAACTACACGGCATACGCCTATGCGAATATAGATGCAGAGGCATGGCAGAAGAGCGGGGAAGTTATTTCCGGCCAGGAAAAAGTTACCACTTCAGGAAACTTTTCTTCCTTCCTTGAGCGGGAACTCAAGGCCGATAATCCCGTTACGCCAACTGCTGCTGGCGAAACCGCTATGCTCCTTACCGGACAGACCGAAGTCCTTGTGGGACTGTCCGTGGAGACCCACACCATCTATCTCAAACGGCCCGTGGTCCGTTTACGCGTTTACATCAACAACACCACTCCCTACCCGGTCCGTCTGGATGACCTCCAGTTCAGCGAATTCAACGCAGACAGGGCATACATAATCGGCCGGAGCGATGAGAATGGCGTTCCATCTGTTCCTTCTGGGGTAACTTACGGACCGCTGCCGGCATATCCGATTCTGTCTTCTTCACTTGAAACAGCCCCCGAATTCGGGGCTTCCGGCTATGAGGAAGAATACCTGGTATATGAGACGCTCCTCTATGAGAACGCCTGCCCGGATCCGTATAAGGTCTTTGCGCTTCTTACGCTAGACCCTGCCGATAAAAATTTGCAGATGTCTCTGGGAGAGATGGTATTCGAGCCTGTCAGCGCCTCCACCCTCAACAGTATGGAGAACGGAGAACAGATGGATATCATTGTGACCAACCCCAGAAAACAGACACGCTCTGCCCGCCTTTACTATGGTGTAAGCGCCGAGGATAATTATGCCTGGGAGAGTTGCGGATACAATAGCTATTCCGATCTCCTGAAACGCATCCAAGCCATATTCTCCGAGTCTCCGTCACACACCTACCTGAATTACACCTATAATGGCACTGGGTCCAGCCAGTCCGGCCTGGCCGGATGGACCGGCCTGGCGGCGGATGATCCGCTTGGCCCCCCTAACGGCACAACAATTACTTTCGATTATACCGGAGCCAACAGCGGCTCTCCCAAAAAGTACGTCAGGACGCTTACAAAAGAAGCAGATGGAACATTCTCCATAGAAGGGCTGTCTTCCCCAGCCACATCTCTTGCCAACATACAGGTGGTACAAGGAGGATCGAACGACAACTCCCGTTTTGCCGCCGATCTGCCGAGGACTTTCCTTGTCAATTTCAAGAACAGTTCCGGCAAGTATCTCAAGTCCGACAGCATGTACAGCGAGTCAGATGTTGACAAGGCCAAGAAGTGCAAACTGTTCTGGGATGGCACCACAACCAATCAGGACCACCAGTTTATGCTTTTCAGAGAAAGGACTGACGGCGCTCCCCTCAAGCGAATCCTCAAAGAAAGCCACAAGGAAGTTCCACTAACCTATATGACCCGTAACGAGGACATTAAACTGGTCATCAACGTCTTCTACGCCGACCAGGAGGCCACGCTGAACTTCGACGTTGACAACAGTACTTGGGCCACTCCTTATTCCGAATCGTCTCACACTTTCAATTGATTGATTTATGAAACGGTATATTCTATATAGAATCTTTCTCATCATTGCGTCCGCCGTCCTTTTCCAGGGCTGCGTCCGCGAGAATGAAAATTATTCTTACCAAGGGGAAGGAGAGATGATAGACCTTGTAATTCCCTTTGGAGCGCCGCAGGGGACAGGTGTCACCGTTTCCACAAAAGCGCATCTTTCCCTGGTAGATGAGAGCCACGTGTTCAATATGTATCTTCTCATATTCGGCAGTGATGGGAAAAAGATATATGGCCACTATTTTGACGGAAGCAACCTGGGAACGAGCACTGAGAATAACTGGTGGACAGTTAACAATTTGACTTCGTCTGACAATCCTGAAACCACAACAACTACCGGCACCCTGCATATCAGAACGGCAAAGAAGGGTGGATGTACCGTGGTTGCCGTAGCAAATATGAACCCTGACGACCTTGATGTTTCTCCCGGTATCCTCTCCACAATAAAGACATATGGAGAACTCAATAGTGTTGTGGCCACACAAGTCAGAAGTGAGATAGCCGCCAATTCAGGTTATTTCCTTATGACCGGACAACTATCCGGGGTAGATATTCTTGGCAATACGTCGGATTCAAATGACATCAGCCAAAACACTCTTCACCTTAAGCGGCTCTATGCAAAGGTTTCATTCAAAGTACAGGTAGGAACAGCCGGGGCCGCAGCAGGTATCCGAAAGTTTGTTCCTGACAAGTGGTATGTAGTAAACGTCCCCACTTGCTCGTACTTGATGGAGCGGACCGCAACCCCATACGTTGATGCAGCCACAGATGCCAGCCAGTTCTTTTCTACTCAGGAACTTGGATTTGAGACAGAAGAACTGGCAAAGGACCCTGAAAATCCTTCCAACTTCGTTTTTTATCACGATGGCGTCACCAAGGCCTCCTGCTACGGATTTGCTTTCTATATGATGGAAAACCGCAAAGCACCCTATGCCCGTTCCGGGGATGCCCTCCCCTCTCCTTTTAACTATTCCCACAGGGAACTGGAGATAAAGGATGGGGAAGGACTCAACCAGGGCTGGCGGTATGCTAGTGAGTATTCTACATACATAGTGATGACCGGGAAAATAGTAATGGGCGTCTCATCCGGTTCCAATGCCAATGCCACCCTGGATGCCAATGTGAAGTACAAGATCCATCTGGGCAATTTCGCCAGTGACAATGCCGACTTCAACATACTCCGCAACCACAACTACACCTATAAGATTTACATTAATGGGTCTGACGATATCAAGACAGAAGTTGAAACCGGCACAGAGAATGAGCCGGGTGCAACGGGACGCGTCGTCGTAGCTGAAGAGGAGGTATTCGACAGCGACTGCCACTACAGCACCCAGGTAATCTCTTTCCATGCCAGCCTTATCGACCCCAGCCAAATCAGTTGGTACGTGGAGACGCCTTTCAATCCGGAAGGCGCCGGCCCGAACGATGGTCTTGAACTCAGCGACATAGACTACAAATGGGTTGAGTTCCACGTAAATTCCCTTGGAGGAGACGGGAAGTACTCTCCCAATCGTGTTCTCTACGAACCTCACGATTGGGAGAAATATGACGAACTTGGAATAGCCCCCGGTACCAAAGGCCATACAATGTACGTCAACGAACTTGTGGAGTACATCAAGCACCAGAAGAGCCAGTACGACCTCCATCTGGCCGATCCGTCCCTCCCCAAGAGCGATTTTGACAACGATACCGACCCTAAGATTTCGGTCACAGCCTTTGTCAACGAGTATTACTACGAGGAACACCCCATTAAGGGCGGATATGATCCAACGCTATGGAAACTGGTGGTGAACCACCCGATGCGGCGTATGCACATTCTGGCATCATCGGCCAAATCTCCTGACGGGGAAAGCAATATGATCGGTGCCTCATTTACCCTTCAGCAGCGTTCCATCCAGAGCATCTATGCCGTTCACGAAGTAGCCACTCTTCAGTCGGCCTGGGGAATGGAGTTTACGGACGACGATAATGAGACCGGGGCTTCCTATTATTGGAAGAATAAGAATTTAGAAGACTGCGGCAATACCAGTGCGACCAACGGAAGAATCAACTCCCTGAAACTCTGGGGCATCCTGAATCCGGACGGAACGGAAAAGCCAGGATCCCTGCCCCGCTGGGACGATTATCTCAATCTCACCGGAACCAATGAAACGCCGCACCTGCTTTCTGATTATGACTACCTCCGCTACAGTTGCCTGTCCCGAAACAGGGACAACGATGGAGATGGTTTTATAGACCCGGAAGAGATTCGGTGGTATATGGCATCCGACGTACAGCTTATTGGCGTATTTCTGGGGTCCTATGGGATTGAGGGTGACGCCAGGCTTTATCAGCGTAATGCGTCAGATCAAGCCGAGTCCAATAAGGATAAATGGCGTCAGCACATTATTGCCAGCAACCGCTATATTTACACTCCTCAAGAGAAGGCCGACTGGAACAATAGCAACAAGTATCCCCGTATTGTCTGGGCAGAAGAGGGAGTAAACGGCAGTAATATGGATTACACCGGCAGCGACCAGACCTCAACATTCAGTACACGTTGCGTACGAAATCTGGGCTATTATATAGATGGTGGTCAGAGAAAAGATATTACCCTGTCCGATCCCACGGTAGAGACGGACCCCTACGTGCTTTTGACACGCAAGCACCGGAATGAAGACGGGACGGTAACCAGCCCCTATACCGGAGCCTACGATACCAGGACCTTCTATGAGTTTGACTGCTCCCATATTAATCTGACATCCCTTCGCGAACCCGAGGACCACGAACTCGTCGGTCACGACGAATATAGCAAGATGGCTTGCCTCTCCAGCAAATTTGGGACGGCACCGGTAATAGACCTGAAAACAGTTGGAACGCACGCATTCAACGGTACCTCATATGATTTGACATCATTCAGCGGCATCAATAATTACCTCAACGCCTGCTTCCCTGATCTGGATAGCGGATTCAGGATCTGCCCCGAGGGGTATCGTCTGCCAAATGCCCGGGAAGTGTCGTTGATGTGGACGGTCCTTTCGGCTTTGACTACTGGAGATTCTGCATATCTGGGCAATTCCAGCGACTCTGACGGCACCTTCAGCCGTACCTACTGGTCTATGGGTGCATTAGGTTCCCAAAAAGCGCCCACTTATTACGGCTGGGGAATGAGTTCCAGGCACCTGCTGATGGCCCTTAAGCAGAAGTTCTCAAAGCCCCGCTGCGTCAGGGATTTGTAGACTGCGTCCTCTTTGCCGTGTCGACACCCAGAACGCGTATAACGGGGTTTTGGGGACCCACACGGCAGCGTTAAAGCACCCCCCTACATCCCCATCGCCGCGAAGAACTGCTCCGTGGTGGCGTCCTTGAGGAGGACGGTTTTATCGGCCGAGAGAAGATACAGCGAGGGTACGGCGCGAACGTCGTACACAAGGTCCGTGCGGATCACAAAGTCCGGATCATACCCGTTGATCCAGGATGCGGGGTACTGGGGGATGTGCTCCTTCCAGGCGTCGATGTCCTCGTCTATATAGATATCCACCACCTTCAGTTCCCCGGAGGCAATGGCCGCAGAAAGGTCCTCAGAGGCCTCCAGGGCAGCCTGCAACTCCTTGCAGGCGTGGCAGTCCGGGTTTCCGAAAACCAGAAGAAGAAGATCGGCCTTGATCCCGTACAGCGTGCGGGAGCGGCCGGCCGTGTCAATGAAGCGGAAGTCCGCCGCGCGCGTTCCGGGCCGATTCAGGGCGCACAGCCTGGCTTCGCGGGCATAGCGCTGACGGTCCAGGGACTCGATGAGGGGGCAATCGGCCATAGCCTTGGCAAAAGGCAGGTACAGTTCCTCGCTGCGCAGAGGCGAGTTGGGGTCATAGAAGTACCGGGTGATGAGGCCGGTGAGTTGCGGCAGGAGGTTGGCCCCCACAAATGCCGTCTGGAACGCTTCCATACGTGTGTAGAGAGCCGTCATCGCCTTTTCGCCGTCCTCCGGAGCACCCTGCTGGATCAAAGTGGCGAAGATGCCCACCTGCTTCTCAAGGTCATCAAGCGACACTCCGTTCACGGTGACGGAATCGGAGTAATAAAGGTGGGCCGTAGCGGTATAGCGGTCCCAGAAATGCGCCCCCAGCCACGCGATGCGCTCTGCGGGCTCGGTTATCATCATGGGCACTTCTGCGGCAGGAAAAGCGCGGGTCTGGCTCACCGGAGCCTGCACTTTCCTTGTCCCGCAGGCCACCGCCAGCATGCACGCACTGGCTAAAACTAGTTCTCTCACATTCATATTATGCAAATGTACAAAAAAAGCCGGCGAATGCCAGCTTTTTTTGTAGCCCCAAGTGATATAATATCGAACCTTTTTCTGGAAGACCTGGAACGCATCTGGGAACTCAAAAAGTGGATTCCAGACCCTTGTAATCCATATTTTCACTATCTAAAAGCGGAGCAAAAAAATGATAATCGACCTTAAGAATTTGGCGACTATTTCACTTGGGGCCACTCAATTAAATGGTTTTCAATCGGCTTCCAGTTCAAGTCAATACGGGAAGGACATGCTCTAACCTTAATTCAACACTAATCATTCTTACCACGATTAATGAGAGTTTCGTAAAGCCTCTCGCGCCAGAATGTACGGGAACGGATATCGTCGCCAAAGAGTTCCTCCACGCTACGAAGCACTTCAAATAGATCAAACACAGTCTTGACTTCCATGCTGATGATCTTTTTGATCACGGCCTCCTTATAGCCCATAAACTCCTCCTTTCTGGCTCTCTCAACTTTCCTTAGAAGGTGATCTTTGATAATCTGCGGATCCTTAATATTCAGTATAGCGTCCGCATTGTCCTTTACCTGCTGAATGTACTTTTCGATGAGGACTGGAAGAGTTTTAATCTTCTCATAAACCGTTGAGACTTTCATCGCGTGAGTATATGTCAACATGTCAGCCACATACTGCTTGGGCTTGACCTCATATGAAGCCGGCTTTAGATAAAGACTGTTGCCGTCTTTGTCATACTGGACTTTGAACATTGCGTTCATTGCAACAGATGATTGACGAATTTCGTCATTGTTAAGCAGCAGGTTAAGAGACAAAGACATACCCTTTCCAAGACTGACTTGCTTGGAGAATTGGAAAGAAAGGTCCACTGTGGAATCATCGACATTGTATTGGTCGATGAAAACGATGTCGTTATTAGACCTTGCGTAGGAATCCACTGCCAATAATGCTACCAAGACAGAGAAATTTATACCGTAATTTTTATATCCGAGTTCCGACGTAACAGCACGGAGATAGTATTTGTCTTCTTCCTTATGGTAGAGTAAACGGGCAGAGCATCTTTTCTCCTCGCCTATAGTTCTTTGCAGGTGCTCCCAAATGCTTTTTGCATAAGGGTCCATCTGATGTAAATGAAGGAAAGATGCGAATTTGCTAAAGTTGTAATACTCAAGCATATCGCTTCTAGCGGAATAACGGGACTCTACCTGGAGATGATCGGCCCTAATTGCCTTGACCAGGTCCGGGTTCTTGATCCCGTACAGATGGAACTGTGCGTAGTCATTCTCAAGAACCTTTTCAAGATCGATGCTATGGAGCTCTGTGGGCACATCAATCTTCCAGTCCTGATCATCCAAGTCGGCTAATGCGTCCAGAAGCTGTTTGACATTGCCAACACGAAGGGGTTGCTTTATTTGTTCCGGGCTTTCCGGATTTATGGAGAAGCATCGAAGTACTTCATTGGTGAATTCATTATTATGCGAAAGCACTTCTACGGCTTTACGCAGGGATACCAGTGAATCCGGCTGGCTGGCATTGAAATGCCCAGTTTTGTTTTTTAAAATACCCATATTTCAATTAATTAGGGAATTAAACAAAATGATGTGGGTATTCTCTGAAATGAAGCCACTTGTTATTCTCATAAAAAATGACTTTCTTTGTAGAGAATATTTGTGTCACAGAGTGACTATTTCTGTGGCTTCTTCATCCGAAGAAGGGGAGAGTTTACTTGCAGGTGGGCTATCACATGTTTATAGTCGGAACTATATTTACGTCATAACTGCTTACAATTATTAATACGATATTCTATTTCGGTTACAGGGAGATGCTACTTGAAAGAGTAAAGTTTCAACAATAGAGTGGCGGCAAGGGTCTCCGGATGCATTCCATTATCGACTAATTAATCGAATACGAATAAAATACCATGGACTTCCAGACCTTCTTTTTGGGCTGTTTCCCTAAGATGTTTGTCCCCGGTGAGAATACTACACCCTTTTGTTTTTCTAGAGTACTGAATAACGGAAAGATCAGTGGGAGAAAGGTGACATCCAGGTTGGTTACTCTGGTCGTGGATAGCGACAACTTCCTCAGCAGAAAAAGAGCCGACTGCGAGGCGCCCTCTGTCGTAAAAATTGATTACGGCATCGTATTGTGCAGAATCGGTCAGTTCATCCATCACATAATCTGTCGTATGGATTTCCCAAGGGAGGAAAAAGAAATCGGCCAGTATTCCAAGCTTTACCAGGTCGATAAAGATATTTGTATCACTTACTACTAATCGTTCCATTCGCAATAAATCTACATAACAACAGCTGTGGAAAGGATATGATCCACGGAGGTATTCAGCAATGACGCAGCCTTGGAGACGCTTATAATGTCTTTGGAATAGGCATCATAAACCAGGGATTCAAAGCGCTCAGGATGCTCATCTTCAGCCCTCGACCGCTCAACATATTCCTTTAATTGAGGGTTTTTATTCTTTTGGATGAAATAGTACTTATATCGGCTGGCTGAAATCAAACCAGCATCATAGGCTTTCCGGATAAGCGCATCAATTGATATTCCAAAAGCGCGCTGGATATCAGCAAAATGCTTGATATTCAAACGGTTTTTCCCCAACTCCCCAATACAATCCATAAAAGAGTTCTGCGGGATAAGGAATTCACTGGCAAAAAGGTGGCAGAGCGCTTCCTTCTTTTTATTATCTATAGTTTCGTCGAACTGCATTACTAAGTGGCCAAGCTCATGAAGAGCGGTAAAGCGTTTGCGTTCCGATTGGAAGGCTTTGTTGATTACGATTACAAAGGCATTTCCCGCCATGCCACTGAGGCCATCGAAAGACTCCGGACAGTCGATTTCAACGACCTTGATACCGCGGCTTTCTAAAAGACCGATAACATCAATGATTCCATCATCCCCAAGCCCCCATTCTTTCCTAATGAGGGATACAAGAGACTTAACATCATCTTCGTAATGAATAGGGTGAGTCTCGGACACCAATGAAGAAACATGGGGCAAACCACAGATTTCTTCAATTTCAAAATAACGTTCAACTTTATCCAAGACCTGTTGTTCAACAGATTTGCAGGCCTTAGAAGACATAGATGCCTTCTTCCGGAACTCGATACCGGAAAGAGCGACAGAAAAAGGACGAAAAAAGTAGTCTGGTTTAACGCCTAGAATACGGGCTAATCGCAAAAGGACCGCACTGTCTGGCAGCATTTTCCCAGCCTCATATTTGCAGATGGACTGCCTGGTAACGAGACCAGAAAGTTCCTGGGACAAGTCGGCCATCGAAAGGCCTCTCATTTCCCTGGCGCTTTTTAGCCGCTGGCCAAATATTTCTTTATTGTATTCCATATTGTGGATTAAGTAGTATTTCTTCTTTTGGTTGACAAAGTTAATAAAAAAAAGTGATTTGTCAACCATTTATGGCTATTATTTCACTTCATGTTAATCTTTACAGAATGGAGATTGTCATTTGATCACATGATTATCATCCTACTATACTCCTATCTCGTAGGAACAAATCGCTGCAGATAATAAAGTACCTACTCCGAATACGACCTGGGTATAACATAATTGCGGGCTGGAAACCCGCTTTCAGTGTAGGCTCAAGGTCATTGAATTCTATCGGGAAATGGAGCCCTTTGCGTAATGTACTTATTTGCAAGCGATTTCGTCGGCGGCAGGATACAAAAAAAGGAAAAACCCGAAGATTTTTCCTTTCAAGTAGCCCCACGAGGAATCGAACTAATTCCCTTAAATTCCTTCAAATTCTCTTTAATACTTGATTGTAAATGCGTTAAACGGTGATTCGTAAAACCTTCAGGGAATCAAAAAGTAACAAATATTCTAAAATGTTCCACTAAAATTTCCACTAAAAATTTTCTGATATCCAGCTGATATTGTTAACTTTGCAAAGTTAATGTTTTTTTGTTATGGCAACAACTTTTGCGCTGGAATTGGCAAACGCCGCAAACAGGTCGGGAGAATGGCCTGTATATATAAGGTTGACGCAGGGAAGAAAGAAGAAGCGCGTTAAGACCAATGTTCTTGTGCGCCGGAAATCCGAGTGGAACCCAAAGGCCAAGAATGAGAACTGGGTCCGCACCGCAGATCCGGACTACGGCATCAAGAATGACGCTCTTAAAGCCGAATTGAAAAAGGTAAAGGCAACATACTCTGACCAGGCTGAGGAGGGCCCCATCTCACTTCAGCGTGTTGCTACTGCCTATAAAACCGCCGATGTGAGCCCATCCTTTCTTGACTATGTTGAAAGGCTGGCAGAGCAGCAGGATGCCACCGGTCATATCCGCAATGCCAAGACCTACCGCAAGTTCAAGCACAAGATGGAGCTGTTCAAGCCCGGAGGAGTTGTATTTGCCGATATCGACATAGCATTTGTGACAGACTTCGAGACCTTCCTATCGGCCCTCCCCAATCAGCGCCGCCCGGACCAGCGGCTTTCCGTGAACTCCATTCACACGGAGATGAAGACTTTCCGGGCCATCCTGCAGCGGGCCGTGGCCGTGGACAAGATTATCAAGGATACTCCCTTCCGCGATTACAAGCTGAGAGAAGAGAAAACCACCAAGGACAAACTCACCCGGGAAGAGATGGAAAGACTCATCGGCCTGGACCTGCCGATGGGTTCCACCCTCCGTCACACCCGCAACGCCTTCCTTCTTTCCTACTACTGCGCTGGTATCCGTGCAGGGGATTTGATTCAGCTCCGCTGGAGCAATGTCTCCCCGGACGGGCGCATCTCCTATGTGATGGATAAGACTGACAAGGTCCGAGACCTCGTTCTCATCCGTCAGGTCCGGGAGATTTTGGACGAGTATGACGGTGAGCACGGCAAGGATGACTACATCTTCCCCTTCCTGGACAACAAGGCCCCCTGGGCGCGGTACTCAACTCCGTCGATGAAAAAGAGGATGCCCATCGAGACCATGAAGCTGATGTACAATAAAATCGGCGCAGTGAATGCGCTGTTAAACAAATATCTAGGCAAGTTGGCAAAGATGGCCGATATCGACAAGAAGGTTTCCTTCCACGTGAGCCGCCATTCCTTTGCTTATCAGGCCCTGCAGGACGACATCGACCCCATGACTATCAAGGGCGCCCTTGCCCACGGCAGCCTCCTTACTACAGAGACTTACCTAAAAGATTTTGAGATTCAAGAACTTGACAACACCCTCCAACGGATGTTCGACAAGCAGTCCGTCAAGGACAAGGCGCTTAAGCTGCTCCGCTCGCTTTCCCCGGAGGACCGGGAGGAGGTCATCCGTCTTTGTCAGGGCACTGAATGTAAAAATGCATAATTGCACAGATACACAATTATACAATTACACAAATGCACAAATGTGTAAATGAGTATTTGAGTAGAATTACATTTTAACGTGTGACCGGTGAGCGGCAGGGCTTAGGGGCAAACTGCGAGATGTGCGTTCGTATTACGAACGTGTGGCCCTGCGGTCCAATCTCGTACGCCTGCGGCGGGCATTGACTGGCTCCGGCGTCGCCAGTCATTTGCGCTGAAAAAGGGAATATATGTCCGCTAAATGCGCAGAGCATAGAGAGTGTTTAATAAACACCCATCTTGCAACATGCACCTAACGGAAACAAAGCATCCAAATTAGCAACCATCCAAGTTGCCAATTATCCAAGAAGTAATCCAGCCAATAAGTAGTTTAGTCCAAACTGCAAGATGGGTTTTTGTGCCACAAAAACCGGCGCAAGGGTGCGCCGTCTTGTACGCCTTCGGCGGGCATTTCCGGCGTGGAATCGCCGGAAATTTGTGGTGAAAGAAAAAAGTTTATAACTTTGTGCCAAGGCATCGGAGAAATGATGCCGAGTATTATTTGTTAAAAGTGTAGTTAGATTTGTGGCGTATGGAATTAACAATTCTTACTCGCGATGACCTGCAGAGTTTCAAGCAGGAAATCATCGACGAAATCAAAGCCGGCTTTTCAGCGGCATCATCTTCCCTTCAGAGCGACACTTACCTGACATCGGAACAGGTATGTGAAGTGCTAGGTGTATCCTCAAAGCAGTTCCAGAAGTACCGGACCGAGAGAAGGATTGCCTTCTCCCAGTTCGGCAGGAAAATCTATGTCAAACGCTCCGACCTGGACTGTTTCCTTGAAACCCACAGGATTGAAGCCCGTCGTTAAACATAAAATGCTGCAATTATGTACATTCCAAGTATTAAAAACGAGGGCCAGATTGACCGTTTCAGGCGCTCATTAGGCCTCCCGATACCGGGAGAAGAAAACGTGGAATCCGATGCCGAAGCTCAGACAGAACCCACACCTGAACCCCAAGAGGACGAAACCCCTGAAAAGACTCCGGCAAAGAAAACGGAGAAGAAGAAAAAGGCCGAGCCTGAGCCTTCTCCAAGGACAGCCGTGTCTCTTTCCAGGCAATTCGTTTCCAAGCTCTGGAGCTACCATTATTACCTTGTCCACCGGAAGGACATCCCGGTCCGTTCAATGGAAACTCTCCTTTCCAGACTGCTGGAACGGGAACTGTCCAAAGACCCCGAGGCAAGGAAGTTTATAGAGAAAGACCGGTGCCTTCTCTAAGCTTTCCCTTTTTCATCCCAATCAAGCAGGCGACTACGGAGCCTGCTTTTTTGTTCGCAGAATGCGCACGTACAAGATGGCCCCGGAACGGGGCAGTGTTTGGCCGCTTTGTCGGACAAACACCCATCTTGCAATTTGCACTAATACTCTAGCCTTCATGTTGTCAAGACTGGCATCCTTGATATTGCCTTGCAAAAGAGTTATATTTGTATTCATGAAAAGATTACTGGCCGCATTCATATTGTCAATCCTGTTTCTTGGATGTACAAGCAAAACAAGCGTATCATCTCCTGACGCAAGCATCAACTTGCAGTTCTCCCTCAGCGCAGAAGGACAGCCGCAGTATGCGGTTTCCGTGTACGGAAAACCCTTTATCGGCCAATCCATCCTTGGTATGGTAGCAAGCGCTCCTCTCAACCTTGCAGACGGTTTTAGGCTCGAATCTTCAAAGGTGGCGACGCATAACGAGCGCTGGTCCCAGCCCTGGGGCGAAAACAAGGAGATTCAGGACCGCCACAAGGAACTGGAGGTGAGGCTGGCAAACAGCGATTGTAAATTGACGCTCCGTTTCAGGGTTTTCAATGACGGTGTAGGATTCAGGTATGAGTATGTCATTCCGAGCTCCACTTCTGTCATTCCGAGCGAAGCGAAGGAATCTATAATCATCACCGATGAACTGACTCAGTTCAATATCGGTCAGGATGGCCGCTCCTGGTCCATTCCTGCTCATTTTGACAGCTATGAGCAGGAGTACAGGGAACTCCGGCTTTCTGAGCTGGAGAATGCCAATACACCCATGACTTTCCGTACCGATGACGGCGTGTATAGCAGCATCCACGAGGCTGCGCTGGTGGATTTCCCGGAAATGACACTGAAAAGTGATGAAGGCATCCTCACTGTAGCACTTGCGCCGGACGGCCCCAACAACATGGAGCAGAAGGCCATTGTATGCCGGACATTCAAAACGCCTTGGCGCACCATCCAGATTGGACGGAAAGCCGTGGACCTTATCAATTCCAGCCTTATCCTGAACCTGAACGAGCCCTGTAAACTGAAGGACGTCTCCTGGATAAAGCCCGCCAAATATGTTGGCGTATGGTGGGGAATGCACCTCGGCCTCTATTCCTGGGGCAAGGATGCAAGGCATGGTGCCACCACGGAAAGGGCTAAGAAGTATATTGACTTTGCGGCAGCGAACAATATAGATGCGGTCCTGTTTGAAGGCTGGAACGATGGCTGGACAATAGCCAGTGCGGACCATGATTTTGATTTCACAAGGCCTGCACCGGACTTTGACCTTGACGCGGTTCTTGCCTATGCCCGTGAGAAAGGCGTAGATTACATCATTCACCACGAAACAGCAGGAGAGGTCGCGTGGTATGAACTGCAGCTTGAAAAGGATCTTGATTATGCCGCTGAAAGGGGCATCCATGCCCTGAAGACCGGCTATGCCGGATGGCTCCTTGACGGGCATTACCACCACAGCCAGTACGGCGTGAAACACTATGCAAAGGTTGTAGAAGAGGCCGCTAAACGTAAGATTATGGTGGACGCCCACGAGCCCATCAAGGAAACCGGCCTAAGGCGAACCTACCCGAACTTCATGACCCGGGAAGGCGCCCGAGGAATGGAGTGGAACGCCTGGAGCAGCGGCAACAAACCCTCCCATCACGAGATTCTTCCCTTCGCCCGCCTCCTCTCCGGGCCGATGGACTACACCCCGGGCATATTCGACGTTGAGTATCGCAGTATCGCCGGTAACTCAGACGTGAAGGTATGGAACAACACCCACTCCTCTGAGTGCCGTGTAAACACAACGCTGGCAAAGCAGATAGCCCTTTGGGTGGTGCTTTATTCCCCATGGCAAATGGCCGCTGACCTTGTCGAAAATTACGAGGGACACCCGGCTTTCCAGTTCTTCAGGGATTTTGACCCGGACTGCGACTGGTCGGAGGCCCTGCAGGGAGAAATCGGGGAGTTCATTGCCATCGCCCGACGTAGCGGTGACAAGTTCTTCTTCGGCGCCACCACAAATGAGGAGGGCCACACTTTCGTGCAGCCCCTCTCCTTCCTTAAAAGAGGCGTAACATACACAGCTACCATTTATGCCGATGCTCCGGATGCCGACTGGCAGACTAACCCTTACGCATGTACGATTGAAACCAAGGAAGTAACATCGGCAGATACTCTTACCGTAACCCTTGCCCCAGGCGGCGGTCAGGCAATCAGTTTCATCCCGGTACCATGAAAACGCCACTCCCAAAGGAGTGGCAGAGCCTGGCGAATCTCACGCCGTATGGTAAGGTGTCAAAGCGATGACGATTATGTTCGGCATAATTGTGGCAGGAGATGCAAATAGTATGACCGACAACAGAAATTATTGAAAAAAGTTTTTGATAAAAAATAAATTTTGTATCTTTGCATTGTCATCGATCTAAGAACGAAGGACTTGGCCCGCCGCATTGCCGTAAATGCGGTTTTTTTTATGCCTTGACCCAAACTCATTTCACCCGGTGGATGTACTTGTTTTGGAAGTAGGCCTGATTCTCGGCATCAACGCAGAATCCGGTAATTAAGGCGTAGTCTGGAAGGATATACTCAACTACAACTACATAACTTACCGGCCTGCACCAAAAATTTGAGCCCGTTTTGCAGGAAAAAAGGCAGACCTTCCGGACGGCCTGCCTCGCACAGATTACCAATACCCAAGCCGAGGATTTGAGCAATCTGTATTCTGATAGGCCTTTTGAAACAACACCGCACAAAAAAAGTGCAGGCGCCATTTCCCCTATACCTGGCAGTATAATCCCGGAAATGGTAAACGCCCGCACTTAATGTGCAGGCGCATACCACAATGGACCGGGATTTAACAAATCTGCCAGGATTTACTAGGTGGCCCAAAGCGATAAACGCTCTTATATGTCATGAATTAACGCTTGCGTGTATTCACCAGCAAATGTACGCATTTTTTCCGAAACCACTTATCTTTTCATCAAACGGTTATCCTTATCATTGACGCATCGTCTTCCGGCATACCAATTCTTGAGTTAATCCTGTCTATCGTGGTGTTTAGGAGTTCAGGTTCAATGATGTTATACAAACCATCCGTACATAATACTACCATGTCCCCTTTCACGAGATCTCTGGCAACGAATGGAATGTCTTCACGTAATCCGGCGCCTTTGACACATCTGGTCAACGCAGTCCTCCCATAGCCTATATCGGCAATGTGATCATTGGTAATGAGCTCAATATTCTGCTGATGTAAAACATATACACGGACATTACCTTGCCATGTGCAGTATAAGTTCCGCCCATTAACGAGAACAGCAGCAACAGCCGCACCCATATTACTTCTATTCGCGATACTGACATCTTTTAATGTCATATCAGCATGCTCCAACCCTTTTTGAAGGATGGCCTTTTCACATGTGCCTTCATAATTCTTTGTAATGAAATCTGCTAATGAGTTGGTCACTACTTCTGCTGCCGTGTCACCAAGACTCAATCCGCCCATTCCATCAGCGAGGACTGCAGTTACACCTAAATCTTCCAAGTTTTTTACGACATATCTGTCTTCGTTGATAAAGTGCTTGCTACCAACAGATATTGTATCAATCTTCATATCTTACTCCTTCTTGTTAACTCACTTAAAAGAATGTCACCGATTACGCTCCATATTAATCTGCAAGTATCATAATAATCGTCGATATCATCCATATCACCATCACCCCAATACTTCATGAAGTGATAAATAAGCTCACTGTTTTCCTCCTGGGCTAATTCTTTTGAAACTAAGTCCGAATAGAATTTAAGATGTTCTGTTGAAAGCAGCTTGCTTATATCATAGGCCAGCCATTGTGCTCCCCAGACAATAGGACTGGCATCTTCATCTTGGAAAGTAACGACTTCGGGGGGAACATTATCATCCTTGTAAAGTAGTTGAATGTCAAGATAGTTTTTCAGGATGAATAACACATCCTCTGCATCCTTGTCTGTAACATTATGACGGTCATTCCATGTGTCAAGTTTTATTAGAAACTGTCCGCACAAGGGAGCGATTTTCACCGACACTTGGTCTTCAATAATCACCTGGACCGCTTCTTTCATGACATCATTAAAACACTTTACAGACATTACAGGGTTACCTTCTGGAGGCCATGCAATCTTTTCATCCACCGCCACTCCGCCAAATGGGACGACATCAACTTCAAAGTCCAGTTCTCCGTTATCTCCTTTATAGAAGAACTTCTGCGTGTTTTTATGACGCTTGAAATGATTCTCCTGCAATGTATGGCATATTTCATCAAAGGCGCTCCAATCCTCTACAGCTATAGCCACATCAAGATCCTCAGTCCGTCGCTTGGGCTCATCTGCCTTCATCAATTTCAAGGCAACATCTCTTGCCCTGGCACCAACAACATATAAGGGGAGCCCGTGCACGGCCATGCACTTTTCAAGGGCAATGAGTGTGCTGAACAACAAATCATTGCCAAGTTCTTCCTTGGTTATTCTATATTCCATTCTCTATTAGTCTTTGGGCTGCTTCAATACAGCGGCTGTTACCGCTTCCCATGAGGTCGGCATAAATCAGTATCTTGGGAGCGACATGCTCATCATGTTGACTTCTCCAAAACTTCTGGTACACATTTATCCTTCCATTCTCATCAAATCTCATCTTCCTGGTCATCATAAGATTAATACTGGGAACCTCTGTATAGATATCGAACTGTTCAGGAATAAGATATTTGCTGGTCAGATATGCGCCACCTTCACCTCCCCAGCATACGCCATCTGGCAACGCAATCAATTCCCAGTCTTTTCTGGTATCTGAATCCACAAACTCCATTGTCTTTAAAAGAAGTTTTGGCTTTAATGTCTGGTTAAAATGGACCTGCCAGGTATCCAGAAGGGCCTGCTTGTTCTTTAGAATACGTCCTTTGGGAGTCTTGATTACAAATTTCTCATATATTAGTTCGTCAATGACATTTGTGATTGTCCCTAAGGATAATCCGGTGTTATCGCTTATTTTCCTATACGGCTGGTTGATATTTGCATCGTCAAGTAAGAAATAAAAAACCGCCTTAAGGCCTGTTTCGTTGAACGCTTTCCCTTTTGGTTGTTTAATAGGCATACTTTTTTGGCCATTGATATTGATAAACAGTGGCGCAGCAACTATTCTGCAATTGCCGCAGCTATCTGCCACACTGATTCCTTCAGCACTAAAACGCTCAAACACATCTGGGGCAATATATCGTGATACCAAAAGTAGAGGCATTTTGACCTCTTCCTTCAATCGTCTCATCTGCTGTAAAACCAGATTATAATTAGCTTTACTAACCTGTGTCTTGACCTCACAGGCGAATGCTACGCTATTAATAATGAGATCATAGTCGTAACTTTCCCGAGGACCTTTCGGCTCTACTTCAATAGATTCCAGATTGGTTAGACGTCTTAAATTAAAGACAACATCATTGATGATTTCGCTGTCGTTTATCATATTAATGTTCACAATAATAACGGTGTTCACATCTTATGAACACTGCAAAGATAATGAACATATCTATAGAATCCAAATTATTTGTTCATGAATTCTCTTATGTTCATAAATTATGAACAAGAATAGTTTTGTGAACGAAAACAGACCCTACTAAAAATGCGGAGGTAGTTGTTGACCACCTCCGCAACGATAGACGGGACCATGAAAACCCGGGCCCGGGTAATCACACTTTTACTCCCTATTCTGCCTTGGGAAATCTGTATCCATCAACTTATCAAGCGTCAGTCTCACTGAATTGACTTCCTCTGGAACCGGAACTCCAGCTTCTGTCAAAAGGGCTCTGGTTGATTGCCAATTATCATCCCCGCCGTATAACTTGCGGACGATGATTTTCCCTCGGCTTGGGATTTGGTTTACAATAAAATGATTGCTCATAATGACATTTTTATTAATTAAACAATCCCGTCGACGGTTTATATCCGGTCCGATTATGACAGACCGTTCCTAAGCGATTGCAGAAAAGATTTCAAGCATTATCCCTCCCCAATCACTGATAATATACATTCACCCCCAAAGCGCCCACAGACACAGCATTTATGATTGCCTGCGTATTGGCCGTACCACCAGAAGGCAGGTTGAAGAAATACACCGCTCCATAACCGCCATCAGCAGCAAGGCCCCCGTAATACTGGTAAGTACTAAGTGCCGATGAACTTGCCGCAGTTCCGAGATTGATGGAGAGCGGCGCCCAGTGGGCATTGGTAACGCCTGCAATGGAGCAGGATCCGGACCATGTCCCGAAATAGGAATTATAGGCATAGTCTATCAAGGCACCATCAGAGGATGTTATCTGGGTGGAGCCATAGTTGCCATATTGGAAAACATTTATCAGGGCATCCTCCATTCCATACTCATCCAAAGCATCCCTCAAATACGAAATCACGCGTCCGAAGGAGCCCGATACCAGCGCACCGGAATAGTTTGCATACTCGTCATCGAAAGAGAAACCGTCCAGTCCTACTGTATAGGCCAAGTAAGCCAGGTACTGGGCAAAAGCCTGTGCTTGACTGTCGGTCATGTTGGAGACACCTATGCCTCCCCAGTTTCCCTGAACCAACAGTACCACCTTTATTCCTGCATTATGCAAAGGGGTGATATAGGTCGATGGGCTGCCAAGAATAGTCGTGAGCACCGAACCGAAGCTTAGGGTTGGGTTGGCACCGCTCATCGTTATTCCGGCCGCGAACAATTCCACCACGTCAAAAAAATAATCACCGTTGCTAAACGTGTAGTTCAGGGCCACGAGGGGATTTGTAAGATTTGTTTCGATTACGACGGTGGCGATAGGTGATTTGTCCCCATACGCCTTTGTCTTAACTGTGGAATAGGATGCGCCTTCCACATCTTCTATACTGGCTTCGCTACAGGCCGACACCACAAGCAATGCGACGGCAAAAACTGCCAGAATCATTCGTTTCATATACAATCCATGAGTTCGTTTAACAATTGATAGTCCAAAAGTTGCGATTATCAGCAATATTGACTATATTTGCACTTGAGTTTTAGACTCCAACAAAAAACACATACAACAATCATCCTGTCGAGTACGCAATAGGGAAATCTCGAAAATTTACCGACAATAAAGGAACAGGAATGATGGGGTGGCTGTGCGCCGAAAAGGAGCGCAGTACCACCTATAAGGTTTCCACTGGTTTTCGAGAGCCAGCCTATTGCTTATAGTGTCGGGCTGCGCTCCCCTTATTATGCCTGCCCTGCACTATTGCAAGTGGGCTTGGCGACCTGGAGAACAGTGCTGTTAATACTATACCCAATGAAAGATTGAAAATCAATTCATTGTTTTCCGGTCGCCTCTTGACGGACACAAAACTACCATAAAACGAGCGTGCCAGTGGTCTCTGACACGCTCGGTGTCGTAAAAAGGACACGGGAAACCGCGTTCCAATATGTCAAATTTTCGAGATTTTCCTATTGACGGTCACAACCGTGTCCCGGAAAAAGGATATAATTGACAGGGGCAGATTGTCCCACCCCTGTCAGGGTGTCGTTACTCGGAATAGTTGGTCCACTCTATGTCAAAGAGGCTTACGCGGTCTTTGACAGACTTAGATCCCGAAGGGCTCAAATTTGTGAATACCATTGAGAACGGGCCGGATAAATTGATTTCTTGGGAGAAATTAAACTGTTGGAATTGCTCCGCGCTATCCTCAGTGACAGTAACTGTCTTCACAATCTCACCTGCCTCATTCAGGAAATCAATTTTGAAAGAAAGTTTGTCCCCGCTATAGGTAAGTCCATACTTGAAAGATAGAGTACCACAACCTCCGGCAAGCAAAGGTGAAGTCAACGTGCCAACGGCAGAAGTCCTTCCATTAATAGTAGCACACAATGAAGTGATTGCATCCCATACGGCATGATCTCTCACATTGCCATTCTTTAAAACCCAACCATCATAAGTTGAATACTCTTTGAATGTTGTGCTGGCATCGCCATCATTCAGGGTTTCAAGATCAGCCTTGGTTACATTGAGAGGAGCTCCAATGGCAGAAGTATAGTCAACTTTGAAACAATTGATACTTCCTGAACCAATCATCAAATCCCCGATTCAAGTGAACAGTGCAACAAGGGTGTAAGATTGTGAAGGCGCGG
>R27__coassemble_516_pt1 | contig 24166 bp, 14 predicted proteins | sample R27__metabat2_high_PE_018 | metagenome-assembled genome bin R27
CACCGGGGAGGGAGACTTCGGCTTTAGGGAAGAGGGGCGTGCCGAGGGCGTACCAGCCACTGCCCGGACAGACGGGGTAGAAGCCAAGGGCGGAGAAGACGTACCAGGCCGATGTCTGGCCGTTGTCTTCGTCGCCGCAGTATCCGTCGGGTGTGGCGCTGTAGAGGCGGTCCATTGTCTCGCGGATGCGCAACTGGCCTTTCCAGGGCTCCGAGGTCCAGTCATACAGATACAGCATGTGCTGGGCGGGCTGGTTGCCGTGGGCGTAGTTACCCATGTCGGCTACCTGCATCTCGGTGATTTCGTGGATGCGGTAGCCGTAGTAGCTGTCGTCGTAGATGGGCGGAACCATGAAGACGGAGTCCAGCATTTCGGTAAAGGACGCTTCGCCGCCCATGGCCTCCATCAGAGCGGGAACGTCGTGGAAAACGCTCCAGGTGTAGTGCCAGGCATTGCCCTCGGTGAAGGCGTCGCCCCATTTGTAGGGGCTGAAGGGCTCCTGAAAAGAGCCATCGGCATTGCGTCCTCTCATAAGACGGGCCGACGGGTCAAAGACATTGCGCCAATTTCCGGAGCGCTTCAGGTAAAGGTCGATTTCCTCCTGCGGACGATCCAGAAGCCGTGCGATTTGGGCTATGCACCAGTCGTCATAGGCATATTCCAAGGTGCGAGCCACATTCTCATTCACGCAAACATCGTAAGGAATGTAGCCAAGGCTGTTGTAGTACTCATGGCCCTTTCGTCCGGAGGAACTTACGGAAGGATGAACATGCTCGGTTCCATGCACGAGGGCTTTGTACAGGACTTCAAGGTCTTCCCGGGAGGTGATGCCCTGCAGGGCGGCATCGGCAATCACTGATGCCGAATTGTTTCCTATCATGCAGTCCCGGTGGCCGGGTGATGCCCATTCGGGAAGGAAATAGTTCTCGCGGGCGATGTTGGCAAGGCCGGACTGGATTTCTGCATTGACGTCCGGATAGACAAGGTTCAGGAGCGGGAAAAGCGCCCTGAAAGTGTCCCAGAAGCCGGTGTCGGTGTAAAGGTAACCGTCATGGACTTTGCCGTCGTATGGGCTGTAGTGGATGGGCTTCCCGTTTGGGCCGATTTCGTAGAACTTCCTCGGGAATAGCGTACTGAGATATAGGCAGGAGTAAAAGGTGCGCATCTGCTCATTAGTGCCTCCGGAGACACGGATACGGCCAAGAACCTCATCCCAGCGGGTCTGGGCGGCCGATTTCACTTCGTCATACGGGCGGTCAAGGACTTCGTTCAAATTGCGCATCGCTTGTTCCTCGGAGATGAAGGAAGAGGCAATATAAAGCGTCACAACCTGCCCGCGTGATGTGGCAAAATGCTCTCCAAGCGGAGCATCTGCCTTTATCACAAAGTAGTTGCGAAAGCCTTCCGGTACGCCGCCGTGGTTCTGGACGCTGTAGCCGGTTGCCCCGCTATCATCAAAAATCACCTCGCCGCCCTGGAAAGGATTCACACCTATGATTGAACTGTCGCTTTCCGAGAAGGTGAGACGCATCACGGCCGCTCGCTCTGTGGGGGTGATTTCCACGGTGATGTCGTGGTCGGCCAGATAGACCTTATAATAATAGGGCTTTGCAACCTCGCTCTTGTGGGAGAACCAGCTGGGGCCACCGCCTGGAATGATGGAAAAAGCGCCGTAGTCGTTGATCCAGGGCGATGGCTGATGTGTTTGCTTGAAGCCGGTGATCCTGTGTTTATCATACTGATATGCCCAGCCATCATCCTCCCGCTCCGCTGTAACCGGCGTCCAGAAGTTCATGCCCCAGGGCAGGGCTATCGCAGGATAGGTGTTGCCCGTGGAGAAAGTCCAGTCGGACTGGGTGCCGACAAGGGTTGAGACGTAGTCTGAAATGTGAACTTCGTCCGCAGGGCGGCAACATGCCGAAAGCAATAGTATCAAAGGAATCAGGCGCTTCATATTATGCTGTTGAGAAGGTCAAGTTTGCCGTCATTTACAAGTTTCAGGATAAGTTCACCGAAGAGACTGTTCTGCCAGGCGAACCATTCGCGGGTGAAGTGGGAGGCGTCGTCCTTGTGGAAACTCTCGTGTATGAAGCCGGTGCCGGCATCGGTGGCAAGGAGCATGGCGATACAGTTGCGGATCTCATCGTCGCTGGTGGAAGTGAAAGCCCGCATCATTATGGACATGGGCCAGACCATGTCGTAGCCGATATGGGGGCCGCCAACGCCCTCTCCGGCAGTGCCGCTGAAGAAGCAGGGGTTGTCTTCGGAGAGGACAAAGCGCCGCGTGTTCTGCCATATCGGATCCAATGCCATTTCCGGAATCAGGTACGCAAGCGAAAGGAGCGACGGCACGTTGGAATCGTCCTGAAGGAAGGCATTCCCGAAGCCGTCAACCTCGTAGGCGTAGATGGGACCGTACTTGGGATGATTGACAACGGCTTGGGCCTTCAGGGCGGCTTCAACTTCGGCTGCAAGGGCGGTGCATTCGGAGGCTAAGGCGGCCTCTCCATTAACATCGGCAAGTATCTCGGCAGCTTTTCGTAAACTACTCACAGCCATAAAGTTGGACGGGATAAGGAAATCCAGGATGGTGCTGTCGTCGGAAGGACGGAAGGACGATGCGATGAGCCCGCAGGGCTTCAAGGGGGCACCGTAACCGTCCCAGCCCTTGGTGTCGAACTGGCGGTCCGTCTCGCGGAAGAAGCGGTACTTTCCGAGGCCGTCATACTTCTGCTGTTCCCGCATTACGCCAAGGACTGTCTTCATGGCTTCCAGCCAAAGGTCTCCGAAGACCGATGTGTCTCCGGTCTCCTTCCAGTAGCCATAAGCCAGCCGGATAGGATAGCACTCCGAGTCCAGCTCCCACTTACGCTCGAACACGTCCGGGACCATATAGGTTCCGTCCTTGTGCCAGCCATCGTTGGTGGGCCCGGGGTTGAACGCATTTGCGTAAGGGTCTATCACAAGGCATTTTAACTGCCGGAGGATAGTCCCTTTAATCATTTTTGCTAAAGCAGTGTCCTGATTTGCCAGCTGAACATAGTGCCACACCTGCGCCCCGGAGTCGCGGAGACACATTGCCGGGTTCTCGCCGGTCCAAACGAAGGTAGCGGGATTCCCGTCTTCGTCCTCTGAATAATGGACGGTAGTATCGATGGTGTTGGGGAAGCAGTTGATGAACATCTGCCTGAGTTTTGGATTCTGAAGAAGAGCTGCGGTCTCTGTAATCGTTTTCTCAACGGCCTCCGAGGTGAAAAGACGCTTTTCCGGAGCGGGACGCCGTTCCGGGGTTCCATTGAAATAGTCCTCCCAGGCATACCAGACGGCAGGTTCCGGACCCATTTCAAAGGTGAGGGTCCCGCCGGCCTCGATATCGGCAAACTCAATGTAAGGCTTTGTATAAAGCTTTCCGTTTATGAAAACGCGCTGGATGTAGCGATTGGTATCGCTTGTTGCAGGCGCTTCAATAGTGAAGGTACCGCCGGAGACGGCAAGCTCGGCTTTCTTGAATAGCGGAGAGCCGAACCAGAAGCGCGTGCTGGCTGGTTCCACTTGGTAGAAGCCAAGGGCCGACAGGATATACCAGGCACTCATTTGTCCCACATCCTCGTTTCCGGAAAGCCCGTCATAACCGGTGCCGTACTGATCTGAGAGTATCTGACGCACCTTGTCGGCGGTCTTCCAGGGCTGCCCCATCATGGTATAGAAGTAAACGATGTGATGGCTGGGCTCGTTCCCGTGAACATATTGGCCGATAAGACCGGACATATCCGGAGGCGCCCCGGGGCCGAGGGTTTCAGGCGCGGTAAACAACGAATCCAAATGTTCCAGCGTGGCATTTCGGCCACCGAAACATTCCATAAGGCCGCTCAGGTCCTGTGGGACCAGCCATGTGTATTGCCAGGCATTGCCTTCGCAGTAGTCGTCTGAGCGGTGTAGAGCATAGAAGGGATTGAACGGTGTTCGCCAGCCGCCATTGGAAGTACGGCCACGGACAAAACCGGTTTCCGAATCGAAGAAGTTCCTCCAACTATGACTCCTTTCAGTGAAGAAAGCAGCGTCTTCGGTATGCCCCAGCACCTCTGCCGCATGGGCCACGGCGGCATCGGCAATGGCATACTCCATATCATTGGCACAGGCCTCTCCGTAGAGGTCACAGGGGATGTAGCCGTACCTTTTGCGGAGGTCCTGGCCGCGCTCGTCCAGCATCACAGAGGCCTTGCAGGCCGCGTATGCACGTTCATAGTCGATGCCGGGAATCTTCTTCACTATGGCATCAGCAACGGCAATTACGCCGGGGTTCCCCACCATGCAGTCCGTCTCGCAGCCCATCAGGTGCCATACCGGGAGCTTTCCCTGCTTGTCGTATATGTCCAGCATAGTATTCACGACATCGGCCCGCAGCTCCGGGTGAATCATGTAGTAAAGCGGCATTGCCGCGCGGTAAGTATCCCAGAGGGAATAGGTTGTGTATGAAGGCCTTGTACCGATGTCCGAGAACAGCGACGGAGCTATCATTGTGTGATAAAGCGCGGTGTAGAATATCTTCCGGGCTTCGGCATCGTCCGTGGTGATGCGCACTTTGGAGAGGGCGTTATTCCACTTGGCGCGGGCTTCTTTACGGACGGCATCGAAGTCCCAGTCGGGAAGCTCAGCTTCCAGTGCAGCTTTGGCGGCTTCGCAGCTGCTTGGAGAGAGCGCTACTTTCAGGAGGACTTTTTCATCGGCCTTGGCGGAGAAGGAGCACCGGGCGTACATGCCTTCCTCCTTCACGCTCACCGGCTTCGAGAAAACGGCATAGAAGTACTGCTTCTGGTCATTGGCCCAGCCTTTGGAGAAGCGCCAGCCTTGAAGCGTCACATCGTCCACCACCTCGAAATGAGTGTCCGTGGCCTTGTCCCAGCATCCGCCGTTTTCGAGGTCGAAGACCAGTGCAGCATCTTCCGAAGCCGGGAAGGTATAGCGGTGCATGCCCACCCTCTCAGTGGCTGTCATTTCCGCAGTAATGCCGTAGCGGAGCAGAGGAACGCTGTAATAGCCAGGTTCGGTTACCTCGCGGCTGCGGTCGGCGTATGACCAAAGTCCGCTTTCCTGTTGGGCTTCAGCGCCTCGGGCATAAGTCACTTCTCCAACAACCGGCATTACGGTGACATCGAACAGATCCCCGATGCCGGTGCCGGACAGATGGGTATGGCTGAAGCCTATCACCGTTGAATCGGAGGCATGGTATCCCGATGTCCAGTCCCATTCCTGCGGAATGCTGGTAGGTCCAAGCTGCACCATCCCAAAAGGCACGTTTGCTCCCACGAACACGTGCCCGTGCCCTCCGGTGCCGATGCGGGTATCCACGTAAGAAACGAGGTCCGTTTCAGGCCTGGAAGTGCATGACATCAGGAGATTGCCGGTCAAGCCGGCAATGACGGCTGCAACGGCTGTCATTCTGAGTGTCCCTTTTGTCATTCTGAGCGAAGCGAAGAATCTCATATTATGCTGGTCTTTTTTGTAAAGTTAACGATTTCAGGGATATAACCAAAGGCGAGCCCCGTGACAGTGTCTGCGCAGCCATAATAAACGGCTATCCGGCCGGTGTCAGGGTCATGCAGTGCGGCGCATGGGAAGGTCACGTTAGGGACATCACCGGTAAGTTCATAGATTTCCCGCGGGCTGATGAGATACTGCCCGCTACGGGCAATAACCTTCCAGGGCTCATCCGGATCCAAGAGGGCGCTTCCAAAGGCATACACATAGCCGTTGCAGGAGCGCAGCACGCCATGATAGATAAGCAGCCAACCTTCCGATGTCTCTATCGGCACAGGACCCGCACCAATCTTCATGCACTGCCATGCACTTACTTCAAACGGTGCCGGAGCCATTACATGCCTATGCCTGCCCCAATACTCCATATCCGGGGACTCGCTGTAGAATATGTCCCCGAAAGCGGTATGACCGGTATCTGATGGTCTGGATAGCATTGCAAACCTGCCTCCTATCTTACGGGGAAATAGAACGCCGTTACGGTTGTACGGAAGGAAAGCGTTTTCCAACTGATGGAATGTCTTGAAGTCATCGGTCCATGCAATGCCGATTGTGGGTCCATGATAACCGTTGCACCATGTGACGTAATAATGGTCATCTATGAATGTCACGCGCGGGTCGTAGCCGTAATCGCCGTCAAAGGAAAGCGGTGCGGGCTCAATATCCCACTTGAATCCGTCCTTGGAGAACCCCGCATGCAGTGTCATCCTTCGGTTCTTGTCATCCACCCTGAACACCCCGGCAAAGCCGTTTCCGTAAGGTACCACGGCCGAATTGAAGATACTGTTACTGTCCGGCAGAAGGTCTCTTGGAATCACAGGGTTTCCAGAGTAACGCCATAAAACATCTTTGCAGCCAGAAGGTCTTTCTTCCCAAGGCATATCGGGCAGTGCAGCGCCCTTGATCGTAAGCTTATTCATTGATATGCAGTTCTTTTTGTATTTGTTTCATCTTGTTGGAAGTCAGCGGATAGAATGCCAGGCAGATGGCACCGAGAAGGGAGCCGATGGCGGGTATCCAGCTCATCAGGGCGCGGATTGCAGAAAGTGTCTCCGGGGCCTGGACCGTCAGGGTTTTGTCATAGCTGAACCAGGCGAGAACCTGAAGCAGAAGGAATCCTCCTAGTGCTCCTCCAAACTTTTGTGCCATGGAAGAGGATGAGAATATGAGACCGGTGCTGGAAGTGCCGTTCTTCCAGGCCGACCAGTCGGCCACATCGGCCATCATGGACCAGATGAGCGGAGCACTTGTGCCGATTCCCAGGCAGATGAGAATCTGACTGGCAATCAGCCCCCAGAGACCAGCAGGCGTTGCCGGCAAGAACCAGATAGCGCAGCTTACAATGGCCATAAAAACCAGGCATGCGATGAAGGTATTTCTTTTCCCAAGGCGTTCAGAGACAGGAACGGCAAGTGCAACGCCCGCCATCTGGGCAATCTCGCCGATGGTGAGGAATACGGCGCAGCTAAGAAGCGCTCCGGTGCCGAGGATATTGGCAAAGTAGTAGGCGGCAGCGCCACCCCGGATGGAGCCGAAGATCAGCTGGCCGATGCCGGCTCCGAGAAGCAGCCACCACGGGCCGTTCCGGAGCAGCGCCTTGAGGTCTTTGCCAATGGAAGAGGGCTTGGAATCGGCCGCAGGCTGCACCCTTTCCCTTGTCAGGGCGAAGCAGCCGATAAACAGCACGGCGCAAAGCCCGGCGATGATGGCAACGACACCGGTCCACTGCCCGGGGGTAGCATCACCAACGCTTCCGGAAGAAATGCTCCGCTCGAAGAGCCAGAAGATGCCCATAGCGATGAAGCTTCCCACATAGGCAAAGAACATCCGGAACGATGAGAAGACGGACTTCTCCCGGCTGTCGGAGGTCATCACCCCCAGCATGGCCCCGTAGGGCACGTTGATGGCCGTATAGACCGTCATCATGAGGATATAGGTCACATAGGCATAGACATGCTTGAAGCCGTAGGATGCATCCGGGGTGTAGAAGGACAGTATCCCCACCACGGCAAAGGGTACGGCAATCCACAGGAGCCAGGGACGGTATCGTCCCCAGCGGCTTCGGGTACGGTCGGCGATGAGGCCCATCACCGGGTCCGACACCGCGTCGTAGAGTTTGGTCACCAGCAGCAGAAGTGCCGCGTGTGCTGGACTGAGCCCGAAAACGTCCGAGTAGAATATGGGAAGATAATAGGAGAATATCTTCCAGAACATGCTGGAAGACATGTCCCCAAGGCCGTAGCCTATCTTTTCGCGGAGGGGTGAATGGTTGTCAGAGGCCATTGTCTATATGTGTTATCACTATAAAGATACATAAGTGCCTCCGATTCGCCGTCCGGATTTAAAAAATTTCACTGGATGTGATGAATGAGCGCCGCAATGACGGCAATCTGCGGTCCGTAGTCCTTAAGGGCTTCGGAAAGGCGCTGCAGAACCCTTCTCAGCGTGTGGTCTATCTTGAATTCAGACACGCCGAGTTCCTTGGAAATTTCCTTGTATGTTTTTCCTTCAAATTTCTTGAGGCGGAAGATCTCGCGGGCATCCTCGGGCATTTCGGCGAGCGTCTCCATGAGGATGTTAAAAATTTCGTGTTCGTAAACCTCAGAGATGCTGCTGTTTTCTATGGTCTGGGTGTAGAAATCCTCCAGCCCCTGCTCCACCTGGGCAATGTGTTCGTGAGCTTTGCGATGGATGGACGAGTCCCTCCGGTACCTGAGGCAGCCGTTTTTTACGGCCATGAAAAGATATCCCTGCATGTCCTGTATTTCGTCCCGCTTTTCCCACACGGAAAGGATGGCCTCGCTCACGATATCCTTGGCCGCCTCTTCGTCGCGGACAAGCCCCTTTGCAAAGGCAACGAAAGTTTGTCTCTGCCTTGAGAGCAGAAATTCAATGACTTCTACTGATATGTCTTTGGCGGTGCTCATTTTGTCCCGGTATCACATTTCGTAGAATCTGGAGTTTTCGTTATAAAACGGAGCATCCAATCTGCAAGCGGATTAGGAATGCTATAGAGGCCACCGTTTTCCTGAAGGTTGTTCATTGAAATGCGTATGCGGTGTTCCGGTGCATATTTCTCCGTATATACAGACAGGCTCCTTCCGGCCGTATTGCCTTCTGCTTTTACCTCCAGAGGAATAACTTCGCCTGAGATATCTATGATAAATTCTATCTCGGCCCTTCCCTCGGAAGTCCAATAATAAGGTTTTTCTCCTCCCAACCGGGGTAGCAATGCCTGAAGAACGATATTCTCTGCCATCGCTCCCTTGAACTCGGTATAACCCGCATTGCGGTTTTGAATCACATCGGCCTTTACCCCGGCCAGACGACGAAGCAGACCGCAGTCACAGGCGTAAAGCTTGAACGCCTCACGATCCTCGTAACCGCTAAGCGGAATGCCGGGTTTGGAGACATTGAATATCTGATACACTAGACCGGCATCTACAAGCCAGGTAAGGGCCGATTCATAGTCTTTTGCCCGGGAGCCGGTACGGATAACTTTGTAGATGAATTTGCGGTTTTCCTTGCTCAGCTGTGCAGGAAGGCTGTGCCAGACGGCGCGGATGCGGGTGACTTCCTGCGGCTGGGCATATTTGGAAAAATCCACTTCATCAAGGTTCAGGATATCCTGCAGGGCGGCATCAATTTCTGCCATTCCTGCGCCGTCAAGCATCAGGGATGCCGCTTCCGGCATACCTCCGCAAATCTGATAGCGCCGGTATTCCGATGAAAGCTTATTGAAAATGACGGTGGGCAGATGCTCCGGCGTCTGAAGATTCTCCACATAATCGAAGGTTGAAGGATCGGCCATCCGGAGGAACTCCCGGAAGGTTGCCGGATACATTTCAATTCTGTTGACCTTGCCCACCGGGACTTTCATATTCTTGCGTCTCACAGCCACTCCAAGGAGGGAGCCCGCTGCTATGATATGATACTCCGGGGCATCCTCGCAGAAATACTTGAGTGAATTGAACGCTTCCTCGCTCTCCTGGATTTCATCGAAAAATATGAGTGTCCTGCCGGGAAGCAGGGGAACATCGCTGTAGGACTGCAGTTCCTTGATGACACGGGATGGTTCCTTGGAAATCTTGAAGGCATCGATTATCTCCGGACTGCGGTCCAAGTCGAATTTGACGAAAAACTCATAATCCGTCTTCCCGAACTGCTCCACGGCCCAGGTCTTCCCAATCTGCCTCGCTCCCTGAAGGAGCATGGGTTTCCGCCGGGGAGAATTTTTCCATTTCCGAAAGATCTCCAGAATATCTCGCTTAATGTTCATTTAATAAATAAGTGCCAAAATGTGCGCGATTATAACATTTTTCTGCGCTTGCCAGCAAATATAGTGTTATTCCTTGAAAGCACCAAATAATAATAACTGACAAAATGCAATTTATTTCATTTTTCCCGGCGAATCTTCTGCACTTATGTATCTTTATAACTGTAACACGAAACTAAATTGATTCACAATGATACAAGTAGACGAGCTGGTGCTCAACAAATTCTTTATGGATGAGGCCTCCTCTGAGGAGATTGCCGCCATCCGGGACTGGGCCATAGCATCCGAAGAGAACAGGATGCGTTTCCGGAAGGCTTTCGACCTTTATGCCGCAACAACCCTTGCCGTGGCGCGGCTCCAGTCCCTTCCGGAGGGGCTGTTCAGAAAGCGCCCGGAAAAGAAGAGACGAAGTATCTTCCGCACAGCGCTTTGGACCGGCAGCGTTGCCGCTGCCATCGCCTTCGGAGTGTTCCTTTCCCGCAACACGGGCCTTCCTGGCGGAACGGCAAATGCCGCAGTGGTTCAGACACTCTCCACCGCTCAGGGCGAACGGGCTTCCCTCACGCTTGCCGACGGTACCCGGATTCATCTGAACGGAAACAGTTCCCTTTCCTATCCGTCTGCATTCGGCAAGACAAGGGAGGTCTCCCTCAGCGGACAGGCCTATTTTGAAGTTGCCAAGGATGAGTCCCGGCCCTTCATCGTAAAAACCTGGCGTTATGAGGTGGAGGTGACCGGAACGGAGTTCGACGTTGTGGCCGACGAGGCCGCAGGACGCTTCTCGACAGTGCTCGTAAAAGGCGGCGTAAAAGTGCGGGATGAGTTGACCTCCTCCCGTCTTGACATGACGCCCGGACAGAGAGTAGTGGCCTCGGCGGACGGGTCCCTCACGCGGGCGAACCTTGCCGACAACGATGACCAGACCCAGTGGAACCGCGGCATAATCTCCTGCACCGGGATGAGTTTCGCGGAAGTCATGGCCGTCTTCGAGGACAGCTTCGGCGTAAGGATTGTCCTTCCGGAAGATAATATCCCTGAGAACAAGGCCTCTCGGCTGAAAGTGTACCGGAGCGCCGGTATCGAAAAGGCTTTCCGCGTGCTGCAGGCTGCAGGGACACACTTTACCTACAGCTATGACGCTGCCACCGGGTCATACTATGTCAATTAAACAAATCTCAGCGATATGAAGAAACGGTTTCATTTCAAAATGCTGCCCCTATGGCTGCTTTCCGTATTCTTTCTGCTTCTTACTGCCTCTGAGACAACCTTGCGGGCGCAGTCCGTTGTGCGCCTGAGTCTCAGCCTGGAAGACATGGAGCTCAAGAAGGCGGTCACCGTCATAGAAGGCAAGACGAACTACCTTTTCACCATCGGGGAAGGAGTAAACCTTAGCCAGAAGGTGACCGTGAAGGTGAGCGATGCTACCATCACGGAAGTTCTGGACCGGATGACACGCGGGACAGACCTTAGTTACAAGATTTCGGACCAGGTCATTGTCCTTACCGTGAAGCCCGAGCCCCTCTCCCGCACCATCACTGGCCGCGTCACAGACCCTTCCGGCGAGCCCGTCATTGCGGCGGGGGTGATGGTGAAGGGAACCACAATCGGCACCACCACGGACATCGACGGAAATTTTACGCTTACCGTCCCCGGGGATTTGCTCGGAGGCCGGTTGGTTTTTTCTTCTATCGGCTATTCCGATGTCGAGATGTCCATCGGCAATCGTCGGACATTCGATGTGACTCTGCAAGAATCATCCGTGGAACTTGAGGCGACCGTTGTTACCGCCCTCGGTATTCGAAGAGACCAAAAAGCTTTGAGCTATAATGTCCAGGAGGTGAAAGCCGATCAGGTTACCACCGTGAAAGACGCGAACTTCATCAACAGCCTTTCCGGAAAAGTCGCCGGCGTTACCATCAACGCCAGTTCTTCCGGTGTGGGTGGCGCTTCGAAGGTGGTCCTCCGAGGCAACAAGTCCATCTCGCAGAGTTCCAACGCCCTTTACGTCATTGACGGCGTGCCCATGTACAACTTCGGCGGAGGCGGCGGAACCGAATTCGACTCCAAGGGCGCCACGGAGAGCATCGCCGACATCAACCCCGAGGACATCGAAAGCATCTCGGTGCTTACCGGCGCGGCGGCAGCGGCCCTCTACGGTAGCGAAGCCGCCAATGGCGCCATCATGATTACTACAAAGAAGGGCAAGGCCGGAAAGATGAACGTAAGTTTCAGCAGCAACACGGAATTCCTGAGCCCCTTCATCCTCCCGGAGTTCCAAAATCGATACGGAACGGGGCTTAACGGCAAGTCCGGCGACCAAACCTTCAGCTGGGGAGCCTATCTCCCGGAGAGCGCCCGGTACAACTACAGCCCCACGGACTTCTTCCAGACAGGTACTACCTATACAAATGCCTTTTCCCTTTCCGGCGGAACCGACAAATACCAGACCTACTTCTCCGCCGCGGCGGTAAACTCCGACGGCATCATCCCCAATAACAAGTACGACCGTTACAACTTCACTTTCCGCAATACCAGTTATTTCCTGAGGGACAAGCTCCGCCTGGACCTCAATGCCAGCTACATTGTCCAGAAGGACCAGAACATGACCAACCAGGGCGTGTATGCAAACCCCCTCACGGCCGTGTACCTCTTCCCCCGAGGCAACGACTTCTCCATCTATCAGTCCTACGAGCGCTACAACCCCGGCACCAAGATGATGGAACAGTTCTGGAGCGACGCCCTTGCCGGAGACCTCCGTATGCAGAACCCTTACTGGATTGCATACCGGAACCTCAGGAACAACAGCAAGCACCGTTATATGGCCACCCTCAGCGCCAGCTACGACATCCTGGAGTGGCTCAACCTCACGGGAAGGGTGAAGGTAGACAACGCCTCCAACATCTATACGCAGAAGCTCTACGCAACCACCGAGCCCACTATCTCGGAGGGCGGCAGCAACGGCCATTACACCGAGGCCCGCACCGAGGATGCGCAGGTTTATGCCGATGTCATAGCCTCCGTGAACAAGACCTTCGGCGAGGACTGGAGCCTGAATGCCAATGTGGGTGCTTCCATAAACAACATCAAGACCAACACCATGCAGTATGGCGGCCCCATCCAAGAAAACGGCCTTGCCAACGTGTTCAACGTCTTCGACCTTGACAACGTGAAATCCCGCGCCTCCAAGAGCGGCTGGAACGACGAGACACAATCCGTATTTGCCAGCGTCGAGGTGGGGTGGAAGAAAATGCTCTATCTTACCGTCACGGGCCGCAACGACTGGGCCTCCCAACTTGCCGGATCAAGTTCGGAGAAAAGCGGTTTCTTTTATCCATCCGTCGGAGTGTCGTGGGTCCCGTCTTCTCACTGGGATATGGGGCCAGTCACTTATCTGAAACTGCGAGGCTCAATAGCAGAAGTGGGTATGCCCTATCAGCGTTTCCTCACCATTGAGACCTATGAGTACGACCCTATCTCCCGTATCTGGAAGGACAAGACGCATTATCCCATAGGCGACCTCAAGCCGGAAAACACCCGCACCTACGAGATAGGTCTTGAGACCCGGCTCTGGCAGGACCTGAGCCTCAATGCTTCCTGGTATCTTGCCGACACCTACAACCAGACCTTCGACCCGGCTTTACCGCCGTCTTCGGCCTACAGTACAATGTATCTGCAGACCGGTTCGGTACGCAACACCGGCGTTGAACTTGCACTTGGATATGGCCATACATGGGGAAAATTCAGTTGGGATACCAATTTCACATGGACGTGGAACCGTAATGAAATCCTGTCCCTTGCGGAAGATGCCGTCAATCCGGTAACAGAAGAAGCCCTGAATCTTGACGAACTCCGTATCAAGGGTCTTGGCAAGGCTATTTATATTCTGAAAAAGGGCGGTACGCTTGGGGATTTGTACACCACCTCAAGCATCGCCACCAACAGGCAGGGCTATATCGAGATAGATAATGAGGGCAAGCCCCTGATGATAGAAACCGACAACGAAACGTTGCTTGGAACCGTTTTTCCTAAGTATAACATGGCGTGGAGAAATGATTTTACTTTTGCCGGAATACGTCTGGGCTTCCTCTTCAGCGGACGCATAGGAGGTGTCTGCTATAGTGCCACCCAGGCAAATCTGGATTTGTACGGAGTTTCGGAAGCTTCTGCCGCAGCACGCGACGCGGGTGGAGTACTGGTCAATGGACGCGACCTTGTGGATCCCCAGAAATGGTATCAGTCGCTGGGCTCGCAAAGCGGTCTGCCTCAGTTTTATACCTATAGCGCCACCAATTTCCGCCTCCAGGAAGTATCGCTCGGCTACACCCATCCTGAGAAGTGGTTCAAGAATGTGATGAGCGCAACGCTCTCCCTCGTCGGCAACAACCTGTGGATGATTTACTGCAAGGCGCCCTTCGACCCCGAATCGGTTGCCACTACCGGTAACAACTATCAGGGCATCGACTACTTCATGATGCCCAGTCTCCGCCGCATAGGCTTCAATGTGAAACTTAACTTTTAGGAGGGATGATGTATGAAAAATAAAAATGTCATTCTGAGCGCAGCGAAGAATCTCCTCCTCATAGCACTCCTCGCCACCGGCTGCACCGACCGTTTCGAGCACATGAACACCAATCCTAATCAGGTGACGGCCTCCCAGATGGAAGTGAAGAACTACCGCACAGGAACCAAGGTTACGAACCTTCAGAACATAGTGGTTCCGGTGCAGGAGCACCTCTACCAGTTTGTGGAATGCCTGGCGGCCGGTCCTTACGCCGGATATGTAGGCGAAGCCAACACCTGGCAGAACCGCTTCTCCACCTTCAACGAAGAGCAGAACTGGCGCAAGGCCCCGTTCACGGACGTCCTTACCCAGCTCTATGCCCCCTACAGGGCCATCCTCTCCGAAAGCAACGATGAAGTAGTCCTTGCCTTTGCCCACCTCATGCGGGTTGCCATCATCCACCGGGTGACTGACTGCTACGGCCCTGTCCCCCACAGCGACATCATAAAGAACGAGGGCCTTTTCATCAAGTACGATTCTCAGGAAGATGTTTACAGGCAGCTGTTTGAGGAACTTGATCTGGCTATAGCCGCCTTCAAGGCCAATGAGGGCCTGGACCCTTCCGGATGGACCTCATACGATATGGTCTATTACGGCAACATGGCCCAGTGGAATCGCTTTGCCAACTCTCTGAAACTCCGTATGGCCATGCGCCTCAGCTACGTAAAGCCGGAGCTTGCCAAAGAAAAGGCAGCGGAAGCAATCGCCGCCGGAGTCATTGAGACCAATGCCGACAATGCCTTCATGCACGCCAGTGAGAACCGTGCCGCCCTCATCTACAACGGCTGGAACGACCACCGCGTGGCGGCGGATATCCTCTCTTACATGAACGGCTATGCCGACCCCCGACGCGAAAAAATGTTCACCTCCGTTGGCTCCGGCGACGAAAAAGTCTTCGCGGGCGTAAGGGTAGGCTGCGTAGTTGACAGGGAAAAGTTCATTCCCGCCTACTCCAACCTGTTAATCTCTACGGACACGCCCTATCTCTGGATGAATGCGGCAGAGACCACCTTCCTCCGCTCCGAGTATGAGCTCCGCTGGGGCAGTGCCGAAACTGCAAAACAGCTGTATGAGCAGGCTATCACCCTTTCCTTCGAGGAAAAAGGCGCCAGCGGCTCTGCCGAATACATTGCCGACAATACCAAGATGCCGGAAGCCTATACCGACCCTCTCGGAACCTGGAGCGTAAGCACCAGGCCGAGCACCGTAACCGTTGCATGGGATGAAGCGGCGACTGACATCGAGGTGAACCTTGAGAAAATCATCACCCAGAAATGGATTGCCATCTTTCCGCTTGGCGTCGAGGGCTGGAGTGAATACCGCCGCACCGGCTATCCCAAGCTCTTTGATGCAGCACAAGACCTCTCCGGAGGCGCCGTAAACGTGAAACATCACGCAAGAAGGCTCCGTTACCCTGCCGAGGAATCCAGTCAGAACCGGGATAACTATTTGGAAGCCGTGTCCATCCTGAACAAAGAAGCCACGGGAGACCAAAGCCTAAGCGGGGACGAATACAGCACCCGCCTCTGGTGGGATGTCAAACCCTTTAATGACTGACATTTATGAAGACTATACGATATATTTTATTGACAGCGCTGTCAGTCTTTGCCATTGCAGCTTGCGACAAGTGGACGCAAGTCGAGTCCGTAGATTTGAATTATGTGAAGGCATGGGACGAGAACCCCGCACTCTGGGAGCGGTATAAAGAATCGCTCCGTTCCTATAAAGCAAATCCGCATTATTTATTTTATGCTCTCTTTGACAATACTCCGGAAAAGACGGCAAGGGAAGATGCGTGGATGCGCTGCTTGCCCGACAGTCTGGACTATGTGAGCCTCACCAATGCGGCAAACTTCTCGGATTACGACCGTGAGGACATGGAATGGATGCACAGCATAGGCACCAAGGTGCTGTACCAGATAGACCTTGACAAGGAAGGCTTTGCCGATGTCTCTGCCCTGAACACTTACCTTGACAAGGCAGTGGCATCCGTGAAGGAGAACGGACTGGATGGCTGGTCGTTCACTGCCACCTACAAGCTGGGCAACACTCTGAATGAGTCTTTGGCCAGTGCCCTTGTAACCAAGCTTTCAGCGGCCAAGACCACAGGACAGGCCCTTGTGTTTGAAGGCAATCCGATGTTTGTGCCGGAGGCCGACCGAAGCAAGGTGGACCTCTATGTACTGGACAGCAAGGAAACCGCCCATTCGCAGGAACTCCTGTTCCAGGTGCTGAGCGCCATTGACTATGCCGGGGTGCCCGCAGGCAAGCTCCTTCTGGGAGCCGACATTGACGGCACCATTCAGAACGAGGAGAGGGAGGAATGTAACGATGTTGAGGAACTCACCCGCAGGGCCGTGTCCTTCGGACCGCTTGGCGGCGTGGGCATCTACAACATCAAGTCTGACTATTACTCCTACTCCGGCAACTATGTGATAACCCGTGCAGCCATCCAGCTGCTTAATCCATCGCATTGAGTATGAAAAAGACAATACTATTATCAATCATTGTCATTCTGGGTGCGCTGTCCTGCAACCGCTTTGAAGTGCAAGATCACACCTTTGACAATTCGGTGTACCTTGACGTGAGTGCCACGGACCAGGTGCAGCTCACCACCTTCGGAAAGAATCTCTCCACGCTGGAGAAGGACGTGGTGGTGACGCTGGCATACCCCGCCGAGGAGGAAGTGACCGCGACCGTGGCCGTGGATGAAAGCCTCGTGGCCACATACAATGAGAAGCACGGCACGGCCTACACCCTTGTCCCGAAACAGTATCTGGACTTCAGCAGCAAGAGCGTGAGCATCTCTGCCGGAAAGACCATTTCCGAGACGGTGCCCATCCGCCTGACCGGGCTCATGGGCGAAGGCGAGGAGCAGACCGGTGCGCTCGCCGTGGACGAGTATTACCTCCTCCCTGTAAGAATCACCGCATCCAACATGAAAATCATGGAGAGCAGCGCCATTGCCTACTACCTTGTGCGCAGGTCATCGTCCATTACCATGGCGGCCCAGCTGCACGACAACTGGATTAACTTCCCGCTCTTAGACATTGCCGACAGCCCGCAGGCAAACGCCTACAACGGCCTCACTGCCGTCACCTACGAGGCGCTGATATATGTGGACCAGTTTGACCCCACAAACGACTTTGGTGCTTGCAGCATATCCTCTGTCATGGGTGTGGAGCAGTACCTCCTGATGCGAATTGGAGACACTAATTTTGAGCGTCAGCAGATACAATTTGATGGTTCAGGAAGCGGTTCTTCATTCGGAAAATTCCCCAGCAGTGACCCCGGAAAGAAATTGGAGGAAGGGCAGTGGTATCACGTAGCCTGCACCTATGATCAGACATCCCGTCAGGTTCGTGTCTATGTGAACGGCAAGATCCAGAGCGAAGGCAACGAGATGGGCATCTCCGTAATGTCGGCCGACAACCGGATCAACCTCGCCCAGCGTGCCCTTGGCAGCGACCAGGCCTACCAGTTCTTCCTTGCCAAGTCATACAACGACTACCGCCCCTTGCAGGGCAAGATGGCCGAGGTCCGCGTATGGTCCGTGGCAAGGACTCCTGAACAGATTTGGGAGAACATGTACCGAATCAACAATCCCAAGGAACTTCCCGAACTCATAGGCTACTGGAAGATGGACGAAGGCAAGGGCAACACCGTCAAGGACTACTCCATGTACGGCAACGACGGCGTAGCCGAGTACGACATAGTCTGGCCCAATGGCATTGAAATCCCTGAAATCAACAAAGAGGAGGAATAGAGTATGAAAAGATTGTTTTATGAGATAATCTTAGGTATCCTGTTGTTCGCCGCATTCCCCTCCTGTGAAAAAGTAGGGAGTCTTGACATCACAGGAGCGCCTCAAGTGGATGAAGAGACTCTGAATGCCGTATCTACCATTACATTACGCAGTCCAAGGAGCGCAGATGGCGTTGTGAATGTCTTAGTTACCGAAGGTGCGGGATTCACGACTGAATTGATTTATGCCACGTCAAATCGTCCGGCCAGTTTTGGCCAGGTCGTTTCACTATCGGTTGATTCCACTCTTGTTGAGTCCTACAACAAGAAATCAAGCATAGCGTATCAGTTGCTTCCTGAACCATTCTATAAGTTCGAAAACGGTAAGATACTTACCATTGGTCAGAATGAAAACGAGTCAGATTATGGTTTGATTAAATTCTACGCCACAAATTCCGTAGGAAACACCTTGGAAACAGGACATTATTTGTTGCCGATTGTAGCTGAAGCGAGTTCGGAAAAAGTCAGTGGAATAATCTACTATGAAGTAGAAGTAAGAAAGCACTTTGATGGTAATGCTGACCTCTACACAGGGGATGACGGATTCTTTGTCTTCTATGTCAACACCAACACCTATGACCCAAGGCTGGTGACAGATTACATGCTTCAGAAGGAGAATTTCGATGGAATTCAGTGGTACTGTACGGTAGGGAATATCGTTAATCTGCGCACGGTGACCCTGATACCTGACGAAAAAACAGGCAAAGCTGTTCTTAATTTGGGAACAGACATACGTTATGTTCTTGACCACAGTTCAAAATACATTCTTCCTTTGAAGGAAGAAGGAAGAAAAGTGTGTCTCTGTATAGAGGGTGCAAATAAGGGGGTGGGCTTCTGTAATCTTACAGATGAGCAGATTGGAGATTTCTCGCTGCAAGTCAAGCAGGTATTAGATTACTATGGATTGGACGGGATTAATCTCTGGGATAGAAATTCCGGTTATGATTTGCCGGGCGCTACTCCCACAAACACAACCTCTTATCCTAAACTAATCAAATCCTTGCGTGAAGTTCTTGGCTCTGACAAGCTGCTGACGCTCACGGATTATGAAGCTCCAACCGAATACTTCTGGAACACTGAAGCAACTGGCGGGATTCAAGTCGGAGAGTACATTGATTATGCATGGTCTGGTTATAATGAGGGCTCTGAAGGATATCAGATAGTTGATCCATATAACCAAGATGCAGCAATGGTTTCCAAACTCCATCCCAGAAAGCCCATTGCCGGTCTATCCCCAGAGAAATATGGGTGCATCAATGCTCCTTGGAGAGGCAGAATGAGTAGGTCGGTTTATAATAGCACAGGACGAGATATCGTCAAGTGGGTCGGCGCTGGCTATAATGCGAACAAGATTATTCTCCATGAAGATTGCAGGACACAACTGCAGGACAATCTTGAAAGCGGTTGGGGCATAGAAGAAATAATTGTTCGATTAAATTCAGGTTACATATACCTTTTCGACCATTCTTTACTGTCAACTATTGAATTTGCAGATGGAACCATTGGAGGGGGATACAATAAATGGCTCAAAGACTGGTAATCATGATATATTTTAAAACTTTTCTATTAACTAATTATAAATTATTTGTGAAAAAGATTTTCAATCTGTTTGCGCTGTGCGCAATGACCGTTGCAATGTTCTCTTGCAACAAGGAGGTCAATGTCCTTCCTGAAACCGAGAACGAAGTCAGTTCTACCGTCGCGACCAAATCTGGTCTCACCGTGGAGAAACCTCTCAAGATTGTCACCTATGTGGAGACAAATGATGCGAACCCGCTGAACGCCGGGGATTACTTCATGTCCGATGAGACAACACCTTTCGTTGACATCGTGGAACTCTTTGCGGCAAACATCCACAAGGAGACGGTCAATGGCGTTGTCCGCCCGACCCTGTATCTTAATGACAAACTGACTCCCGTTCTGGAGGACGGCGGATACCTGACCTATGTCAAGCCGCTGCAGGACCTCGGAATCAAGGTTGTGCTTACGGTCTTGGGAGATTGGCAGAACATCGGCGTGGCAAGCATGAACTCAACCCAACAGCAGCAGTTTGCTGCAATCCTCGCCTATGCCGTCAATCGCTATGGTTTGGATGGTATTGGCTTCGATGATGAATATTATGGCACCATCTCTACTGTGAGTAATTCATTTGGCAATATTATCCTCTATCTTAGGAATCTCATTGGTGACGATAAACTTATTACTGTCTTTGACTACGGTCATACCGGTTCTTCTCAAATCAATTCCACTGCTGCCGCAGAGATTGACTATGCGTACACCGATTTTTCTTACTGGAATACTTATAGTTACATTTCCGGGATGAATAGCACCCCTGCGAGATGGGCTCCTTGTTCTTACAATTTATCATATAGTTTTAATTCGACTTACCAGACATATTATGCACAACTGGCCGTCAATAATGATTATGGTGCGATAATGTTCTTCAATCTCCGCGAGAACTCTGTCCGTGACCCTCTGGATGATTTCCAAGCAATTTCCGATGGTGCATTCGGTGGTGACGAAATTGTTTGTATTGACGGTGACCAGACACGTGATGCCGGATCAGTATCAGGTGGATACACCATTACTTATGATGATATTCAGTAAATAAAATCGTACTCCTGCCTATCTAAAAATGATAGGCAGGAATATCTTTCAATTTTTGAATTTATGAGTGTCAAGGTTTTAATACCTGTTTGTTTAACCCTCTTGGCATCTTCACTCTTTGTGGCCTGCTCATCCTACGATGATACAGACATCAAGAACCAGATTGAAGAACTGGACAGCAGGGTAAGCAAGTTGGAGGCAATAGTCTCCCAGATGAACACGAACATCAGTTCGTACCTCAAAACAGTGGAAGCCCTTGAGAGCGGCGACCGCATACTCTCCGTGACGCCCCTTGAGGATGGCACTGGATACACCATTACCTTCTCCAAAACCGGAACTATCACTATCTACAATGGCAAGGACGGTGAAGATGGAAATGACGGTAATGATGGTAACGATGGCGCACCCGGCAAAGATGGAAGCACTCCTGAAATCGGTGTAAAACTCGATGCCGACGGCACTTATTACTGGACTGTCAATGGCGAATATCTCCTTGACAATAACGGCAACAAGATTGCTGCGACAGCCCATATCTCCACGCCGCAGGTCCAGCTCAGTGCGGACGGAAAACATTATGAGATTTCCTTCGACAATGGTGCAACTTGGATGACAGTGGGCGATGTCGCCGGGACAGGCGGCGGAGACACCGTCTTTACCGGAGTCAACGATGGTACTGATGAGGTAACTTTCTACCTTACCGACGGTACTACTATCATTATCCCCAAGGTACAGCTCTTTGGACTTAATATCGCCAACACCTCTATTGGCATATCGGCCGGGCAGACAGTCTCGATTGCTTACACGGTCACAGCCGCTGACGAGGGAACTATAGTTGACGGAATCGGTAACAATGGTTATAGCGTGGTGGTTGAGAGTACCTCTGCATCGGAAGGTGTAATCAAGGTTACTGCCCCAACCCCGTTAGTGGACGGCAAGGCTATTATCATGGCAGTCAACTCTAAGGGAACGACTTCAGGGAAAATTCTCACATTCGAAGCTGGATATGTGTCCGTTGATTCTGATGCTGTTCCTGCAGTTATTCCTGTGGAAGGAGGTTCTTTCAATGTGTCCATCAAAACCAACTTGGCATATGATATAGTTTTGACACCGACAGAGGCGGCATCATGGATATCGCATGAGAAATCATCTACAAAAGCATCCGTTGAAGAAACTATAACTTTTGTGGTCTCGGCAAATACAGGTGCCGCAAGAACGGCAACCATACAAATTGTTGATGCTGCCGATGCCACCATTGTCTATAAAGAAATAATCTTTGTCCAGTCAGCAGCGGAAGAAGATGGGTATCATAGTTTGATTGATGATTGGGAGACAGGTGTTACTATCACGTTTTGACATTCCGTAAGGGATAATATAGTATTAACATTTTCAACAAATTCAAAACAGTCATGAAAAAGATTTTCAATCTGTTTGCGCTGTGCGCAATGACCGTTTCAATGTTCTCTTGCAACAAGGAGGTCAATGTCCTTCCTGAAACCGAGAACGAAGTCAGTTCTACCGTCGCGACCAAATCTGGTCTCACCGTGGAGAAACCTCTCAAGATTGTCACCTATGTGGAGACAAATGATGCGAACCCGCTGAACGCCGGGGATTACTTCATGTCCGATGAGACAACACCTTTCGTTGACATCGTGGAACTCTTTGCGGCAAACATCCACAAGGAGACGGTCAATGGCGTTGTCCGCCCGACCCTGTATCTTAATGACAAACTGACTCCCGTTCTGGAGGACGGCGGATACCTGACCTATGTCAAGCCGCTGCAGGACCTCGGAATCAAGGTTGTGCTTACGGTCTTGGGAGATTGGCAGAACATCGGCGTGGCAAGCATGAACTCAACCCAACAGCAGCAGTTTGCTGCAATCCTCGCCTATGCCGTCAATCGCTATGGTTTGGATGGTATTGGCTTCGATGATGAATATTATGGCACCATCTCTACTGTGAGTAATTCATTTGGCAATATTATCCTCTATCTTAGGAATCTCATTGGTGACGATAAACTTATTACTGTCTTTGACTACGGTCATACCGGTTCTTCTCAAATCAATTCCACTGCTGCCGCAGAGATTGACTATGCGTACACCGATTTTTCTTACTGGAATACTTATAGTTACATTTCCGGGATGAATAGCACCCCTGCGAGATGGGCTCCTTGTTCTTACAATTTATCATATAGTTTTAATTCGACTTACCAGACATATTATGCACAACTGGCCGTCAATAATGATTATGGTGCGATAATGTTCTTCAATCTCCGCGAGAACTCTGTCCGTGACCCTCTGGATGATTTCCAAGCAATTTCCGATGGTGCATTCGGTGGTGACGAGATTGTTTGTGTTGACGGAGATCAGTTGCGTGATGCTGGTTCGGTATCCGGGGGATACACCATTACATATGATGATATTTAGTAAATAAAATTCATCTTCCCTCCAATCATCAATATCAAGATTGGTGGGAAGATGATAATCATTTATCATATGAAAAAGTTAATACATTTTTTCCCTTTACTTTTGCTGGCAGGACTTTTATCCTGTAGCAAAGATGGGTATGTTGCGACATCACCAGTAGATGGAGGTGCTCGGTTCACAATTATTACTACCATCGACACGAAAACCGTTAACAACGGTATAAGCACGCAATGGGCTTCTACGGATAGGATTAATGTGTTTCATAAGAAATCTGAAGATTCAGATTTTGTTTCAGATGGAAGATTCGATATCGAAGATATTGAAACCGGAAAATTCAGCGGGAATCTCGCTGAAGAATTGGACAAATCTTCGAATTACGATTGGTTTGTTAGTTACCCGTATCAATCAGGCAACAGCTTTAATAATATGAATGTTACAATTGGCGGTACAAAAACAGTTGCCCAGTTGCAGCAAGGTAATTCGTCTATGAGCCATTTGGCCGGTAACTATTTCCCGCTATATGCACACAAACAGGGAGTAGAGGCGACATCCAGTATTAGCATTCCCTTGAAGAATCTTGCAGCGGTAATAGAATTTGAAGTCACAAATAAATTGGAAACAAGTTTACAAGTGACGAGCATTATGTTATTGGCTAATGAGGAAATAATTGGTGCTTTTCAAGTAGACTATTCTCAATCTCCAATTGTTTTTACCGCTGGGAATTCTAAGAGTATTGCGAGGTTAAATGTTCAGGATGGAGAGATGATTCCTACCGGAGCAACCGAAAAATTCTATATTGGAGTGAAACCTCATACGATTAAAACCGGAGACAAGTTGGCATTTCGGGTGTATACATCTGATGGGACAAGAAATGGTTTTCAGCTTTACGAAAAAACTATTGAAAGTGATTGCCGAATTTAATTTGACAGTGCAACAGCACTATCGGATGTAAAGTTAAAC
>R27__coassemble_530_pt1 | contig 23550 bp, 22 predicted proteins | sample R27__metabat2_high_PE_018 | metagenome-assembled genome bin R27
GCGCTAAGCAGAAAGAGCCATTATTCAATAGTTTCTGTGAAGTTGCAAAAAAATGCTTATCTTAGTGCAACTAAAACTATAGCGATGAATATACTTGAAGAAGCCTCCAGATGCCTTCTCTGTGCCGATGCCCCCTGCAGCAAGGCCTGCAAGGGCGGTGACCCCGCCAGAGCAATCCGCGCCATACGTTTTGAAAACCAGGCAATTGCCCGAAAATGGGTGTCGGGCTGCACGGAAGAAGACCTTGAAGCGGCAGAGAAAGCCTGCATCCACTACGACTTCCCCATCCGCATCCGTGAGATAGCGAAGGCTCTCCCGGAGGCCCCCTCCAAGCCTCTTCCCAGCCTTGAGATAGACTTCTGCGGCATCCGCTGCGAGAACCCTTTCTTCCTGGCTTCATCGGCCGTATGCACAAACTATGAGATGGTTGCGCGTGCCCTGGAAGCCGGCTGGGGCGGCGTGTTCTACAAGACCATCTGCATGCAGGAGATCAAGGAGGTATCCCCCCGTTTCGATGCAGTATACCAGAGCGGAAAGAAGGGAGACTTCTACGGATTCCGCAATATGGAGCAGTTAAGCGAGAACCCCGTAGACCTGGACTTTGACATCCTCCGGCGCCTGAAACAGAACTACCCCTCCAAGATAATAATCGCCTCCATTATGGGGCAGAAGGAAGAGGAGTGGATAGAACTTGCAAAAATGGCAGAAAATGCCGGCTGCGATGCCGTGGAACTCAATTTCTCCTGCCCCCAGATGCGTGAGGCGGGTATGGGCAGTGACGTCGGCCAAGACCCGGAACTTGTCACGTTTTTCACCGCTTACGTGAAGCGTAGCGTCTCCATTCCCGTCATTCCCAAGATGACGCCCAATATCTCACACATCTCCTCCCCTGCAATGGGAGCATACTTTGCCGGGGCCGATGCAATATCGGCCATCAATACCATAAAGAGCATAACTATGGGAGACGGGTCGGAGGTAAGCGGCCACCAGACAGGATCCGGTTATTCCGGAAGGGCCGTGAAGCCCATCGCCCTCCGTCACATCCTCTCGATGGTCCTCAACCCTATGATGAAAAACATAGAGTACAGCGGCGTGGGAGGCATAGAAACCTGGCGTGACGCCCTGGAGTTCATCCAGCTTGGCTGCCGCAACGTCCAGGTGTGCACTGCCGTTATGCAGTACGGCTACCGCATCATTGAGGACCTCATCCCCGGCCTTCAGAATTATATGGCCGATAAAGGCATCAAGCGCCTCTCGGACATTGTTGGAGAACGCCTTCCGTCGTTCCTGCTGCCTTCAGACCTTGACCGCAGCACAATTGTCTATCCAAAGTTCGACTCCTCAAAGTGCATAGGCTGCGGCAGGTGCACAATCTCCTGCTCAGACGGCGGCCACCAGGCCCTTGTATTCAATGAGGAGACCCGTAAGCCCCAGTTCATAGGGCCCAAGTGCGTTGGCTGCCACCTTTGCCGCCTGGTGTGCCCCGTTGGGGCCATTTCATCGGCAAAGAGGGTGAAGAAACCGTAGTATCAAAGTCAAACTTTAGGTTTTGTAGCCCGCACAAACCGGCTCATCTTCTTCCGTAACTCTCCCACATCCTCAAGCAACTCATACACAGCATCCTCCGTCATCGCATCCCTGCAGATTTCCGGGGAGAACTCCCCCCTTTCATCGGCCTCAAAATCCTTCAGCCACTCACCGGAATCCAGGTACTGCCCCAACTCTGCAATGCGGTCAAGATTATGGAGCAGCCCCCTTACGGCTACATCGTCACGGTTAACCCGCTTCCGAAGATCCCGGGACACCTTGCCATAACGGTCTACACGCTTGCTGGCATCCTAAACTAGCGGATATGAATCTCACCCATATTGACGCCCATCCAGCCGGTCTGGACAATGGGGACCTTCCTGCCGTCCAGGTTCTTCACGTACTCCGGCTTGTCAAGGAATGTGTGGGAATGACCGCCCACAACAAGGTCTATCCCGCGGGTGGCGGCAACGAGTTGAGGATCGGTGATGTCACCGGGGTTATGCTCCGTGTAACCGATGTGCGTAAGGGCAATCACAAGGTCACAGTGGGGACGGAGTTCATCGGCATACTTCTGGACCGTGGGAATCATATCAAACTCCGGGATGCGGTTGGCAATGTCACCCGCCAGCATATCCTTGAGGCGGCAAAGGACGCCGATAATCCCTATCCTCTTCCCCGCCTTCTCAACGACGACGCAGGGCTTCACATACTTCCCAAGTTCGAACGGAGAGAAGTCATAGTTACACACAACAACGGGAACCTCAAGACTTGAAAGACGCTCCCCAAGAGCCTCGATGCCGTTGTCGAACTCGTGATTTCCAAGAGTGACGGCGTCATACTTCATAGCGTTGAGGATCTCAACCTCTACCTTGCCGCCGAACTCACTGAAATAAGACGACCCCTGGCTGAAATCTCCGGCGTGAAGAAGAAGGACATTCTCCGGGCCGTCGGCCTTCCTTACGGAGTCCACGTATGCCGCCCTTTCAAGGACACCGCCCTGCCCCGCGAACTCACCTGTGCGCTCAGGCTCCAGATGGCTGTGAGTGTCGTTGACGTGCACAATTGTGAGAACGGGGCCACGGTTACAGGCTATCAGAAGAGCAGCAAAAGCAAATGCAAAAACTATCTTTTTCATCTCCTAGTCCTCCATAATTACGCGGCCGTCGGCCTTGGCTTCAATGATCTCACCCTTTGCCTCCTTGCCCTTCACATACCACAGCATAACCTCCTTCAGGAGCACTGTGGAAAGGGTTACGTCCTCTGCGAGGGCGCCGATGTTCAGTTTGTCACCGCCGTCCAGAAGGAAGTCTATGGTGGTGACATTGTAGATGCGGCCCGGGTCAATGGGCTCACCGCCAACGAGGGCGCTGACAAGTTTGTGATCCTTTACCCTTATAGTGGCCCCGGAAGTAGCCTGGAAGGCCTTTGTTCCGGCCAACTGCTCAAACAGTTCAGTAAGGGCCGATCCCTTCATCTTCACGTAGCAGACGTAGTTCTTGAAGGGAAACATAGAAGAGATGTCCTCCATGGTGATGGCCCCCTTGGGCATTGGTACGCGGATACCGCCGAAGTTAGTGACGGCAAAGTCCATCGGCACCTTGAAAAGATCACTGCCGTAAGCCCTAAGGGCATCGGCAAAAAGATTTCCAAGAGGGAGGTCAGGGTCTGTCCTTAAGTTAAGGTACTCCCCTGCGCTGTGGCCAACGACCGTCTTTAGGGATACAAGGCGGGGCTGGACCTCCATAAGGGCTTCCGCAACCTCCGCCACGGGGCTGTCTTCGTCGAAGGTGAGTCCGCTTGGAGTGACGTATCTGTCATCATCGAAAGTGCCAAGCGCGGTGTCCTGGTTTTCTACCGTTACGGGCTGCGCTCCCGCCCTGTGACCGTCCATAGGAACAAGGCGGTAGTCTATCTTAGGCGCGCAGGCCGTAGCGACAACTGCTACGGCCGCGGCCAGTACTATTTCATTCTTAACCATTTCCATAGGTCTTTGAAAGTGGATTTCTTGCCGTACATAAGGATACCCACCTTATAGATTTTTGCCGATGCCCAGGCGCACGCGACGAAGGTCCCTATGAGGAGCACGATGCTGAGAACAAGTTGCCACATAGGCACGCTGAAAGGTATACGCGCAAGCATCACGATGGGGCTGGTGAAAGGTATCATGGAGAACCAGAACACCAACTGGCTGTCCGGGGCCTTGAAGGCATACAGGGCCACAAAGAAGCCCAGCATAAGCGGAATGGTGATGGGAAGTTGCAACTGGGAACTGTCTCCCTCGTTCTCCACGGCGCTGCCGATAGCCGCGAAGAGCGACGCATACAGCAGGTATCCGAAGATGAAGAAGAACAGGAACGCGATTCCAATCTCTGCCAGATTGATATTGCCGAGGGTGCTCATGATGACCTCCATTCCGGAAGGCTCACCGGCCGAAACTGCAGTGGTGTCGGTAACAGCCTTCAGGGAGTCTTCAAGGGTGAGTTGACCGGGCAGATTCACATCCGGGGACATCTGCTGGACCATCTCCGTTGTGGGATCATCGCTCATCATTCCCATAATCTTGTCCTTGCCAAGGATGCCCATAGCAACGCCCAGGAGCATTCCGGTGAGAAGGATCCAGAGGAGGAACTGGGTGATGGCCACAAGGGCTACGCCGATAATCTTGCCGAAGAGGAGTTCGCTGGCCTTCACGGAAGACACCAGGACCTCAACCACGCGGGAACTCTTTTCCTCTATGACGGAACTCATAACCATACCTGAGAACAGGGCTATGAACATATAGATGGCCATTCCAAGGATCATGCTGAGGGCCATATAGATGCCTGATTCCGAGATGGTTTCCTTTCCGGAAGAGTCAATTGTGTAACTGCGCAGTTTCACGTTTGACTTTACGCCGGCCATAATCTCCTCCAGGTTCTCAACGCCTGACTCCTCTATGCGGTAGGCCTCAACTGCATCGTTGATACGGTCCTCTATCATAGAGCCCGTGTCCATACCAAGGGGTTTCTCGCTGTAGCAATCGGCCTTTACGCTGCGGGTCTCAGGGTCAAGTTCAGATATGTTCAGGAGGACGTCTATGCCCGCGGCCTTCAGGTTTGCCTTGAGGCTGTCGGCAATTGCATCGGGGCCAAGGTCCACATAATGGGTAACCTCGTTGTCTTCCAGATACTGAAGCACAATGCCGCTGCGATCAATGACGCCCACCTTCTTTGCCTCTTCCTTAGTGCCCATCATAATGACGGTAGGAAGGATGCAGATGGCTGCAAAAAGGATTGGAGCCAGGAAAGTGATAAGGAGGAAACTCTTCTTCTTTACCTTGTTAAGGTATTCACGCTGGATTATTATTCCTAATTTCTTGAAGTTCATCATAACCTATTCCTCCTCTCCTTTAACAAGTTTGATAAAAATGTCGTTCATCCTGGGGATGACCTCCCTGAAGGAGTTGATGGTCACTCCCCGGCCGATAAGTTCAGTCAGTTTGGCATTTACATCCGGACGCGCGACAACAATGCTACGGCGCGCAAGGGTATCATCCGTGAACTCAATTTCCACGTTGTCCTCTCCGTGCTGGCGGCGGATATCGTCAGTGCCGCCGGTGACAACCAGTTTGCCGTGGTTGATGAGGGCAATGTTCTCACAGAGTTCCTCCACGGATTCCATATTGTGGGTGGAAAGGATGATGGTTGCTCCTTCGTCCTTCAGACGCAGGATTTCCTTGCGGATAAGGTCTACGTTCACGGGATCGAAGCCGGAAAAAGGCTCGTCCAGGATCATCAGGCTGGGTTTATGGACCACGGTGGTGATGAACTGGACCTTCTGGGCCATACCCTTGGAGAGTTCCTCCACCTTCTTCCCCCACCAGTCTGCAATGTCAAAGCGCACAAACCATTTCTTAAGTTCAACGGCGGCGTCCCGGGCGCTCATACCCTTTAACTGGGCAAGGTACATAGCCTGGTCCCCCACCTTCATCTTGCGGTAAAGGCCGCGTTCCTCGGGGAGGTAGCCTATGCGCGCTACATCGGCCTCTGTAATAGGGTGACCCTGGAAAAGGATCTGGCCCTGGGAGGCGATGGTTATGCGGTTTATGATGCGGATGAGGGTGCTCTTTCCCGCTCCGTTGGGCCCCAGGAGGCCGAAGATCTTGCCCTCAGGGATTTCCAGCGACACATTGTCCAGCGCCACCTTTTCCCCGAAGGTCTTGGTTACGTTCTTTACTTCAATAATTGCCATCTTCTCTTTTTTCTATGATAAGATTTTTGCTACTAACTCTGTCAGAAGATCAGCGGGAGTTGCTTCCCCGGCGTCTCCGCCCTTACCCTTGTAATCGTACTCTGCAAGCAGCGAAATAACAGCCTGGCAGGCCTGAATGGGATAATTTCTCACCGCTGCGTCATATTCCCTAAGGAAATACGGGTTTACGCCAAGCGCCTTTGCTACGTCCCCCTGCGAGGGCCGCTGAGGCAATATGGCGTGGTATTTAAGGATGCGGCTGAAATGCGTGAAAAGCGGCGCCACGGCCATAGGAAGCATAAAACGGGGCTGCTCCCCTATATGCGCCGCAATGGTGAGCGCGCGGGCGCTTTCCCTGTAACTGAGGCACTTTGTAAGTTCAAAGATGCTGTACTGCCTGCTTATGCCGATATTCTTCTCAATGTCCTCAACGGAAATCTCCTTCACGCCCTCCGGGAGGTTCTTGAGGAGTTTTTCCGTCTCCACGGCAATTTTGCCAAGGTCTGTGCCGGCGCTTTCTGCAAGGAGGTCCGATGCTTCCGGGTGGATACTGAGCCCCCGCCCCCGGTAATAGTCATTGATCCATTTGGGAACCTCGTAATCCCTCAGGGCCGGGGAATCAACCACCACGCCCGTTTTGAGAACTGTCTTGTAGAGGGCCTTCCGTTTATCGGCCGATGCCCCGTGCATCAGGATCACAAGGACTGTGCTGTCAAGGGGATTCTCGCAGTAAAGGGCTAGTTCCTCAAGGGATTTCATCTGCTGGGCTTCCTTCACCACTACAAGTTGGCGCTCCGCCATCATAGGGAAACGCCTTGCGGCCGTTATCACTGTCTCAGCGTCCACGTCTGCGCCGTAGCACACCGTCTGGTTGAAGTCCTTTTCCCAGTCCTGGAGGCAGTTTTCAAGGATAGCGTCACAGACAAGGTCCGGGTAATAGGGCTCCTCTCCCATAAGCAGATATACACACTTGAAGATGCCGCCACGGACATCTTCAAGTATGTTGCTGACCTGCCTGGAGGTCTCTATGTAACCCTTCTGGGCAGCCACGCTATTTGGAGAATTTCTTTTCCTTGGCGCGTACGATACGCTCCTTGAGGGCGTCTGCGGCGTCTGTTACCGCTTCTTCGAAGGTGCGTGCGTTGCGTTCAATGAGGAGATCCTCGCCGGGAATGCGGGTTTGGAGTTTTACGCACTTGTTTTCTGCGTCCGGAAGGAGGGAGAGGGTGACGTCAATGTCTCCTAGATTGTCGAAGAATTTCTCTACCTTACCAACTTTCTTCTGGATGTAGTCCAGCAGCTTCTCGTCTGCGTCGAACTTGAGGGACTTAACGTTAATCATTGTTACCTGTTTTTTTTGCCCTTGGATGGGCGATTAAGTATTGTTGTTTGAGCCGTGCGACTGAATTGTGGGTGTAAACCTCCGTGGCGGCAAGGTTTGCGTGGCCAAGCATCTCTTTGATTGCGTTAAGGTCTGCGCCTTCCTGCAAAAGGGCAGTGGCAAGAGTGTGCCTTAACACGTGGGGGGATTTCCTCCCGGTGATGCCGTAGCCGTCCAGTTCCTTCTTGACCGCCCTGTCCACGTATTCCGGATAGAGGGACCTGCCCTTTTCCGTAACAAGCAGTGGATCCCGGGGGGTACGGGACGCTTCAGTCATACTTGCTGCTTTCAAATATAGTGAAATTTCCTGAGTTAGAGAAGGAATAAGGGGAATTTCTCTCATTTTGTCTCCTTTTCCTACAACTCTCAGCGTGCCGCGGGAGAAATCCACGCTGCCTATTGTGAGGGAAAGGAGTTCCGCGCGGCGGATTCCGGTGCCGTAGAGGATGCTTATTATAAGGCGCCTCAGGCGTCTTTTGTAGAGTTCCGCAAAAAGGGGCTCATCCGGCTTCAGGCTCTGAAGAAGGGTGAATTCATCCTCCCCAGCCGCGTGGGCGGTTTCCTTCAGGTACTCATCCATGGAACTCTCCCTGTAGTACTCCGGAAGGCGTTTTTCCATCTTTGGACGCTTCACTCCCCTCACAGGGTTTGACGTCATCTTCCCCTCCTTTATGAGATAGTTGCAGTAGCCGCTCAGGGCGCTCAGGTGCAGATGCACCGTCCTTGGCTTGTACCCGGAGCCTATCAGATGGGCCTCGTACTCCCTTATCCTTGACGGGATAAGGTCCGGCTCTCCCCCGCACCATTCACTGAACGATGTCAGGGCATCGGCATAGAGGGCCTGCGTCCGGGGAGAGTATCTCCGGACGTCGCGAATATAGGCTATGTATCTGTCAATCATGGGGATAAAGTCCCATTTCCGCGGCGCGCTCCCGCATAAAGGCATCGGCCGCCTCAAAAGTGTTGGGGATAACCCCATCAAGGATGGCTTCCTTCACCATTTCCTTAAGATGGCCGATAGTATTGCACGGCTCTATGCCGAAGAGTTCCATTATGTAGTCCCCGGTGATGGGGTTCTTCCAGTTGCGGATCTCGTCCTTGGCCTCTACCTCCGCCATCTTCTCCTTCACCAGTTCAAAGTTCCGGCGGAGCCTTGCAACCTTTGCGGGATTCTTCGAGGTTATATCGGCATTGCAGAGGAGCATAAGGTCGTCTATATCCTCACCGGCGTCAAAGAGAAGCCTTCTGACGGCACTGTCCGTAACCCCGTCGTCCACCAAGGCGATGGGCCTGAGGTGCAGCCCCACAAGCTTCTGGACGTACTTCATCTTCTCATTGAGTGGCATCTTCAGGGATGCGAAGATCTGGGGCACCATACGGGCTCCCACTACCTCGTGGCCGTGAAATGTCCAGCCCTGGCCCTGCACGAAGCGCTTGCTGACGGGCTTTCCTATATCGTGAAGAAGCGCGGCCCAGTGAAGCCACAGGTTTGGCTCACGGCCTTCTTCCTTCTCAAACAGGACAACATTGTCAAGAACCTCCAGGGTGTGGGAGAAATTCTCCTTGTGGCCCTTTCCGTCTACGGTCTCAGTGCCCTTGAGGCGGACAAGTTCCGGAAGGAACTGCTCCAGGAGGCCCGTCTGGTCCATAAGGCGGAACGCCGTGGAAGGCTTTTTTGTAAGGAGCATCTTGTCCAGTTCCTCAACTATCCTCTCACGGGAAAGGATTTTCAGGCGGCCCGCCATCCTTCTCATTGCGTCCAGGGATTCAGGGACGATTGTGAAGCCCAGCCTTGTTGCAAAGCGGATGGCGCGGAGCATCCTCAGAGGGTCGTCGGAGTATGTCTGCTCCGGATCCAGTGGTGTACGGATTATACCCGCGGCAAGGTCCCTGATGCCTCCGAAAGGGTCCACGAGGGCGCCGTAGTCATCGGCCTGAAGGGAAAAAGCCATAGCGTTTATGGTGAAATCCCTCCTTAACTGGTCTTCCTCAAGGGTGCCGTCCTCCACCACGGGTTTTCTGGAATTACGGTCGTAGGATTCCTTCCTTGCGCCCACGAATTCCACTTCCATACCTCTATACTTAAGCATAGCGGTCCCGAAGTTACGGAAAACTGACACCTTGGCCCCGCACTTTGCGGCAACGGCCTCGGCCAGGGCTATTCCGGAGCCCTCCACAACTATGTCTATGTCGTCGTTGGGGATGCCAAGGAAGCAGTCACGGACGTAACCGCCTATCACAAAGGCCCTTACGCCCAGTTCCCTGGCCGTATTTCCCACAAGGCTGAATATGGCGTGATCAAGATATCCTTCCGTCCTTGTCATTGAAGCATTTCCTCCCACTTTGGGGCCTTCTGCATAAATTCCCAGCCGCCCATCACTCTCTTGAACATAAAGGTCTTTTCGCCGTTTGTTACGGCAACGTACTTTACGTCAAGTTCATTGTTATAACGTATGGCCTGGTCCACCACTTCCTGGCTCAGTTCAACCTCCGGCCTTTTGCATTCCACTATCATTATGGGCCTGGCGCTTCGGTCGTACACAAGGATATCGGCCCTGTAATCCTTGGCGCCGTGCCTGAAAGAGACTTCGGAACCCATCATATGCTCCGGCACGCCCATCCCCTGGTGAAGCACGGAGATGAACCACTGCCTCACGGCTTCCTCCGGCGTATTGCGTACGCTCTTACGCCGCAGCGGGTCCCATATGTAGTCGGTTTGCATACTGCAAAAATACAAAATTATTGCTTATCTTTACGGCTATGAAGATGAAACTATTACTGATATCGGCAATAATGGGGGCATTGACCGCCATCACTGCCGCCGCTGAAGACCTCAACCCCACTTTCAGCCCGGACTCCACTTTCGTTGCATTCACCCGTGACAATGACCTCTGGGTAAAGAACGTGGCATCCGGAGAGGAAACGCGTCTTACTACAGACGGAACTGAAACCATAATGAACGGATACGCCAGCTGGGTGTATTATGAGGAGATCTTCGGGAGGCCTTCAAAATACCGCGCCTTCTGGTGGAGCCCTGACTCCAGGACCATAGCGTTCTACCGCTTTGACGACACCCAGGTCCCCATGTTCCCCATCTATTCGCCCTTCGGCCAGGATGGAACTCTCCGCCGCACGCATTATCCCAAAGCCGGGGAGCGCAATCCGGAGGTACGCATCGGCTTTGCAAGTGTAAACGGCGGCTCCGTTGTCTGGGCCGATTTTGATGAGAAGGAGGACCAGTACTTTGGGACGCCTTTCTGGGGCGCTGACAGCAAAACTCTCTACGTTTCCCGAGAGCCCCGCATCCAGAACACCCTGGACCTTTATGCCGTAAAGTCAGAGGACGGCTCTAAGAGACAGATCTACCATGAGCAGGTCCCAACCTGGCTGGACTGGATTGAGGGGATGCTCTTTACGGACAAAGGCCTCTATATGGTCCGCAGTTTTGAGACCGGCTGGCAGCAGATCTACTTCCTAAGTTACGACGGCCTTACCCTTAAACGTCTTACGGACGGCCCCAACTGGAGAATCCAGCTTCTTAAGGCCGATAAAAACGGCACGGTGTATTTCATTGCAGAGCGTGATTCCCACGTAAGGAAAAACGTTTACAAGGTTACAAAGAAGGGAAAGATTACGCCCCTTTCAGACCTTACCATGAATGTTTTGGCAGCCGAATTCACGGAGGACGGCAAGCACTTCAAAACCATGGAATCCAACCTAAAAACGCCATGGCAGCGCAGGGAATATGACCTCAAGGGCAAATACAAGGTCCTTGAAGGAGGTGATGCGGCCGCTGCGGAAGGCACGGGAGAACTTGTGAGCATTACCGTGGACGGCCTGGAACTCCCCGGAGTGATCATCTACCCGGAAGGCTTTGACCCGGAAAAGCAATACCCCGTCCACGTGGACATTTACGGAGGCCCGGATACCCCCATGGTCCACGACCGCTGGATTAATCCATCCCGCTACCAGTGGTTCCGCGAAAACGGAATCATAGAACTGATTGCAGACTGCCGCGCCGCCGGCCACAACGGCCGTGAAGGCCTTGACGCCATCTATAAGCGCCTTGGAACGGTGGAGGTAAGTGACTTCATCGAGTGGGCAAAATGGCTCCGTAGCCTCCCTTACGTAAAGGCCGATAAGATTGGCGTGGAAGGCTTCAGTTTTGGCGGCACTATGACAACTCTCCTTGTTACAACGGCATCCGAGTACTATCCTTACGGCATTGCAGGTGGCGGAGTCTATGACTGGACTCTCTATGACACTCACTACACGGAGCGTTTCATGTCCACCCCTCAGGACAACCCCGACGGCTATAATGACACCGCCGTAATACGCCGCGTGAAAGACTATCCCGGAGAGTACGGTTCAGATAAGGTGATGCTTAAACTCACCCACGGCACCGGCGACGACAACGTCCATTTCCAGAACACCCTGCAACTGATGGACGTGCTCCAGAGGCAGGGATCGGCCTTTGAATTCATGATCTACCCTGACGGAATGCACGGCTACCGCGGCTATCAGGGCGCTCATGACACCAAGGCCAGCCGGGAATTCTGGCAGCGCTACTTGAAGAGCGAGGACGGAAAATTCGCAAGATAGAGTTTGTCCACCGCGCGGGTGAAGGCCGTGTAGAGCCATTTCAGGTCATCGGCCGACAGGAAATCCTGCCAGATTGGATTATCCACAAACACGCACTGCCACTGCCCGCCCTGGGCCTTGTGGCAGGTTATTGCGCTGGCATATTTGAGTTGGATGGCGTTGTAGTAGGGGTCTTCCCTCACGGCATCGTAGCGTTTCTTTTTGGTAGTGAGGTGGGAATAATCGGCCAGAACTCCCTGATACAGGGCATTGGACTGGTCGTAGGTAAGGGAGGCCGATTCCGACGAAAGCGTGTCCAGAAGCACCTTGGAGGTGATTTCCTGGTTGCCGTAATCCGGCAGCGAAAGGGTTGCATCGGCAAAATGAAGGCCGTAGCGCTCCTCGAAATGGCGAATCCTCATAAGGCGCACTATGTCCCCGTTTGCTATGTAATCCGTGCCTTCCAGGCCCTCCAGATAGTGATTCTTCACCACCATCAGTTTGTCTCCCCTCACCAGTTGCTCCTCCCGGTACAGCACCTGGGCGCGGATGCCGGCGTTGTAGCGCACTGCCCGCTTGTTGGACCGGCATAAAACCGCCACTTCATCCTCCCCGAACTTGCCGTAAGAATCGGAGAGGGCATCCAGAAGTTCGCTGCCGGTGATGCTCTCTATGTCCGGGAAGCCCTTTGTCACAAGTCCTAGTTCGTCAAGTCCTATAGGGTCCTCCCCCAGGGCCAGTTTTTCCCTCAGGCGGGTGGCGTTCACAAGGATGCCGGAGCCCTCCCCCTGCCTCACCACGGTTGTGAGCGTCGCGAACGACACCCCGCCGATCCCGGCCATATATTCCGGACTCAGGGCGGGGGACGCGTCAAGGCCCACCGGCGGCAACTGGGCGTTGTCTCCAACCAGGATGAGGCGGCAGTCTACCCCGGAGCGGACAAAAGCCACAAGGTCTTCCAGCAGGTTTCCGGACCCGAATGCCGATCCCTTATCCCCTGCCTCTATCCCGATAAGGGAGACCTCGTCCACTATGAAAAGCGTGTTCCGGGACTTGTTGGGCATAAGGGAAAACTGCCCGAAGCCGTCACTCCCGAAGGATTTCTGCCTGTAGATGTGCTTGTGGATTGTTGACGCAGGACGTCCAGCATAGGAAGACAGCACTTTTGCCGACCTTCCGGTTGGCGCCAGCAGGACGCACTTAACCTCAAGGTCCGCGAGGGCGTTTATCACAGATGCAAGGGCCGCGGTCTTACCCGTGCCGGCATAGCCGTTCACAACCAGGATATCGCCGTCGTCGGACGTAAGGAAAGACGCCACTTTCTGCAGCAGGGCATACTGGCAGGGCGTTGGCTCGTAAGGGAACCAGCGGAGAAAAGCGTCGTTCAGAAACCCCTCCCTCGAAAGCATCACTTGGACTTGGGGTTGATAATGCTGGAAAGGACCGCAAGGACCGGATAGATCTCCACGCGGCCAAGGAACATATCGGCAGAGAAAACGAATTTCAGGGCCGATGGCTCTGCGTTGTAGTTTCCCATTGAGCCTATGCTCCCAAGCGAAGGCCCCACATTGGCAAGACTTGCAAGTGACCCCAGAAGCGCGTGGTTGTTAGGGTCTCCAAGCAGGAGGCACAGCACTGTTGAGAAGCCTATGAGGAGGAGGAAAAGCGCTATGTAGAGCACCTGGGGATAGATATCTTCGTCGTGGAGGATGCGGCGGCCCATCCTCACCTCAAAGACGGAAGAGGGATTGAGGGTTTTAAGGTTCTGCATATGCACGGCCTTGAAAAGCACCATCACGCGGTCTACCTTGAGACCGCCGGTTGTGGAACCCGCGCATCCGCACACAAGGCTCACAAGGATGAGCATAAAGCACGGGAGCATAGGCCAGACGGAATTGTCGCTGAGGCCGAATCCGGTTGTGGAAGCGTAACTCACCACGTGGAACGTACCGTCAAGGAACGCCCTGCCCCAGGAAAGTCCAAGGTCCGAGTACTTTAGGCCGATGGAAGCCACGATGGAAATAACCGCCAGCCCCGTCACATAGAAACGCAGGACGGCATTCCTGAGCGGCTTCAGGGAGCGCGTCACAATCACCACGTATATGATTCCGAAGTGGATGGAGGCCAGGAACATAAACAGTATGGTGACGATGGGGATGGCCCCACCGCTGAAAGCCCCTATGGAAAGGTTCTTGGAGGAGAACCCGCCGCAAGCGCATACGCTGAAGGCGTGGCAGATGGCGTCGAAGGCCGACATTCCGCAAAGGAGATACGCCACAAACGCCGCAACGCATATGCCGATATAAACCCACGCAAAGATGGAGACGGTTTTGTTTACGCGTGTCCGGTAGTCGTCACGGGAAAGCGACGACAGTTCCATATTGGTGAGCCTGAGGCGCACCGGGGAAGACGTGGGGATGATAAGGAGGAGGAACACCACCACTCCCAATCCGCCGATAAAATGCGTTGAAGCCCTCCAGAAGACAAGGCTCTTCGGAAGGGCCTCAACGTCTTCCAGGATGGTGGCGCCGGTGGTGGTGAAGCCGGATACGCTCTCGAACCAGGCGTTCACGACCGTGAAGGGGCCGCCCCACAGGGCATAAGGCAGGGAGCCGAACACGAAGGACAGGAGCCAGGAAAGGAAGATGATCCAGTAGCCGTCCTTAAGGCTTATGTGAGGGGTTTTCCTTACGAAGATGAAGGGGAAGACGCCAACCGCAAAGGTGATGGTAAAACTGATTAGAAGTGGCGCCAGGGCGCTGTCCTGACCGTTTGCAAGGGATACAAACACGGACATCAGCATAAACAGCGCGCTCACAAGAAGCGCGATGCCGACGTTCCTGGATATTACCTTCAGGTTCATTTGCCGCTTTCCTTCATTTCAGAGATGCGCCGCCTGAGGTTGCGGTTTTCTTCCGTGAGGTTGGTTATGGATTCGTTCAGTTGCCCAAGTTGGTCACTGTTGTCAAACTCATAGGTGTAGCGGTGACGGAACTGCAGGAAGTCCTTCAGGCCGTCCCGCATACGGTATATGGGCCCCACATAGTATACCATAATGTAGAACAGCAGCATAAACACCAGGAGGATGGCTACGGAAACCGCCACGGCTCCGGGGATGATGCTGCGGTAAAAGCCCCGGTCAAAGTTGGCGGAATTCTCCTGGAGTTCCGCGTACATTGCGCCGCTGAGTTTATCCAGATACCCCCTCATACGACCGAAGATGGGCTGGAGGCGGTTGAAGTACCAGTCACGAGAGTCTATGAAATTGGATTCCAGGACATCCTCCAGTTCCAGGGAGGCCAGCATATAGGCCGAATATGCGTACACCACGGAATCGGCCAAAGGACCCGCCACGAAGGACTGGCGGAGGGAGTCGCAGTAACTGAGGAACTCCGTACGGTTGAAATCCGGAAGGGAGTTCAGGCCGTCGTCGCCTATCACCGCCAGCATCCTGAGGTTGTAGGCGTCCACGGCGTCCACCATATTCTGGGTGACGTGGATGTTCCGGATGTCACGGGCGATCATAGTGGAGACGTAGTTGGACATATGCCTGTACTCCAGGATAGAGATGACGCTTGACATCAGGAGCACAACTGCTATGGCGCTGAAAGACAGCGTCATTTTCATCCTTAGGGAGAGGCGGTATTCCCGCAGCCAATTCTTCAGTTTCACAAACATAATAGGTTACAAAGATACATATTTTTTCTCTAATCACTATTTTTAAAAATATTTTCTTATCTTTGCAGAGTTAATAAAATTTAAGCCATGAGAGAGACGTTCCTGGAGAAAAAAGATACAAAGAACTCCCTTCTTAAAAAACAAATACTCTATCTGTGCATAGAGCATGGTGAACATAGCATATCGGCCATAAGTGAAGCCATAGGCGCATCCGTACCCACCGCCACCAAACTCATCGGAGAACTGATGGAAGAGGGCTTTATGGTGGACCTCGGGAAGTCCGGCACCTCCGGCGGCAGGCGTCCTTCAATCTATGGTCTCAACCCGGAGGCCGGCTATTTTATGGGCGTGGACATCCGTAATTCCCACGCCAGTATGGCCATAACGGACTTCAAGGGCGGCCTGAAGGTGTTCAAGGACGACATCCCCATGAGTCTTGAGGCCAATGAGGAATCCGTCCACAGGCTGGCTTCCTCAATCCGTGACTTCATAAGCGGGACGGACATCCCCTGGAACAAACTGATGGGCCTTGGAGTAAGCATCCCGGGGCGCGTAAACCCCGTAACAGGCTACTCCAACCTGTATTCCTTCGACGACAAACGTCCCATCACCCAGATCCTCCAGGAAGACCTCAACCTGCACGTGGTGCTTGAGAACGACTCCCGCGCCATGACCTACGGAGAGTACCTCGGCGGCGGACTGAAGGAGAAGAATATGCTCTATGTGAACGTCAGTTGGGGTCTTGGAATGGGAATGATCCTTGGCGGAGTCCTCTACTGCGGAACCTCCGGATACAGCGGCGAATTCGGCCACTTCCCTCTCCTGGACAACGGCATTATGTGCCGGTGCGGAAAGGTTGGCTGCCTGGAAACCGGCGCCTCCGGAAGCGCGCTCGTGAGGAAGATGGTGGAGAAACTCCAGGGCGGAAGGGCATCTTCCCTTGCGGCCAAATTCAAGGCCGATGGAAAGGTAAACCTCAACGATATTTTTGATGCCATCAAGAACGAGGACAGCCTTGCAATTGAAGTGGTTGAGAAACTGGGCCTCAACCTCGGCCGCGGCCTTGCGGGCCTTATCAACATCTTCAACCCGGAACTTGTGGTTATCGGCGGAAAGGTTGCTGTTGCGGCGGGAGATTACCTGATGCTCCCCATCCGCACCGCCATCAAGCGCCACGTCCTTAACATCGCCAACAAAGACACATCCATAAAACTCACCCAACTCCGCCAGAAGGCCGCTCCCACCGGAGCCGCCCTCCTTGTCCGGAGCCGTATGCTCGGAATCCTGTAAACTGCTATGCCAAAGATATCACGCCGCGGCCTTGAGATGCCGTCGTCACCCATACGTAAACTCGCCCCGCTGGCAAATGAAGCCAAGCGCCAGGGCGTGAAAGTGTATCACCTCAATATCGGCCAGCCGGATCTGCCCACCCCGCAGAAGGCCCTGGATGCCCTTAAGCAGATTGACCGCAAAACGCTGGAGTACAGTCCATCGGAGGGTTTTATCGGCCTGAGGGAAAAACTGGTTGGATACTATGCCAAGTTTGGGATCAATGACATTGCACCGGAAAACATAATCGTTACTGCGGGCGGTTCTGAGGGTATCCTTCTCACGTTCCTTGCTTGTATGAACCCCGGCGACGAAATGATTATGGTGGAGCCAGGCTATGCCAACTACATCTCCTTTGCCGTCACTGCCGGAATTGTTGTGAAAACCGTCACTTCCTATATTGAGGACGGCTTCAAACTGCCCCCGATGGAGGCTTTCGAAGAGGTTATTACGCCTAAGACACGCGCAATACTTCTTTGCAATCCCGGCAACCCTACAGGTGCTGTTTATTCCCCGGAAGACCTCCGGAAGATCAAGGAACTGGTCCTCAAATATGACCTCTACCTGATTTCCGACGAGGTTTACCGTGAGTTCGTGTACACGGACGAGCCCTATGTGAGCGTAATGAGCCTTGGAATCCCGGACAACGCCATCCTCATCGACTCCGTGAGCAAACGTTACTCCGAGTGCGGTATCCGCATTGGTATGATAGTAACCAAGAACCGCCTTGTCTATGACACCGTGATGAAATACTGCCAGGCCCGCCTGAGCCCTCCCCTTCTTGGCCAGATTGTTGCCGAGGCCTCAATTGAAGGCACCGAGGAGTATTCACGCGAGAGTTACAATGAGTACAAGTCCAGGAGGGATTTCTTCATAAAGGGCCTCAACAGCATCCCCGGTGTGTTCTCCCCCATGCCCCACGGTGCGTTCTATACCGTCGCCAGCCTTCCTGTGGCCGATGCCGAGGATTTCTGCCGCTGGTGCCTCACGGACTTCCGTATGGACGGTGAAACCGTGATGATGGCCCCCGCCGCCGGCTTCTACCGCAACCCGGACCTTGGCCGAAACCAGGTTCGCCTTGCCTACGTCCTGTGCCGTGAAGACCTCCAGCGAAGCCTGATGCTCCTCCGCGGCGCCCTCAAGGCCTACAATCACCGGGAAGTGTAGTCTTTTCACCCCGCCGTCGCCCTGCCGGCACCGTTTCGCCCATACTCCAGCACGTGATGAGGACCGGAAACCCGCAATTCCGGTCCTGAACGGATGCTCCAGCACCCGGCCATAATAAAAATCGGCCCCAAATTGCTTTGGAGCCGTGCCAGTGGGGAAAGGGGTACTACCTTCGTTCGTTACCCTGGTAGTCGTAGTAGTAATATCGGCCGTTACGCTCGGCCCTGATGAGGTTGTTCTGATAAAGGGTGAGATGCTCTCCCCAGATGTTGCCCACAAAGTCTCCGTCTTCATCGTAAAGCCTCCAGAAGGAGCCTACTTTGATGCCGTAAAAACCTTCCGACCAGTAGAAGATATCCATTCCGGAAAGGGTGGTGAAGCCGCCGTCTGCGTCACGGACGCTCCAGACGCCGCCGTTCTTGACTTCGTACCTGCCATTGGATGTTAAAAACACCCGGTCTCCGCTGACCACTGTATCTCCCCTGCGGTTTACTATCTGTACCCGGTCTCCGAGAAGACGCACGTGGCAGCCGTTCCAGAGTTCCTGCCATTCGTAGAGGCATTCAAGTTCCTCGGGAACGTTGTAACCGCGGCTGCGGCCGTGATGGTTTGAATGACGGTTCCCGCGGTTTCCCCTGTGATGGTTTCCGCGGTGGACATTTTCCGTCCTGTGACGGGAATCCCCATGAGAATCACGATGACCGTGATTCCCCTGTCCGTATGCGCCGGCCGTTGCCAGCATCATAAGCAATATGATAACAATCTTTTTCATAACGAATCCTCCTTTTTTCCCGCCTCTGCAAATATCTAGCCAAAAATTGCGTATCTTTGTGTCCTATGCCAAGTTATCTGCAAATAGAGAACATTTCCAAGAGTTACGGCCCTAAGGTCCTTTTCAGGGGCATCGACTTCAATATCAATGAAGGGGACAAGGTGGCCCTCATTGCCCCAAACGGCACTGGAAAGACTTCTCTCCTCAGGATCCTTGCCGGAAAAGATTCCTCCGACAGCGGTGGAAAGGTCCTGTTCCTGAAGGACATCCGCATAGCGTTCCTGGAGCAGGATTACGCGTATGACCCGCAGAAATCCATCTTTGACCAGATTATGGGAGACTCTGAGGAATGGACCCGTGAACTGGACCAGGACCACCTCTGGCAGTACGAACTCAGGGTGAACCGCCTTCTGGACCAGTTCGGCCTTACGGACAGGGACAAACTGATGAAGGATCTCTCCGGCGGAGAAATTAAACGCGTGGCGCTCACAAGGATGCTTGCATCCGAGGCCGATTTCTACATAATGGACGAGCCCACCAACCACCTTGACATAGACGCCATAGAGTTTCTGGAGAGCCATCTGAAGCACTCCAGGTGCACTCTCTTTATGGTCACCCACGACCGCTATTTCCTGGACCGTGTGTGCAACACCGTTATGGAAATGGACCGCGGGGGCATCTTCATCTACCGCGGGGACTATATGAATTTCCTTGAAAAGAGGCAGGAAAGGATAGACAATTATAACGCGGAAACGGAGAAAGTGCGTAACCTTTTCCGCCGTGAACTTGAGTGGATGCACGCCAGCCCCTGCGCCCGCACCGGAAAGGCAAAATACCGCAAGCAGGCGTTCTGGGATATCAAGGAAAGGGCCGAAGACACCTACGTCACAAAGAAAGTGGATATGTCCGAGACCCAGATCAAGGGCACCTACCTTGGCAACAAGGTCATAAACTGCCGTGGCCTCAGTTTCTACTGGGACGGGAAATGCTACCTGAAGGACTTCACATATAATTTCCAGAGGTATGAACGCGTTGGGATAGTGGGGCGGAACGCTGCCGGCAAAACCACCTTCCTGAACCTTATCACAGGAGGATGGAAGCCGGAACTCGGCGGCCGGATGGAGGGCGTGGTGGACCTTGGTGAGTCCCTGAGGATTGGCTACTATCACCAGTCCGGGATGGAATTCAAGCCGGGCCAGACCGTTCTTGAAACGGTTAACGACACCCATCTCCTGGGCAGGTTCCTCTTCACTCACGATATGCTGAATAACCCGGTGGAGAGGCTCTCCGGCGGTGAAAAAAGGAGGCTCTATCTTCTTACCATCCTGATGAAGGAGCCAAACTTCCTCATCCTGGACGAGCCCACCAACGACCTTGACATTATGACTCTGGAGATACTGGAAGAATATCTTCAGGAATTCAAGGGGTCACTTATCATAGTCTCCCACGACCGCCATTTCCTGGACCGCCTTGTGGACCACCTCTTTGTGTTCTGTGGGGACGGCGTGGTGAAGGATTTCGTTGGAAATTACACTGAGTACCGCACCTTCATAAAGGATTACGAGGCCGCCCAGAAGGCCGATGATAAGCCAGCCGCCACAACCGTAAAGGTGAAGACCGCCGCGCCAATGAAACTCTCCTGGAAGGAGCAGCAGGAACTGAAGGCCCTGGAGGAGCGCCTGCCGGCACTTGAGGAGGAAAAGGCGGAACTGGAGGCCAGGCTGTCCTCCGGCAAATTATCGGCCCAGGAACTGCAGGAGGCTTCACTCCGCTACGGCGCCCTCCAGGAGGAACTTGACGCCGCAGAGATGCGCTGGTTGGAACTCTCCCAGTAAATCAGTAACTTTGCGGCTCAAATTATTGTATTATGATGAATCGTGTAGTTATTACAGGTATGGGCATATGGTCCTGCCTTGGTACAACCTTAGAAGAAGTTAAAGAATCACTATATAACGGCAAATCCGGCATAATCCTGGACCCGGTCCGCAAGGAAATGGGTTTCCGCAGCGGCCTTACTTCGTTTGTTCCGGCCCCGGATCTCAAAAAGGAACTCCCCCGCGCTCAGCGCGCCTATATGCCGGAACCGGCACTGTATGCATACTGCGCCACACGTGACGCCCTGAAGATGGCTGGAATTGACCAGGATTACCTGGACGCCAATGAGGTTGGTCTCCTTTACGGAAATGATTCCACCGCAGACGCCGTCTACAAATCAGTTGCAAAGATCATCGAGAAGCACGACACTATGCTCTGCGGGGCAGGTGCCATCTTCCAGAGTATGAACTCCACGGTCACTATGAACCTTGGCGTCATTTTCCGCCTCAAGGGCATCAACCTCACCGTTTCAGGAGCCTGCGCAAGCGGTTCGCACGCTATCGGCCTTGGAGCCCTCCTTATCCAGAACGGCCTCCAGGATATGGTGGTATGCGGCGGCGCTCAGGAAGTAAATATGGCGGCTACAGGGTCGTTCGACGGTATATCGGCCTTCTCCACACGCGAAGACAATCCCGCAGCGGCGTGCCGTCCGTTCGACCGTGACCGTGACGGCCTGGTGCCCGGAGGCGGCGCTGCAACAGTGATCCTTGAAAGTTACGAGCACGCCGTGAAACGCGGCGCTCCCATCATCGCGGAGGTCCTTGGTTATGGCTTCAGCGCCAACGGAGACCATATTTCCTCCCCCAACGTTGACGGCCCGGCACGCTCACTTGAGATGGCTATCCGCCGCGCGGGAATCGGCCTTAAGGAGATTGGCTACGTGAACGCTCACGCCACTTCAACGCACGTCGGGGACGCCAACGAGGCCAAGGCCCTTTTCCGCGTGCTTGGAGAAAAGACCGTTCCCATCACGTCCACAAAGAGCCAGACGGGCCACGAGATGTGGATGGCGGGGGCATCGGAGGTCATCTACTCCATCCTTATGATGAAAAACGACTTCATCGCCGGCAACATCAACTTCGAGAATCCCGACGAAGATTCCTGCCACCTCTGGATTCCCGGAGAGACCATCCCCGCCCACTTCGATACCTTCCTTTCCAATTCCTTCGGATTTGGCGGAACAAACTCCACCCTCATAGTAAGGAATGTCTAAGGACGTTCTCATAGTAGGCGCCGGCCTTGGCGGGCTTCTCTGCGGAAGGATACTTTCACGGAGGGGCTTCACCGCCACGGTGCTTGAGGCCGATACCTTCCCCGGAGGCTTCCTCCACGGCTTTGAGTGGGAGGGTGCAATGTGCGAGAGAGGCTTCCACTCCGTTGGTGGCCTTGCTCCGGGAGAACCGCTGGAAAAGATTTTCCGTCCGCTGGGACTTATGGACCTTCCGTGGTACAGGGCCGATGCCGATGAAGGTCTTGGCTTCCTGAGACTGAACTCTTTCTCCGACTTTGAGATGGAGCACATCCTGGGGCCATTTACCAGGAGCACATGGCGCCTTGAAGGCGGGGGAACAGCACTTTCCATGGCGCTTGCCGAAGGCCTTGACATCCGCTATGGCAAAAAGGTCACCGCCATTGAAAATCAGGTTGTTACCTGCGAGGACGGCAGTTCTTTAAAGGCCGATATTGTAGTCTCAGACCTCCATCCTGCAGTCACGATGGGGCTAGTCCATGACCATGTGAGGCCGGCTTATACAAAGCGTATTACACGGCTTCAGAACGGCCCGGACATATTCTCCGTCCACTGCCTTATGGAGCCGGGATGTGTGCCGTGGCAGAGCGGAGCCATTTTCCTGGACGGCTCCCTTATGATCCATTTTGACGAGCCCGGAACGGGTATCCTTGAACTGATGTGTTTTGGTCCCGGAAACCCTGATGAGATGATTGAGCGCGCCGCAGTGCGGCTTCCGGGGCTGAAAGTGCTCAAATACCACGCTTGCCTCAACCAGGGATATGGCATCAAGAAGTACTCAAATGCCGATTTCATATCGGCTCAGACTCCGCTTCCCTGGCTCTTCCTTACCGGCCAGAACCTGGGGCTGCACGGGATCCTTGGGACGTCCATATCGGCCCTCAATACTTGTAAAATGATTCAATTATGAAATACGCTTTAGTAACCGGCGGAAGCCGCGGAATTGGCCGCGCAATCTGCGTAAAACTCCATCAGATGGGCTATGAGGTGCTCATCAACTACGTTTCCAACGATGCCGCGGCAAAGGAAACCCTGGACCTCATTGAGGGTCACGGGGAACTCCTTCGCTTTGACGTATCGGATCCTTCCGCCGTTCAGGAGGCTATTGCCGGTTGGCAGGCCGCGAACCCCGGGGAATATATTGAGGTGCTTGTGAATAACGCCGGTGTGAGGAAGGACAACCTCCTTATCTGGCTGGAACCTTCAGAATGGTCAAAAGTCATTGACACCAACCTCAATTCCTGGTACTATGTAACCCGCGCGCTGCTTCAGCCTATGCTCCTCAAGAAGTTCGGCAGGATCATCAACGTGGCATCCCTCAGCGGCCTCAAGGGCCTTCCGGGACAGACCAATTATTCTGCCGCAAAGGGTGGTATGATTGCCGCCACAAAGGCCCTGGCGCAGGAAGTGGCCCGTAAGAAAGTGACCGTGAACTGCGTGGCGCCGGGCTTCATCCGCACGGATATGGTGGAAGGCCTTGACGAGGCCGCCCTCAAGAAGGACATCCCCGCAGCGCGCTTCGGAGAGCCTGAGGAAGTAGCCGCCCTGGTTGGCTTCCTCGCATCGGCCGATGCCGGCTACATCAACGGAGAAACCATCTCCATCAACGGCGGACTCTACACTTAATCATTGCGGTTTTTCCCCTTAGCATCTCTCCAGGACCGGAATTACGGGTTTTGGGGCTTGGTGCCGTGCTGAAGCTGACTATGATACCCGGAATTACCTGAATACGAGAATTTAGCAGTACATCTCCTTGGT
>R27__coassemble_544_pt1 | contig 23160 bp, 21 predicted proteins | sample R27__metabat2_high_PE_018 | metagenome-assembled genome bin R27
TGGCAGACATCATACTTGGAATAGAATCGTCCTGCGACGACACATCGGCGGCAGTCCTGAGGGACGGAGTGCTGCTCTCCAACGTCATTGCGTCGCAGCAGGTGCACAAGGACTTCGGAGGAGTTGTGCCGGAACTTGCCTCCCGCGCCCACGAGCAGAACATAGTGCCCGTGGTGAGCGAGGCTCTCCGCAAGGCCGGAATATCGGCAAAGGACCTCACGGCAATTGCCTTCACAAGGGGCCCCGGCCTTCTTGGCTCCCTCCTTGTGGGCACTTCCTTCGCCAAGGCCCTCAGCCTCTCCCTTGACATTCCCATGATTATGGTAAACCACCTCCAGGGGCATATCCTGGCCAATTTCGTGCGTCAGGAAGGAGTCCCCGTGAGGGAGCCGGCATTCCCCTACCTCTGCCTCCTTGTTTCCGGCGGCAACTCCCAGATAGTGAAGGTGACAAGCCCCACTGAATATGAGATCCTGGGCCAGACCATAGACGACGCAGTGGGTGAAGCCTTTGACAAATGCTCCAAGATGCTGGGCCTCGGTTACCCCGGAGGCCCCGTCATAGACCGTCTGGCAAAGCAGGGTGATCCTAACCGGTTCAAGTTTGCAATGCCCAATATCCCCGGCCTGGATTACAGTTTCAGCGGCGTCAAGACTTCCCTCCTCTATTTTGTGAGGGACCAGCTTGCCCTGGACCCTGAGTTCATGGAAAAGAACAAGGAGGACATCTGCGCCAGTTTCCAGAAAACCCTCATAGACATCCTGATGAAAAAACTCATCCGCGCCTCCAAGGAAACCCGCATAAGGGAAATCACCATAGGCGGCGGCGTGAGCGCAAACAGCGGCCTGAGGGAGCGCATCACCCTTGAGGGGCAGAAGCGCCACTGGAATGTCTATCTGCCGGAATTCAAGTTCACAACGGACAACGCCGCAATGATAGCGGTGTCCGGATGGTTCCAGTACAAGGCCGGCGTGCGTACACCCCTTGACGTTGCGCCCGTTTCAAGGATGGCCGATTTTTAAGCGATGAAAAAAGGTCTCCGCATATCGCTGAAAGTCCTTGCCGGGATACTCCTCGTATTCATGGCGGCGCTTGCGGCTATGCAGTCCCCCAGGGTCCAGTCCTGGGTGGGCGGCAAGGTAGTGGAGAAACTGCGTGACAGCATGGATGCCGATATCTCCTTCAAGATGGTATCCTTCCGCCCCTTCGAGGCCATCACCCTTGACGATGTAACCATCATAGACCGGAACCCCTCCGTCCCCGGCTCCGACACCCTTGCCACCATAGGATCCCTCGGGGCCAAGTTCTCCGTTATGGGCCTTCTGGACGGCTCGGGGGCATATCTCAGCCACGCCCGCCTGGATGACGCCAGTTTCTTCCTGGTCATTGAGCCGGACTCCCTGAGCGGGGAAAGCACCACCAACCTCCAGAGGGTATTCCGTATGCCGTCCTCCAAGAATGACACACCTCCCACCTGGGGCAATCTCCTCACCGCCCGTGACCTTGTAATCAGTAATTTCAGGTTCCGGATGAAGAGCCTCACCATGACGGACTACACCCCCGGGAAGATGGATTTCTCCAACCTGGATGTCCTTGTGCACCACCTCCACGCCAGGAACTTAAGGGTGGCCGACAGCCATGTCACAGGTGCAGTGGACAGCCTCTCCGCAGTTGAGAAGAGCGGCTTTGAGATACTTGGGGCATCGGCCCGGAAAGTGAAGGTGGGAATGGGCCGCGTAAGGGTAGATGACCTTGACCTCAGGGAAAAGGATTCCGAAATCCACCTCAAGACCCTTGAGTTGGACGGTCCCCTTGACGATTACTCGGACTTTGTGGAGCGCATACGCATCAGCGGAGACATAAGGCCCGGGACCATCGTCTCTATGAAGACGGTCTCATTCTTCGGCCCGCTGGAAGAGAGTATGAATTTCCGCGGCAACGTCCAGGGCAAGGTGAGCGGCTATGTGAACGACCTTTCCGTGAAAGATATCGTGGCAAATGACCTGGACCACAACTTCTCCGTGAAGGCGTCCGGGCGCATAATGAACTGCACGGACATCCAGAACTCCTCCCTTGACTTCAAGGTGAAGGAGGCAAAATTCACCATGAAGGGCCTTGAGGGCTTTCTCAGGACCTGGGCCAGTGACCTTGACCTTGGCCTTGACGGCTTTGCACCCGGAGAACTCTTCACCTTTGAAGGCGCCGCCAAAGGCCCCCTCAACAGGCTTGGCGTGAACGGAGGCCTTACGTCCCGTCTTGGCTCCGCCAGGGCCGATATAACCGTCCGCAACACCGTAGATCCCAGGCGTCCAATCGTAATTGACGGCGGGCTCCGCACAAGGGACCTCAACGTTGGAAAGATTGCGGGGATAGATGCCATCGGCCCCGTAACCCTTGCATCCGGACTGGAAGCGTCCCTTCCCAAGGGAGGCGGCATCAACGTGAGGATAGATTCCCTCAGGATTGACCGCCTCAGCGCCCTTGGATACGACTACACCAACATTTCCGCGGCGGGGAATTACGCCGAAGACGCCTTTGACGGGCGTATAATAGCGGCCGATCCAAACCTCAACTTCCTGTTCCAGGGAAAGTTCAACCTCTCAAAGAAGACCAAGAACCAGGTGTACCGCTTCTACGCCTCACTTGGATACGCAGACCTCCACGCCCTCAACATAGACAAGAGGCCCCAGTCAAAGATCAGTTTCCAGGCAACTTCCAACTTCCTGAGGACGGAGAGCCACGACATACTTGGAGACGTTAACATCTCCAACCTCACCCTTGTGAGCGCCACCGGCACCCATTACCTGGGCACGCTCAGCGTCAAGGCCCACGCCAATGAAAACGTTCACAGGATCAACCTTTCCTCAAGTTACCTTGAAGGCACCTACCTTGGAGACAAGGCCCTATTCGACTTCGTGAACCACCTCCGGAGCCTTACCCTTGACCGTGACCTCAGCGCCCTTGATCCCAGCCCCGCCCCCGCCTGGGACGGCTCCACATACAGCATCAACCTGAAGGTGAAGGGAGCCCACGACCTACTGGACTTCCTGGCCCCGGGCACATACGTTGCAAATCCCACGGAACTGAAACTGAGCATAGACCGTGAAGGCATACTGAAAGGAAACCTGAAAAGCGACAGGATAGCCCTCAACGAGAAATTCATCCGGAACCTGGACCTTACGGTAAGCAACGAAAACCAGGTTCTCAAGGCCGATCTTTCCAGTTCCTCAATCCAACTTTCAAACGGCCTGAAACTACTCGGAAGCCGTCTGGCCCTTTTTGCCAACGACAACCACGTGGGCCTTGGATACAGTTTTGACAACTCCGAGGAAGACGCCAGCAAGGCGGAACTCTACCTCAGCGCAGAACTTGAGAGGGATGAGAAGGACGGCCTGGCGGTAATCGCCCGCGCCCTTCCTTCAAACCTCTACTACAAGGGCGCCGGCTGGGGCATCTCCTCCGGGGACATCCGTTACAAGGGCGGAGACATAAGCGTGGACAGGCTCCGCGCCGCCCACGACGACGAACTCCTTGAGGTGGACGGCGGCTATTCCTCCTCCAGGGCCGATACCCTGAAGGTGAGGATGGAGAAGTTCGACGTAGGGATAGTTTCCAATTTTATCGGCAATCTCCTTCCCATTGAAGGTTACGCCAGCGGAAACGCCGTGGTCATTTCTCCCGGAAGTCCCTTCCCCGGAATCGAGGCCGGAATAGTGTGCGATTCCACTATGGTTTCCGGCCAGAGGATGGGAACCCTTGCCATAAACAGCAACTGGGACGCCCCCGCAAAACGCTTCAACATAGGCGCCAGGAGCACCCTGGACGGCCGTACTCCCCTGGATATAACCGGCCACTTCGTTCCGGACAGCCAGACATTATCGGCAGAAGCCATTCTCCAGAGGTTCAACATTGCCGTGGCATCCCCCATCCTTTCCACCGTCTTCTCCACGTTTGACGGATTCGTGGACGGCGCCCTCACGGTAAACGGTCCCCTGTCAAAGATAGAACTGTCCAGCCGTGACCTGAGGTTATACGACGGCCACGTGGCGCTGGACTTCACCCGCGCCCTCTATGACGTGGAGGGTGAACTTGCGGTTACGCAGGATGTAATCGGCCTTAAGGAACTGCGCCTTAGGGACAACGCCGGCGGTAAGGGCACGGTAACGGGTGACGTTATCCTCAACCGCCTGCAGGACATTGGAACGGACCTTACCATAAAACTTGACAGGATAAAGGCGCTGGACCTCAGACGCGGGGAGAATTCCACGCTATGGGGCAGCCTGCCCGTTTCCGGCGGCCTTACGGTGAAAGGCCCTCTCAGCAGGATTGTGGTTAACATCGACGCCGCTACAAGCGGCCCCGGAGACCTCCATCTCCCCATCGGCGGGGCCAGCGGAGAGATCCAGCGCAAGATGCTGGTGTTCACGGAACCGCCGGATGAACTCCAGCAGGATCCCTATGAACTGATGATGGCCGCAAACACCAAGCAGAAACAGGAGGAGACAAACCTTGTAATCAACCTCAACGCCCGCGCCACGCCGGATGCAACCGTCTACATAGACCTTGGAGAGAATACGCTCCACGCAAGGGGCGCCGGAAATATCGGCCTCAATATGGAAACGGCCCAGCATACGTTCGGGCTCAGCGGAGACTATACCCTCCAGGAGGGCAGTTTCAGGTTCAGCGCAATGAACATAGTGAGCCGCGACTTCACCATCCAGGACGGCAGTTCCGTACGCTTCAACGGCCCGGTAAACGACACAGACCTAAGCGTGAAGGGCCTCTACGTCACAAAGGCAAGCCTTGACAACCTTGTCACAGCAGAAAACGCGCAGGCTTCCGGCGGAGGAGGAGGAGGCCGCCGTACCGTGAACTGCGGAATTGACATTACGGGTAAACTCAGCAACCCTGAGGTCCAGTTCTCAATTGACGTCCCGGACCTTAACCCCAGCACCAGGCTTGCCCTTGAGAACGCGCTCAGCACGGAGGACAAGATCCAGAAACAGTTCATCTACCTCCTCATCGCCGGCAGTTTCCTCCCGGACGAAGACAGCGGTATCACCAGCACGGGCTCCGATATGCTGTTCTCCAACGTGTCCAGTATAATGAGCGGCCAGATCAACAACATTTTCGACAAACTCAACATCCCGCTTGACCTTGGTCTCAACTACAAGGCCCACGAAGGCAGGAATATGTTTGACGTGGCCGTGAGCACGCAACTGTTCAACAACCGCGTAATAGTGAACGGCGCCGTGGGCAACAAGCAGATGATAGGCAGTTCCACCAGTGAGATTACCGGAGACATAGACGTTGAGATCAAACTGAGCAAGAACGGAAACCTCCGCACAACCATATTCTCGCATTCCGCCGACCAATTCTCCACCTACCTAGACAACAGCCAGAGAAACGGAGCGGGTATAGCATACCAGAAGGAATTCAACTCCTTCACCCAACTTTTCAGCGAGATGTTTATGACAAGGCAGCAGCGTGAGGAAAGGGCCGAAAGGCGCCTTTCCGGAGCCGCCGTGCCCCAGTCCCTCATCCAGATAGACTCCACGGGTAAATCCAAAGTAATTGAAGATGGCTTTAACAGGTAAATTATATCTCATTCCCTCCCCTCTTGGGGACGGCGCGCCGGAGGATGTCCTTCCGGCACCCGTATTCCGTATCCTGCCGGAGATAAAGCGATATGTGGTGGAAGAGGTCCGCACCGCCAGAAGGTTCCTCTCATCGGCAGGCCTCAAGGGGCATATAGATGAACTGGAGTTCCACACTCTCAATGAGCACACTTCCCCGCAGGAGGTGGAGGCGCTTCTTCCCCTTTTTGAGGACGGCGCCGCCGTAGGACTCATCTCCGAGGCCGGCCTTCCCGCCGTGGCCGATCCCGGCGCAAGGCTGGTTGCCCTATGCCACCGCCACGGGATTGAGGTAGTGCCCTTCGTGGGGCCTTCTTCCCTTATGATGGCGCTTATGTCCTCCGGCCTGGACGGCCAGAGTTTTGCCTTCTGCGGCTACATCCCCGCCAAGGCCGATGAAAGGAAACAGGCCCTGAAGGCGCTTGAGAAGAGGTCTTTCCATCAGACGCAGATCCTTATCGAAACCCCTTACCGCAACGACTCCCTGCTGAAGGATATGCTCTCTACCCTGAGCCCCTCAACAAGGCTGTGCATTGCGGCCAACATAACCTGCCCTGACCAGTTCATCCGCACCCTGAAGATTCAGGTGTGGAAGAAGATCCAGGGCTTCACAATTGGCAAACGCCCTTGCGTATTTCTTTTCCAGGCACAATGAAGATAGCATTCACAACACTTGGATGTAAACTCAATTACGCGGAGACATCCACCTATGAACGCGGTTTTGTGGCCGCGGGCTGGGAGGTTGTCCCCTGGAGCAGCAAGGCCGATGTATACCTTGTGAACACCTGCGCCGTCACTGAAACCGCAGAGAAGAAGTCCCGTAACTTCATCCGCCGCGCCCACAAGACCAATCCCGATGCCAGGATAATCGTCACCGGCTGCTACGCCGAACTCCGCCGGGAGGAAATAGAAAAAATAGAAGGAGTGTGGAGAGTATACGGGGCATCGGAAAAAAGCAAAATACTTGAAGATAATACCGAGAGTTATATTTTCGGGGCATACTCCACCGGGGAGCGCACAAGGAGTTTTCTGAAGGTGCAGGACGGGTGCAACAACTTCTGCGCTTACTGCACTGTGCCGTATGCGAGGGGAAGGAGCAGGAACATTCCCATATGCGAGTGCGTGAAGATGGCCAGGGAGATTGCGGCGGCGGGAGTGAAGGAAGTGGTTCTGACTGGCGTTAATACCGGTGACTTTGGCAGGACTACCGGGGAATCATTCCTTGACCTTCTGAAGGCCCTAAATGAAGTTGAAGGCATTGAGAGGTTCAGGATATCGTCAATTGAGCCAAACCTCATTACCCCGGAGATTGTGGACTGGATTGCTTCCGGAACCAAGTTCCAGCCGCACTTCCATATACCGCTTCAGAGCGGCTCAGACACGCTTTTAAGGCGGGTCGGGCGCCGATATGATACGGCTCTCTTCGCCTCCAGGATTGACTATATCCGCAAAACAATGGAAAGGCCGGGCGGCCCGAAGGTGTTCTTTGGAATAGACGTGATAGTGGGACTCCCCGGAGAGACCGAGGAACTGTTCCGGGAAACGTACAATTTCCTCAAGGAGCGCATCAAACCCGCGTTCATCCACGTATTCCCCTACTCCAGAAGGCCTGGAACAAAGGCCGCTGAGTGGAAGGACCAGGTGAAGGACAGCGTAAAGCAGGAGCGTGTGGCCGCGCTGGAGGAACTCTGTAACCAGTTGCATGAGGAGTTTGTATCGGCCAATAAAGGCGTCCGGGAGAAGGTCCTTTGGGAATCTTCCGTCAAGGGAGGCCTTATGGGCGGCTACACCGGCAATTACATAAGGCTGGAAAAGCCGTTTGACGCGGCTCTGGTAAACACTTTGGAGGAGATAGAGATATGACCAGGCTCAGGTTTTTAGGAACGGGAACTTCGCAGGGCGTGCCCATCATAGCGTGCCAGTGCCCGGTGTGTAAAAGCCGGGATCCACGGGACAAGAGGTTCAGGTCGGCGGCCTTTGTGGAGTATGAGGGCCTTAACATCCTCATAGACGCGGGGCCGGATTTCCGGAGCCAGATGCTGGCGGCAGATATCCGTCACCTTGACGCCATCCTCCTTACCCACAATCACAAGGACCATACGGGAGGCCTGGACGATGTCCGCTCCTTTAATTATATAGACCGTAAGGCGGCGGAGATCTACTGTGAGGAAAGGGTGCTCAGGAGCCTTAAGAACGACTACTCCTACGCCTTTGAGGAGGAGAAATACCCCGGCGCGCCGGAGTGGCACGTGCACCTCATTGATGAAAGGCCATTCCGCGTGGATTCCCTGGAAAGTTCAGGGGAACTGGTGTGGGTTCACGACAAAGGATATTTTTACAGGCAGCCGGACGGCAGCCTTGCCCATACAGGAGAAATTGTGTCCGAGGCTTCCCACGAGCATCCCAATGTGGTTCCAATAAGGGGCCTTCACGGCCAGATGCCGGTACTGGGTTTCCGTTTTGGGAATATAGCCTATATAACGGATATGAGCAGCATAGAGGACACTGAACTTGAGAAACTCCGGGGCCTTAAGCACCTCACCCTCAACACGGTGAGTTACAATCCGCACCACTCCCACTTCTCCCTTCAGGAGGCAGTGGCGCTGGCGCAGCGGATTGGAGCGGAGCACACCTGGCTCACTCACCTCAGCCACACCTTCCCTACCCACGGGGAGTTTGTGAGGGAACTTAGACAATACGGGAACATTGAGCCCGCATATGACGGGCTTGTTATAGAAGACTGATGAAAGAGAAAGTAATAATAGTCGGCGGCGGCATTTCCGGCCTTACTGCGGGGATCTATGCGCAGAGGTCCGGCTTTGACGTCCTGATACTTGAAAAATGCGCTACGCCCGGCGGGGTTTCCACCTGCTGGAAGCGTAAGGGATATATGTTTGAAGGCGGCGTGCACTGGCTCAATGGATCCGGTGAGCACCTGGATTTAAATAAGGTATGGAAGGAGGTGGGGGCCCTCAAGGAGAATAACCCCATCTATTTCAAAGACCCCGTGTACGTCCTCAGGAACGGGAAGGCCGATCTTTCAATTTACAGGGACTCGGAGCGCACGCTCCGGGAATTATCGGCCTATTCCCCCCGGGACAGAAAGGTCCTGAGGAGCATTTTCCGGGACGTGAAGATGTTCCACTACTTCCAGTCTCCGGTGGAGGGAGAGACCAGGCTCATTGACTATATCCGTATGTTCCCGGCCATCCTCATCACCCCGCGCCTGTGGATGCAGTCCATAAAGTTCTACCTGTCCCGCATCAAGGATGATGACGTGCGTACGCTTCTTGAGGCCGTTGTGGCGCCCGTCAACAACGCAATGACGTTCGCTTACACCCTCAGCGGCTTTTTCACCGGAGACAGCGGCTATCCAACCGGTGGCTCCCTCAGGATGGCGCTCAATATGGCCGATACTTTTGTGAAGGCCGGCGGGGAAATCCGTTACAACACGGTTGTAGAGAAGGTGACGGACGGAGGCGTATACGTGGACGGAGAGTTTATGAAGGCCGATGCCGTCATAGTCACGGTGGATGCCCGTACCGCCATTGACAAACTGTTTGAAAAGCCGCTTCAGGACGGCTGGGCCCGAAGGATGAGAAAACTCCTCGTTACCAGCCAGACCGTGTTTGTGGGAGTCGGCGTGGAGGCCGACCTTAATCACTATCCCAAGTCTATGGTGTTCAAGGTCCCGTTCAAGGACGGCGGAGTGGACCTCCCCTTCTTTGTAGTGAGCAACTACGCCCGTAACCACTACTCGCCGGATGGATGCACCACCCTTACGGGCCTTTTCCCCGGTTATTCATACGACTGGTGGAAGGCCGCCCGGGAAGACGGCACCTATGAGGCCAAAAAGGAAGCCGTGGCAAAGAGGTTTATCGGCATACTTGAAGAGCAGATCCCCGAGACAAAGGGCAAGATTGCCGTGGTAGACGTTGCCACCCCCATAACCTATCAGCGCTACTGCGACACCTACGAAGGCAGTTATATGAGCGACTGGATGCCTTTCACCCTCACCACAAACGCCCCCAACCGCTACCGCCGCGGCCTTTACTTCGCCGGACAGCGCACCGCATATTCCGGAGGCCTTCCCCCGGCAGTGATAAGCGGAAGGCTGGCGGCGCGCCTCCTCTGCAAGGACTTCGGACATAGTTTCAGCAAAGAATAATAAATCATTATCATATGGCACCTGACGTTATTAAAACCATTGACAGCATCAACGTGACGCTGAATGCCGGCGGGATGAACACAATCAACATCATCCTTGCCTTTGTGATGTACGGCGTTGCGCTGGGCATCAAACCGGCAATCTTTGTAGAAGTATTCAAAAAGCCAAAGTCCGTGCTTCTTGGAATGCTGAGCCAACTTGTGCTGCTTCCCGCCTTTACCTGCGGCCTGGCAATCCTCATGACCGGATGGATTTCCCCTATGATGGCTATGGGTATGATCCTCGTGGCTGCCTGCCCGGGCGGAAACATCTCCAACTTCATGAGTTCCCTTGGAAAGGCCAATATTGAACTTTCCGTGAGCCTTACCGCCATCTCTACGGCCCTGGCTGTGTTCATGACGCCCTTCAACTTCTGGTGCTGGGGCAGCATCTACATGCACTTCGCAGGAGTCCACGGAGACATCCCCACCCTTGTGATTCCCCTCTGGGACGTATTCAAGACAATCTTCATCCTCCTTGGAATTCCGCTAATCCTGGGCATACTCACAAGCCAGTTCCTCCCCAAGGTTGCAGCCTTCCTCAAAAAGCCCCTGCAGTGGCTCTCCATAGTTATTTTTGTGGCTATGGTGATACTGTCCTTCTCCAGCAACATAGATGCGTTCCTCGTAAGCGTGAAGTACATCTTCCTGGTGGTTCTCATCCATAACCTCCTTGCCCTTGGGATTGGTTTCACTGTGGGGACCATCGGCAAAGTGCCGTTCCGTGACCGCCGTACTCTCACCATAGAAACCGGCATCCAGAACTCCGGTCTTGGCCTTGCCCTCATGCTTGGGACAAGCCTTTTTGCAGGCTTCCCTCCCCACGGAGGCATGCTTGTAATCACCGCCTGGTGGGGCATCTGGCACATAATCTCCGGCCTTACCGTAGCCACAATCTTTAACAAAAGTAAGCGTGCCGATGTCTGAGTTCTGGGACAAAGACGGCCTGTACGCCTTCCTTCGGCCTTATGTGGATTTCACCACGCGCCGAAGCTACCGTAAAATGACTACGGAAGGGCAGCTGCCCCCGGACGACGGGGTGGCAACAATACTAGCCGCCAACCACACAAACACCTTAATGGATGCCCTGGTGGTGCTGCAGCTCAGGCGTGGAGGCACTCTCTTCGGGGCACGCGCAGACGTTTTCAGAAAACCCTCCATCGCCCGTATCCTTCATTTCCTCAAGATGCTCCCCCTTGCGCGTCATAGCCGTGACAAGGCCGAAGAAGTTGCCCACAACCGTATTTCCTTCGATGAGATAGACCGAGCCTTAGCACACGGGCTGCCGTTTTGCCTATTCCCCGAAGGCCGTCACAGGCCCATGCATTCCCTGCTTCCAATGAGGCGAGGCATAGCCACAATGGCCTTCCGGAGCGCCCAGGAACGCCCTACCAGGATTGTTCCCATCGGCATAGATTACTCCGACTGGTTTCACTACAGGGCCAAAGCAAATATCCGCATAGGAGAACCGCTGGATGTAAATGCGTTTGCCGCCGGAATCCCTCAGGGCATTACCGACAGCGAGCGTGACGCTTTTCTCCAGGAAGAGATGTACCGCCGCCTTTCCTCCCTCATCTTCTTCATTCCGGATGATGAGCATTATGAGGAGACCCTGGCCGATATCCGCGCTTCCCACCCCGCTCCCGCCAGGTGGCCTCGCATCCTCCTCGCAGCCGTCACCTTCCCCTTCTGGCTGGTTTTTGCGGTTTTATCGGCCCCGCTGTGGGTCCTTTCGGAGTTCCTCTGCCGCAGGATGGTGAAGGACCCTGCCTTCCAGAACACAGCCCGCTTTGGCGTGAGGCTCATCCTCTGGCCCCTGTGGGCGATAATCTGGCTCATTATCGGCCTGTGTATCTTCCCCTGGTGGGGTGCCCTTCTGCTTGTTGCAGCCTACCTCCCCTCCTACAGTCTCTTCTACGACTGGCTTAACCTGACCCGCGGGCAATAAAAAAATCCTCCGAATTCGGAGGATTTTTTATTGCTTGAAGTACAAGGACTAGAGTTTAGGACCAGCCTTTACAAGGGCCTTACCTGCGCGGTTGCTCTCATACTTGTGGAAGTTCTTGATGAAGCGGCCGGCAAGATCCTTTGCCTTCTCTTCCCATTCTGCGGCGTTCTTGTAGGTGTCACGGGGATCAAGGATACCGGTGTCCACGCCTTCAAGTTTGGTGGGAACGGTGAAGTTGAAGTAAGGGATGACCTTGGTGGGAGCCTTGTCGATGGCGCCGTTGAGGATGGCGTCAATGATACCGCGGGTGTCACGGATGGAGATACGCTTGCCGGTACCGTTCCAGCCGGTGTTCACGAGGTATGCCTTGGCACCGCTCTTTTTCATCTTCTTGACAAGTTCCTCTGCGTACTTTGTAGGATGCAGTTCCAGGAAGGCCTGGCCGAAGCAGGCGCTGAAGGTGGGAGTGGGCTCAGTGATGCCGCGCTCTGTTCCTGCGAGTTTTGCGGTGAAGCCGGAGAGGAAGTAGTACTTGGTCTGCTCAGGGGTGAGGATTGAAACGGGAGGAAGTACGCCGAATGCATCTGCGCTGAGGAAGATAACCTGCTTTGCTGCCGGTCCTTGGCTTTCGGGGCGCACGATCTTCTCAATGTGATAGATAGGATAACTTACGCGGGTGTTTTCGGTGACGGATTTGTCGTTGAAGTCAATCTTGCCGTTCTTGTCTACGGTAACGTTCTCAAGGAGAGCGTCACGGCGGATTGCGTTGTAGATGTCGGGTTCGGATTCCTTGTCAAGTTTAATCACCTTTGCATAGCAGCCGCCCTCGAAGTTGAACACGCCCTTGTTGTCCCAGCCGTGTTCGTCGTCGCCGATGAGGAGACGCTTGGGGTCTGTAGAAAGGGTGGTTTTTCCGGTACCGGAGAGGCCGAAGAAGATGGCGGTGTTCTCACCGTTCATATCAGTGTTGGCGGAGCAGTGCATAGCGGCGATGCCCTTCAGGGGGAGGTAGTAGTTCATCATTGAGAACATACCCTTCTTCATCTCACCGCCGTACCAGGTGTTGAGGATAACCTGCTCACGGGAAGTGACGTTGAAGGCAACGCAGGTCTCAGAGCGGAGGCCCAGTTCCTTGTAGTTCTCTACCTTTGCCTTTGCAGCGCAGTAAACCACGAAATCCGGCTCCTGGTCAAACTCCTTCTGGTTCTTGGGACGGATGAACATATTGGTCACGAAGTGGGCCTGCCAGGCAACCTCCATAATGAAGCGTACCTTCATACGGGTATCGGCATGGGTGCCGCAGAAGCCGTCAACTACAAAGAGGCGCTTGCCGCTGAGTTGCTGCTGGGCAAGTTTCTTGACTGCCTTCCAGGTGCTTACGGACATCTTGTGGTTGTCGTTGGGATAACCCTCGGTGGTCCACCAGATTTCACCGGGCTTGCCTTCCTTGGTGGTGTTGTCGTAGACAATGTACTTGTCTTTGGGGGAACGGCCGGTATAGACGCCTGTCATAACGTTGATAGCGCCGAGTTCAGTTACCTGCCCCTTGTCAAAACCCTCAAGGCCGGGCTTTGTTTCCTCATTGTAAAGAACCTCGTACGTGGGGTTGTAAAGGATTTCCTTAACGCCCTTGATGCCGTACTTCTTGAGATCGATGTTTGCCATAATGACTTTATATGATTAAAATATTAATTCAAGTCTACAAATTTACCTATTTTCCCTTACTTTTCCAATCGGGATTTTATCCTTTTTCTGAGCCCCGGAGAAAGTGAAAGATTTTCAAGGGAATCGGCCATATCCAGCCATTTTGCGGCCATCTCGTAGTCCTCAAGAAGGTAGAATGCCATAGCGATATTGTAGGACGCCGCAGCCCTTTTGATGGCGCTTCCGCCCTTTACGAACTGGCTCCAGACGTCTATGGCCTTCCCGAACTTGTTCTCATAGGCAAGTTTCAGGGCCTTCTCCCAGGTTGAGGAGGAGAAGTCGTCAAAATAGTATAGGCTGAAACTCTCCGTCTTCCAGGTGGAGAGGAAGCGGGTGGCAATGCGGCCGCCCACTTTCTCCGCTTCGTCGGAGAGGTCAGATGCGGCATCCTTGGGCGTAAGGAAGGCGCTGCCCTTGAAGCGGTGCACCTTGTCTTCGCCCATACTGTCGTAGACGCTGAGATTGGTCTTGAGAGGAAGGCGAGCCTTTTCGTCGGGCATTCCTATGGCCGATGACATAAGGAACACTACATCGGCCTCGGTATCCATGACGAGGGAGCGCATAAGGTCAAGGGAGACGGAATCGGCCGCCGGGACGCGGTACATCTGCACCACTTCATCTCCGCCGAAGTAATCCTGCTCAAGCACGCGGGCCATTGCCGACGCCGCGTTGCGGTCGAAGGTTGAATCGGGGGTTTCCATAGTCACTATGGCCATCGACTTCCGGGCAAGGTCAAGCCCGGACTGTGACGGCTGGCGCACGTCAAGGACAAGCGAATACACCTGCGGGGAGCAGGATATCGCTAAAAGCGCCAGAAGCGGGAAAAGGAGTTTTTTCATATTATTTCCGCAATTAAATCATATTCGTCGGCACCGGTTATCCTGACGTTGAAGAAGGTCCCCACAAGGGAGGCCGCATCAATGCCGGACGGAGCCTTGACAAGGATTTCCCCGTCAACCTCCGGGCTCTCAAACTCCGAACGGCATACAAGGGTGCCGTCCTGAAGGGAGTCTGCAAGCACTTTTTCCTGAGTGCCGATTCTTGACTGATTGTATGCAAGAGAAATGCCACGCTGGGCTTCCATAAGGGCGTCCAGGCGTTTTTTCTTTGTGGAAGGGCGCACGGTATCAGGAAGATTCTCCGCCCCGAAGGTTCCTTCCTCCTCAGAGTAGGTGAAGGCGCCAAGACGGGGGAAGCGGGCCTCCTTTACAAAACGCAGCAACTGATTGAATTCACGGGTGCCTTCTCCGGGGTGGCCCACTATCATTGTGGTTCGGAGGACTACTCCGGGCACGCGTTCTCTCATACGCCCAATGAGAGCCCTTGTCCAGGCGCCGTCCACTCCCCTGAGCCTTGCCGCAAGAACCGTGTCAGAGATATGCTGGAGCGGGATATCCATATACCTGCACACCTTGGGATTTGCGGCCATCTCGTCAAGGACATCCTCCGGGAAATCCGCGGGATATGAGTAATGGATGCGGAGCCACTCTATGCCGTCCACTGCCGAAAGTTCACGGAGAAGACGGGCCAGGGAGCGTTTCCCGTATATATCAAGACCGTAGTAAGTTGTGTCCTGGGCAATAATCACAAGTTCCCTGATACCCTGGGAGGCCAGTTCACGGGCCTCCGCCACCAGTGTTTCAATGGGGACGGACCTGTGAGGGCCGCGGATAAAGGGAATGGCGCAGTAGGAGCAGCGCCGGTTGCAGCCCTCGGAAATCTTGAAGAATGCGTAGGGCCTTCCCGGGGTTGTAAGAATGCGTTTATGGGCCGATTCCACCGATGGCCTGCAGCCAAGGGCCGTCACCAGTGAATCCAGTTCACGGGCGCCGAACCATCCGTCCACCTCCGGAATGAGGGAAGGAAGTTCCGTGGGGTATCTCTGGGACAGGCAGCCGAAGACGAGGAGGCGGCCTATAAGGCCTTCCTGCTTCTTCTGGGCGGCCTCCAGGATTACCTGGATGGACTGCTCCTTGGCGTCCCCTATGAAGGCGCAGGTGTTGATGGCCTCAACGTCCACGGCTCGGGGATCATCCTCAGGAACTATGTCATAGGAACCCCGTACCTGATACAGAAGGTGCTAAGTATCTACGGTGTTCTTGGAACAGCCCAGCGTTATGACCCGGAGGGTCTGCATTAGGCCTCCTCGTTCTTTGCGGCCTCGGCCTCACGTTCTTCGTCGGTGAGGAAGTCAAATGAGGCGTACTTGGAAAGGATGTTGTACCATTCGGCCACCTTCTTCATGTGAGACACATAGAAACGGTCACGGTCGTAGTCCGGGAGAGCCTTCTCAAAGAGAGCCTTGAAATCGGCTTCGGGAGCCTTGGGAGCGGGAGCCTCGGCGTCCCCCAGGACCTCCTTCATCTTGAGAAGAACCTCCTGGAGTTTAATCTCCTCCTCAGTGGTGTAGATGGAGATATCGGCAAGGGAAGTGATTCCGGCCGATGCGCTTACATTGAGGCGCTTCCCCGTATCAAGAGCCTCTACGATAGCGCCCTGGCGGGACTGCGCAATATAATTGAAAAGGCCGTGCTGACCACGGACGGAAAGGATTTTTGCAAGATCTGTTTTCATATTTTGACTTATTTGTTTTCTAACCTACAAATATAACTATTTTTGCCGAAAAAGACACGGCTTACCCGGTGGGAAAGGCTCTGGAGGGTGCCGTCGTTGTGAATGACTGCATCGGCCTTTGAAAGGTCCAGGGACTGGGCCGATATCCGGCGACGAGCATCTTCCTCAGTCATACCCCTATGGAGCAGCCTCTCTAGCCTCACTTCATCCGATGCCGTCACCGCCACCACGTAATCTGCAATGCCGTCAAAGATGGGTTTGGAAAGGATTATGGCCGATTCCAGCACCACAAAGGGAGCATCCTGCGCATCCCGCCAGGCCTCGAAATCGGCCTTGACAAGGGGATAGACAATGGATTCCAGCCTTTCACGGGCACCGGCATCTGAAAAGATGACCTTTGCAAGGCCGGAGAACGGCACGCCCAATTCGGCCTCGATTCTCTCTTTAAGCCCCGGGACGGTGTCATAGAGCGCCTTTGTGCGGGAGTCAGAGTCATATACAGGAATGCCCCTCTTTGAAAGAAGGGCGCATATAGCGGACTTTCCGCTGCCTATCATACCTGTGACAATTACGGTGAGCATCCCCTACTTCACCTCCACGCAGTCAAAAACCTCCGGATCCACCTGGTACTCCAGCACCCCGGAAGGGAGGCGGAGCGTGCGGGGAGCGCACCGGCCACTGAGGGAAGCGCTGAAATCGCGGTAATCCACATACAGTTTGAAAGAGGCCAGCGGGTCCTTCTTAAGCGGGAAGGCGCAGCGCATCACAACTGACGCCGTGGGAGGAAAAACCTGCAACTGATGCCCCGCAGGCAAGTTCCATACCTCTACGGGAACCGTGGTGCGGAGTTCCACGTAACGTGAGACCGGGACCTCGTAACTCACCTCCGTCTTGGACATCCTCACGCCCGGAATCTCCTCCAGTTTGAGGATACCGTGCTGGGAAGTATGAAGGTCCGTCATCACAAGACGGGCCGATGAAACCTTCTCTATGCCCTCCAGGATATCGGCCTGGGCATATACCGTTACGGAATCAGGGGTGAAGCGGAAAGGGGCTCCCAGCATATACTGGGAACGGCAGTGAAGCGAATGCGGCACCTCCACTGGCACCTTCTTGTTCAATTCCCGTGGAAACACGAAACTGAGGGTGTCGGTTATGAAGGCCTCAACGGCAGTGCCTTCCCCGAAGAACTGGCCTATGTAGTTGTTCTTGGCGCCGCCTATTACGCTGAAAGTATCAGGGCCGGTGCGGCGGAGGTCCCCTCTGTCGAATGCCACCGTCACCACCTTCTTCTCCTTGCGGCTGTGCTCCCTCACAAGGCGGAAGCCGTCAGTGCGGCAGCGGGCGCTAACCACAACGGTATTGGCCGATGTTCCCCTGTGGCCGTCGATATTGCATTCGGCCACGACAGGGACACTTATGGTTCCGGTATAGACGTTGGAGAGTTGGGACAGGAACCAGATAAGGCCCGCTATGAGAACGGAGGCGGCCAGGATGACCCACTCCCTTCCCAGGGCTTTCTTATGCCTGCCTATTCTCTCCCTGAGGGACATTGCCTAAGGCTACTTCTGAACCTCTGAATAGTCCTTCTGGAGGCCCTGCTTGTCCACGCGGAGTTTGACGTCTCCGTCCACCTTGAGGAGGGCGGTTTTCTCATTCACCTCCACAATCTCTCCGTAGATGCCGCCGACGGTGACAACCTTGTCACCCTTCTTGAGAGAGTTGCGGAACTCCTGGAGTTCCTTCTGCTGCTTGCGCTGGGGACGGATCATAAAGAGCCACATCACAAGGATGATGGCGGCGAACATGATGATTGTGGGAAGAGCGCTGCCCTGCTGGCCCTGCGCTGCCTGAAGTGCGACAAAAAGTGTGTTCATTATTATTAGATGTTGTTTTTGACTATGATCCCCTCCGCTTCACGCTGCTTGATAAGACGGTCAAGTATGCCGTTCACGAAGCCGCGGCTCTTGGGGGTGGAGTAATACTTGGAGATTTCAACGTATTCGTTGATGGTTACCTTCACGGGAATGTCCGGGAAAGCCTCGGCTTCCGCAAGGCCCATTGCAATGAGAACTATGTCCGTAGTGTAGAGACGGTCCTGGTCCCATTTGGAAACGGAGCCCGCTATGAGGCTGTTATACTCCTGGAAACGGCCGTAGGCGGTGGTGAGAAGCCTTTTAACGAATTCAGAGTCACTGCTTGCCTCACGGCCCTGTGCAATGAGGATGTCGCTCTGGTAGAGCGGAGGGAAACTCCACCTTCCAAGGCGGCCTATCTCATCCAGGGAGCGGATGCACGTTCCAAGGGCGTAGGCAAGGTCATCGGCCCAGTGGATGGAGGCATCCTCAAGGATGGCGGCTAACGCGGGATCATCCTCGAACTCTTCCTCGAAGACGCACTTCCAGAGGGCGGCGTCCTCCTTTATGGAAGAAGTCTCCGATGCCATATAATCAAGGAAATACTGACGTGACCTCACGCGGTTGTACAGATCCGACAGGAAGGCGTCCTGCTGGGCCCAGGACATCTTTTTCTTTTCAGTGAGCCTCAGAAAGTCAGGGTCTCCCTCCAGAAGGGCCGATACACCGTTACGGACGAACTTCATATTGGGATTGAGGTCCTCCTCTGTGGGATTGAACTTGCCCTTTGCGGCCTCTATGCGGCGCTGCGCAACCTGCGTGAGGGCAGGAATGATGAGCAGCATATACAGATACAGGTCCCTGGTGGCTTCCTCAGATGTCTCAAGGCTCCCCAGCGCTTCCTTCAGCGTAAGGGCAGGATTCTCTGCATAGGAATACAGCACCTTGAAGGCCTTGATACGTAAGATTCGTCTGTTAAGCATATGTCAAATAATTTCCACAAAGATAGCGATTTTTAAATAATAATAGTTATATTTGTGCTTACAATCTTTTAAAAACAGACAAGAGAGATGTACAGTGAAGATTTTGAAAGGTCACGTGACCGGGAGCGGGGCTCTGAAGACGTTTACTCAAAGCCTGTGAGGGCAGGTAAGCGCACCTATTTCTTTGATGTCAAAAGCACCAAAGGCAACAACGACTACTATCTTACCATAACGGAGAGCAAGCGCCGCACTGAGCGTGACGGCTCTTTCGTGTATGACAAGCACAAGATATTCCTTTACAAGGAAGACTTCGAGAAATTCTCCGAGGGCCTGCAGGAGGCCGTGCAGTACATTATGCACAACCTCCTCCACGACCAACCCATCCGTCAGTACCCCTCCCGGGAGGAGCAGGACGGTGGTGAGGAGACTGAGTTTTAAACCTTAACCCGGCACATATTGCGCCGGGTTTTTTGAACCTTTGTCTTAACTATGCTGCTCAAAAACGTACTCTGGGAAGACTCCCGGGCCGATATCCTCATTCAGGGCAACCTCATCGCCAAGGTGAGCAGGGACCCTCTGGAAATACCTTCCACGGAAGAAGTTATTGACTGCAGCGGAAAGGCTGTGATTCCGGGTTTTGTGAACGCCCACACCCACGCCGCAATGATAATGCTGCGCGGAATCAACGAAGACCTCACGCTTTACCAGTGGCTTGACAAAGTGTGGGCGTCGGAAGCAAAGATGGACGGGGAGTTCATATACTGGGGCACCAAGGCGGCCTGCCTTGAGATGATAAAGAGCGGCACCACCACTTTCAACGACCAATACTGGTTCCCCTCCCACGCCCGTAAGGCCGCGGTGGAGATGGGCCTTCGGCCTGCCGTCTCCTTCATCTTCCTGGATTCCCAGGACCCCAAGATGGCGGCAATGCAGCGCATAGCCTGCCAGAAACTCTATGAGAAATCCCTGGACTGGGGCCAGAAGTCCATTTTCACCATCTCCATCCATTCCGTCTACACGGTAACGGAGGAGAATATCCTGTGGGCGGCGGATTTCGCCCGTGACCGCGGCCTCCGCATCCATATGCACCTTGCGGAAACCGCCCAGGAAGACCAGGACTGCCGGAGGCTCCACAAGGGACTCTCCCCCACCGAGTATTTTGACGCACTGGGGATTTTCGGACCTGACGTAATTGCGGCGCACTGCCTTTTCCTTTCCGACAAAGATATTGAGATCCTTGGAGACCACAAGGTAAGTTGCGTCCACAACATAAACTCCAACCTCAAACTTGCTTCCGGCTATCAGTTCCGCTTCAAGGAACTTCAGGAAGCCGGCGCCAACGTATGCCTGGGCACTGACGGAGCGGCGTCTTCAAACACCGTGGATATGCTTGAGCATATGAAAAACAGCGCTATGGTCCAGAAGGCCTGGAGAAGGGATCCCGCGGCGCTTCCCCTTGGTGACCTTCTTGCAAGCGCCACCTCCAACGGGGCAAAGGCCCTTGGCATCAACACAGGTGAGATAAAGGAAGGAATGCTGGCCGACCTATCCCTCGTAGACCTTGGCGGCACGGAGTTCATCTCCCCCGCCCCCACCCTCGCAAACCTTGTGTACGCCGCCCACAGCAATGTGATAACGGATGTTATGGCAGGCGGCAGATGGATTATGAGAAACCGTCAGGTCCCCAATGAGGCGGAGATTATCCGTGAGGTCAGGAAAGTTCTGAAGCAAATCTAACCACATAACTATGAATCCCAAAATTCAAAAGATAAAGGATATTGTCTCCGTGCTGGAAACCCGGCTCGGGGGCTTCACTCCGGAAATAGGCATAGTCCTCGGGAGCGGCCTTGGGTCCCTTGCCAATTCCATAGAAAACCCCGTCACGGTGCCCTACAAGGATCTTCCGGGCTTCCCGGTATCCACCGCAACGGGCCACAAGGGCAACTACATTGCCGGCACGCTTTCCGGAAAGAAGGTCATTGCAATGCAGGGCCGCATCCACTACTATGAGGGCTACGGTATGGATATGGTTGTACTTCCCATCCGCGTAATGCTGATGATGGGAATCAAGTACCTTTTCGTTTCCAATGCCGCAGGCGGCACCAACCTTGGCTTCCACGTGGGGGACCTTATGATCATAAAGGACCACATCAACCTGCTTCCCAACCCTCTTATCGGCCCCAATTTCGATGAAATCGGCCCGCGTTTCCCGGATATGACGCGTCCGTATGACCCTTCGCTCATCAGGCTGGCGGAAAGCCTTGCCGCAGAACTCGGGATAAAACTCCAGAAAGGCGTTTACGTGGGCGGCACAGGCCCTTCCTATGAGACTCCCGCAGAGTACAAGTACTTCCGTCACATCGGAGGCGATGCAGTTGGGATGAGCACCATCCCTGAGGTCATCGTGGCCCGCCACGCCGGAATTCCCGTCTTCGGGATTTCCGTCATCACCAACGAGGCCCACGACGATTACGCCGATGACTACGTGAACGACGGCCAGGACGTTGTGGACGCAGCAAATGCCGCAGCCGCAAAGATGACTCTGCTCATCGGAAAAATGATTGAAAAAATCTAAACCTACACACATATGACATACCTTGAAACAATATATGCAGGGACGGATTATGTCCGCGAAAAACTGGGGGACCTTCGTCCCTCAACGGGCATCATCCTTGGAAGCGGCCTCGGGAAACTGGCCGATGAAATAGAAAACCCCATAGAGATCCCCTACGGCTCCATTCCTGGATTCCCGGTTTCAACTGCTATCGGCCATAAGGGCTGCTTCATTGTGGGCACCCTTTCCGGAAAAACGGTCATCGCAATGCAGGGCCGCATCCACTACTATGAGGGCTACGGCACCGCTATGGCAACCCTTCCCGTCCGCGTGATGATACTCCTTGGCATCCGGAGGCTCTTCGTTTCCAATGCGGCCGGCGGCACCAACCTCGGGTATCACGTGGGAGACCTTATGATAATTAAGGACCACATAAACCTTATCCCCAATCCACTTATCGGCCCCAATCTCTCTGAATTCGGACCGCGTTTCCCCGATATGACGCGTCCCTATGACCCCGGCCTCATAAGGCTGGCGGAGGAAATTGCCGCCGAGAAGGGAATTGCGCTCCAGAAGGGCGTGTACGTTGCCTGCAGCGGCCCGTCCTACGAGACCCCCGCAGAGTACCGCTACTTCCGTTCAATCGGGGCCGATGCAGTTGGTATGAGCACCACCCCTGAGGTTATTGTGGCGCGTCACAGCAGCATTCCGGTGTTCGGGATGTCCGTCATTACGGATGTAGCCCACGCCACTGACGACGAAGATTACGTGACTGACGGAGAGGCCATTGTGAAGGCAGCGGACGCAGCGGCGGACAAAATGACCACCCTCATCAAAGAAATGTTGATGCAACTTTAAGATATTTTTTGTATTTTTGCATAATGTAACCGGTTATGCTGGAGAATATTAGAAATAATATAGAACAGTTGATTGCGCGCTATGAGGCTGTGAAGGCGGAAAATGAAAGTCTCCGCCGGGAGTTACAGGCGTGCAAGGATACCGGTTCTGCCCAGAAGGCAAAGATAATGGAATTGGAAGAAGAGGTATCGTCCCTCCTTCTGTCACAAGCATTTAACGCCGCACCCGGTGAGGACGCCAAGGCCCGGCTGGATTCAATTATAAAGGAGATCGACAAATGCATCTCCGCATTGGAGGAATCGTAATGGGCCAGAAGATAACTCTCAAAATAGCCGGCCGTGACTATGGTCTCACGGCACAGTCGGAAGAGCAGGAGGCCATCCTCCGCCGCGCCGCGGATGCAATTAATAGCCGTATGGATGCCTATACACTGAGCCATCCCGGCAACACCGCGCTTGAACTGATGTCCCTTGTAGCGCTCAACGAAACCCTGTTCCGTATGAACGTGCAGAAGGAGATGGAGCAGTTCAAAGAGTCGGAGAAGCAGCTTGACGAAGATCTGGAACGCTATCTCAAAGACATTAAATAAGCCGCCGGCATCGATGGCTGAAATCAACACGTTCGATTGAACCGGGCGCATCTCAGGCCGTGGATGGCGGGCCCTCCCCGAAGGGATACCTGAATCGGCCGGACCCCAAATCTTATCCAATAAGATTTTCTGACTGGATACGGCGGCTTTCTTTCCATATCTATTGCCTGTTTAGCAGCACATAACACACAATATATATGGACCTTATATCTTTAATAATAGGATTTGTAGCCGGTGCCGTAATAGCACTGG